>Ga0206679_10004454_pt1 | contig 10475 bp, 11 predicted proteins | sample M110012015metaG_FD_155464 | JGI IMG/M metagenome (GOLD analysis project Ga0206679, IMG submission 155464) | Ammonia-oxidizing marine archaeal communities from Monterey Bay, California, United States - M1 100m 12015 | ecosystem: Environmental > Aquatic > Marine > Intertidal zone | place: USA... | reverse complement strand
ATGACGCTGGTTTCGCCGAGCGTGGCAATAACGGACCCATCAGCCTGACGGGCTACTTTGCCGGTTTCCAGTGTGAGCGTTTCCTCGCCCCACTGCATGGATTTTTTTACTTCGTTGAACATCTATGTTTCCTAAGTTGGCCCGTTGGCCATTTTCATAGGGGGCGTATTCCCCCTGACCCCGGTGCCGATTGATGTGGCACCATCCAATTTTGGGCGCTGAGGTCCGGACGCCGTGGTTTCAGATTGTGCGCACTTACATGAGATTTGGCTGAATTGAAAGCGCAGTGATCAGGGCTGCAAACGCTTGGTTGCATTCGTTTCACTACGGTTTGGTCGACAGTGCTGGATAAGCCCTAAATCAACATGGAGCTAGGAGACAAGGCGCAGACTAGAAATGCCTGATCACATCGCTTTCTTTACAATTGCCGCCGGTCGGGTGCTCTGTTTGCCTTTGGCAAATGCGCCCACCCGCCGACCCAGAAAATGCGAAAGGCCGCGCAGCGACTGCGCGGCCTTTGACACTGTGAACGGCGTTTGGGTTAGCGACGCAGGCCCAGCTTTTTGATCAAGTCCTGATAGCGCGCTTGATCTTTGGATTTTGTATAATCCAGAAGCTTGCGACGCAGCGCGACCATTTTAAGTAGGCCGCGGCGGCCATGATTGTCTTTTTTGTGAATCTTGAAGTGTTCGGTCAAGGTCGCAATGCGCGAGCTGAGAATGGCAACTTGGACTTCTGGCGAACCTGTGTCGCCATCCTTGGTTGCGAATTCTTTCATGATCCGTGCTTTGTCTTCTGCAGTAATCGACATCGGTGTCTCCTTTTCAAAGGTTTCGGGACGCCGCCGGCCGGGATGTCGTCCAGCGCGGGGCCATGATAATTCCCCAGCGTTAGCCAAGAATATGCGCTGATAGAAGAGAATCGCGGCAAAGGCAAAGTATTATTTTCGATGCCGATTCGGTTGCCCGAAACGGGCATGTCAGAGTGGCGCCATTCCTGACGATTGCGCCAGACTTAGCGGCATCACGGCAATGTCTTTCAGCGACACCTCTGATCCGTTCAGTACATTTGCCACGACAACGCCGTTCATCATGATCTGAGTGACCCCCTGTGTTTCGGGGTCAAGCTGGAGGGAGATTTCTGGTTCGTCGTCTCCATCGGCATATACAAGCAGGACGTTGTCATCTTTCGCGTTAAAATCGATGAGGTTTGTTGCAAGTCCAGCTTGGATCCAGTCACCTGAGACGATGGTGTCGGCACCGTCGCCTGCAGTCACGGTGTCTTGTTTGCCTGCGATAATTACGTCATCGCCTGAGCCGCCATTCAGGAAATCACCGCCGTCCGTGTCATCAAGGTGCGCAGTGGTTGTATCATCTTCGACACCGTTGATCACGTCGTCACCATGCCCACCAGACACAGTGTCGTGGCCTTGGCCACCGCTGACTGTATCGTTATTTAGGCCGCCGTTAACGGCGTCGTCGCCGTCATCACCAACAACGGTGTCATTGCCCGCTGATCCTTGCAAGTAATCATCCCCGGCACCACCGTTCAGGCTGTCATTTCCGTTGTGGCCAAAAACCGAATCGTTGTTGTCATTACCGTCAATCACATCATTCCCGTCTTCACCATGCAGGGTGTCGTGACCGGTACTGCCCAAAATCGTATCGTTGCCTTCTTCAGCATAAATCGTGTCATTGCCCGGTGATCCAAAAAGTGTGTCGTCATCTTGGGTCGCGAGTAACAGGTCGGGATCATCGTATATCCCGAGATTAAGGGAAATCGTAGATGTTTTATTCGCTTTAAGGGGTGCGCCAGTCGATGGATCAGTGGTGTCTTCTTCTTCGGATGATATTCCAAAGTCCAGAATACTTGTTACACCAGTGGCCATGAGACCCATTAATCCTGCCAACCAAAGATAACACACTCCTAAAACAACCTAACATACAAAGCGCAGGTTTATTTACTACCTTAGGTGGTTCAGCCGATACAATCGGAGTTGAGATGCCTGGTTAACCAGGTATTGTCAGCTCACAGCAATGACCATTCTTGCGGTTGTTGCGCGTAGGGCAAATATAAGGGGTGCTTAGGGTGCCTCTCTTTAGATAGGCCAAGGTGAAAAAGGGGGCGACCCGCCGCCCGCAATAATTTGTTCACCGCGTCACCGCGATTCATATACGCGCCGTGTGTTCCCCAAGCGGCGATCACATCATTTGCCCAAATAGCGCAGTCTGAGATTGCCATGTCGTTGCCAGGACCAACGGGATCAGCCGCACGGCGCATCGCTTTGGGATCGGTGTCGCGCCAGGCAAAGATGTTGGTCACTGCAAAGCTGCCATACCCCAAAGTACGCGCACGCCTTTCACAGCGCTCTACGGTTGGGTCATTCTGAACCTCTGTCGCGGTCGATGGGTTGAGCATTACGAAATTCACGCGTTTCCCGCCCGGGTCCCATACCCTAGTCAGGCTATAGCGGTAGCTTTCGCAATCAGAATAGATCGCAGTCGATGGCGCGTCGCCCTTTGTATGCGTCCGAGTGATCATCGTCTTGTTGTGCCAGTCTTAGGTGCGCGCCGCAATCCAGTGGATTGAGTGGTTCAAAGCTACAAGATTGCTAAATTTGGGATTGGCTCAAGGTAGGTTGAAAACGCGCGCCGGGTGCAATTCGCCAGATTTGTAGCGACCGACAGCAATAGGTGCGCCGTCGAGCGATGCCCAGCATTCATCGCCGTATTCAACATCCGACGTTAGAACCATGCCGGGGTTTCCGTTGCGCATGCGCGCCGCGCCTTCTGCGGTGGCACGTACTTCAGGCAAATCCACAAGACCATCGGAGATTGGGCGCACATGCGCATCCAGATCGGGGCTATGAGCCATATGATCAATTTGTTCTAGCGTCAGCCCGTCAGCCGCATCAAACGGGCCAGACCAAATGCGCCGCAGGTCGCGTACGTGGCCAAAACAACCCAAAGATTGCCCCAGGTCCCTTGCGATGGATCGTACATAGCCGCCTTTGCCGCAGATCATCTCGAGTGTGACATGGTCGTCATCGTTACGATCAGTCATCACCAGCTCTTCGACCCAAAGCGGGCGGGCTGCAATTTCTACATTTTCACCATCGCGGGCCAGCTTATAGGCACGCTGACCGTCGATCTTGACGGCAGAGAATTTGGGCGGAACTTGCATGATGTCGCCGACAAAGCTGCCGAGGGCTTGCTTGATTTGCGCATCTGTGGGCCGCTGATCTGATGTGGAAATTACTTCGCCTTCGGTGTCATCGGTGTTGGTGGCCTGCCCCAGACGCACGGTGAACCGGTATGCTTTGAGAGCGTCGGTTATGTAGGGCACCGTCTTGGTCGCTTCGCCAAGAGCCACGGCTAGCACGCCGGTCGCTTCTGGGTCGAGCGTCCCCGCGTGCCCAGCCTTTTTCGCTTGTATCGCCCACCGGACTTTGTTCACAACCGCAGTCGAAGTCAGCCCCGCGGGCTTATCGATCACTAGCCACCCGGAGATATCGCGCCCTTTTCGTGTTCGTCCCATGCATTTTCCCTTGGCAAGTCAGTCTCGCCGCGTATCCCAGCCTAGCTTGTTTTGTCAATTGCATCTAATCGGCGAGCGGGATCACCGTGCCAATGATTGGCCCAAGCGCAAAGCCGAAATCCGACCGGCGCAGATCAGGCGCGTGTAATCGTGAGATGTTGCCATCAAAGTACAAAGCGTTTGGCAATTTCAAATGATCACGAAAGAAGCTTCCGATGTCGTGGAACGTGACGGCATTATTCGAAATGACAAAGACTGCGCGTGTTCCTTGGGCGTTGGTGCCAACGCCGTTTCGTACATAGCGTGATGTGCTGTCGGGCAGAAAACGCGGATGCAGCGCGCCGTCGATGACGAGCATCGGCCCCGATTGCGTGGCATGGGTGCAGGCGGGGGCATCTTTGATGTAGACCAATGTTTCGATCACGCGCGCGCGGGCTGGTGTAAGGCACAACACGCCGTTGGGCAGTAGCCCAAAATTACCGGGCCCCGCATTTGGGATCACACGCATCAGTTCCACGCCATGTTCAATATAATGGCCGACTGGCGCGCGGTTGTCATGATACATGCCAGCATTCATGGCAAAGCCCAGCGTTTTGCCCTCTTTTGCAAGCGCTGCGTTCACAGTCTGGAATTGGCCATATGGCGTGTCGCTGTCGTCATACAGAAACAGCCGGAGTTCTTGAGCTTTGACATCGACTTCACACAGTGTGTAGCTGTTATTGCGATACTTCACTTCGGCGCAGGTCGCAGCCGCAAGTGGCCCGGCGATGAGTGCAAGCAAAAGCGTTGCAAGCCATTTCATTCCTCGCTGTCTCTTTGCACGTCCTCTTTGACATCTGCCTTGGCCAACATGCGGCGTGTTTCATCCATCCGATCAAAAGTTTCGTCCAGCTGAAACCGAAGATCGGGCGCGAATTTCAGCGCCAGTTTCTTGGACACTGCGCGTCGCAGTTCACCCTTGTTACGGGCCAAAAGCTTGACAACATCCTTTTGGCCCTGCCCGCCAAGGGGCAAAACAAACGCGGTGGCTATACGCAGATCGGGTGATGTGCGAACCTCACCAACAGTGATCGACATACGGTTGAGTTCGGGATCGTGCACATCGCCGCGTGCCAGCACATCGGATAATGTTCGGCGGATCAACTCGCCCACGCGAAGCTGCCGTTGCGAGGGGCCGGGCCCATCATGAAATTTGTTCTTAGCCATTTCCCCCGTCTAAGCGAGCAACAGGGCTTTGCCAAGCGACCCAAGGCGCGCTAAAGCGTTTTGGGTCAATGTTGAATCGCTTTTTCGCGGCCTCTCGCAACGATCGAGCGCAAAAAGCGGTGGTGGGTGTCTTAACAAAACGTGCAACGCAGCAGGACAACAGAAAGCCGCCAAAGGAGGGTCTGAACATGTCAAATCTGCCAGGGATCGTGATAGCCGGTGCATCGGGCCGGATGGGTCAGATGCTGATCCAGACCATTTTGCAGAGCAACAAGGTCAAACTTGTTGGTGCGTTAGAACGGCGCGGCCATCCGTGGGTCGGACAGGACTTGGGCCATATGATGGGCGGTGCGGCGGCAGACATTATTGTTACAGATGACCCGCTTGAACCGATGGCGCAGGCGCAGGCGATCATCGATTTTACAGCTCCTGAGAGCACTCTCGCACTCAGTAAAGTCGCGGCACAGGCGCGCGCCGCTCATATCATAGGCACAACAGGAATGACTGACGCGCAGATCGCCCAGTTGGAACCAGCGTCGCGTCACTGCGCTATCGTGCGTGCAGGAAACATGAGCCTTGGTGTAAACCTTTTAGTGCAACTGACCAAACAGGTTGCTGCCGCCTTGGACGAAGATTTTGATATCGAAGTCATTGAGGCCCATCACCATCATAAGGTCGATGCGCCTTCGGGCACCGCTTTGATGCTGGGTGAGGCTGCCGCAGAGGGGCGGGGCGTCGATCTGAGCACCGTGCGCGACGCTGGCCGCGACGGAATAACAGGGGCGCGTAAACGCGGCGATATCGGATTCACCGCAATTCGCGGGGGCGACATTGTCGGAGAACATGACGTGTTGTTCGCCGGTCAGGGCGAACGGATTGTTCTGCGCCACATGGCGACGGATCGTGCGTTGTTCGCCAAGGGCGCTCTCAAGGCAGCAATGTGGGCGCTCGACAAGACTCCGGGCCAGTATGACATGCTCGATGTTCTTGGCATGCGCCGCTAGCAGGCCGATTAAACGACGCATCACCCGTTGAGTGAACCAAACGCGTGCGGCAGCCGTATAAACTCTAAATTTGGTAGGCGCGTGAGGGTATTTAATATGCGTGTTCTAATTTCTATAATGTTTGCAGCAACGATCACCATGCCGGCACATGCGGAATTGATAAAGGTTGAAGAACAAATCGATTTTGTTGAAATCGTGTCTGGTAAAACACTGACACTGCCCTTCATCAAAATTAATGTTTCCCCGAACGGAAAGATTGAAGGGCGCGGCGCCCGCTGGGATGTCGAAGGCACATGGTTTTGGAAAGAAGGTTATTTTTGTAGAGATCTTTTCTGGGGTGGAGATCCGCTTGGTTATAACTGTCAAGAGGTCGCTGCGAACGGTAAACGTATTCAATTCACATCGGATCGAGGTGCCGGACGATCCGCAACGTTTCGTTTGCGCTGATCATACTGGAAATTGCCATTGTTAGAAATCTATGGCGATGCCCTTTTTTTCCCAATCTCCATAGCGGACGGGCTCGGGGCCGTCACGTCCACCAAGTTCTGTGGGCATCTCTATGTTTTTAGCCGTTTTGCGCCGCGCCTCGGCCTCTGCTAACGCGCGTTTTGCGGCCGGGGGCAGATCGTCTTGCGTGATCTTGATGTCAGACATGATGGCTTCCTTATGGATCGTGACCTTGATATACGCTCGCTCTGCGCTCAGGCAAGTCTGTGCGACATTAGTACTGAGGGTGACATGAGCGATTTAGGGCTGCCTGCGCGTCGAAGCGCTATATTTTTGCTGGATCAGATCATCGGGGAAGGCAAGTTGTTGCCCGAGTTGATCGGGTCAGGTGTGCTCGATAAACTGCCCGCAGACGACCGCGCTCGAGCACAGCGTTTGACCATTGAGACGTTGCGCGGCATGGAACGCGCCGACCGCATTTTGCAAAAATATCTTAAAAAGTATCCCGCTTTGACGGTTCGTAACGCTTTGCGAGTCGGCACCATCGAGTTGTGCAGTGGTGGTGCAGCGCATGGGGTCGTTAACTCGATGGTGGGCATTGTTTCGAAACACAAGCATTACGGCCACCTTAAGGGGCTTGTGAATGCTGTATTGCGGAAAGTGGCGACCACGGGCCCCGCACAATGGAGCGCACTGCGCACACCGCGCTTGCCAAAATGGCTGCGTGGCCCGTTGGTTGAGGCCTGGGGTGGTGAGATTGTTCTTGGGATGGAGGCTGCTTTCTTTGCCGTGCCACCGCTTGATCTGACAGCCAAGTCTGATCCGCATGCAGTGGCAGATGCCGTTGGTGGCAAAGTGCTGCCCACCGGGACAGTCCGGCTTTCGGCGAATGTGCAGGTTTCGGGCTTGCCGGGGTTCACTGCTGGCGATTGGTGGGTGCAAGATGCTGCCGCAGCCGTTCCGGCTCGCGTGTTAGATGCACAGCCTGGCGAAACTGTGCTTGATCTTTGCGCGGCCCCGGGCGGCAAGACATTGCAACTTGCTGCCGCGGGCGCGGATGTAACGGCGGTCGATATTTCGCAGGGGCGCATGGAACGGGTGGCGCAGAACCTTGTGCGCACTGGCTTGTCTGCGACTGTGCAGGTGGCGGATGCCTTTGCCACTCAGGGGCAGTTCGACGCCATCTTGCTTGACGCACCTTGTTCTGCCACCGGTACGATCCGGCGACATCCCGATTTGCCTTTTGCTAAGGATGGGTCTGAATTTGGCAGCCTGATCGAAATGCAAGCTCGCATGATTGACCACGCCATTACATTGCTGCGCCCGGGCGGGCGTATTGTTTTTTGTACCTGTTCACTGTTGCCCGACGAAGGGGAAGTGCAGATCGAAGAGGCGTTGGAACGTCATGCGAATCTGTGTGTGGATCGTACGGCGCTTGAGCGTCCCGGAATTGACCCCAGTTGGGTCACTGCCGAGGGCGGCCTGCGCTTACGCCCAGACTTTTGGGCTGACACGGGGCACATGGACGGTTTTTATGTCGCTTGTCTGCGTAAAGATGAGTGAGAACACGTGACTTGAGGCTGAGTGCCGCATATGCTTGTCCAGTATGCGGCCCTGAACCGTCGAGTCCTTGAATATGTCTACTCCATTTGGGTTTTTGGCCCGCAAGACACGGTTTTTGAACCGTTGGCACGCCCGCCGCGCAACGCGCGTCAAGGCCGTTACCGCGTTTGTATCTTCGCCGGAACCCCGCACAATTGGCAGTTTCGCCAAGGGGCGCCAGTTGGTCGCGGGAAACTACCTTTTTGCGGGTGCACTGGTCGAAGCGCCAGGTGTTGATCTTTGGGATGTGAATGCGCCCGATAAGGCCTTTGTCGAAGCGTTGCACGGATTTGCCTGGATGGATGATCTGGCGGCTGTTGGTGATGCATCCACGCTCGAGGTTGGCCAACGCTGGCTTTGGAGTTGGATCGACCAGTTTGGCAACGGGCACGGTCCGGGCTGGACGCCGGATTTGACCGGCAGACGTCTCATCCGATGGATCAACCACGCTTTATTCCTATTGCGTGGAAATGAGGTGTCGCAGTCGGACGCCTTTTATCAATCGCTTGCGCAACAGACCCGTTTTTTGTCCAAACGCTGGCATGCGGCTGCCCCTGGTTTGCCCCGGTTCGAGGCGCTGACTGGATTAATCTATGCGGGCCTGTCGCTGGAGGGCATGGAGGAATTGGCTGCACCCGCAGTGGCGGCACTGTCACGGGAGTGTACCGATCAGATTGATGACGAAGGGGGTCTGCCCACCCGAAATCCTGAAGAGCTGCTGGATGTCTTTACCCTCCTTACTTGGGCATCAGCAGCGTTGGAAGGCGCCAACAAAAGAACACCGGATGCACATATGGCCGCCATTGAGCGGATCGCCCCGACGCTCCGCACGTTGCGGCATTCCGATGGTGGATTGGCCAGATTCCACGGCGGCGGCCGCGGACAAGAGGGGTGGTTGGATCATGCACTTGCCGCGTCTAGCGTAAAGACGCGGCAGCCTCATGGCTTGTCCATGGGCTACGCGCGCTTGAGCGCTGGGCGCACCAGCGTGATCATCGATGCCGCTATCCCGCCGGAACCCGAGGCAAGCCACAACGCGCATGCGTCTACACTTGCATTCGAGGTCACCTCTGGACGCAGGCCGCTTATTGTCAATTGTGGCTCTGGTGTAAGTTTCGGGGCAGAATGGCGCCGTGCAGGGCGTGCCACACCGTCGCACTCTGTTCTTTGCCTGGATCGGTATTCCAGCGCCCGTCTGGGTGATGCTGACCGCTCAACCGCACGCGAAACGCTTGTTGATTCGCCGATGCATGTGCCTATCGAGGTGAGCAACGCGCCTGACGGCTTGCGGTTTCAGGGTGGTCACGACGGTTATGTCAAAACGCATGGGCTGACACACGCGCGACAGCTTGAGCTGACATTCGACGGTCGCGGAATAGCCGGCGAGGACATGCTGCTTGCCATGGAAGATGCGGATAAACGTGTCTTTGACAAGGTGATGGACCGCAAAAAGTTGGCAGGCGTCCCTTTTGATCTGCGTTTTCATCTGCATCCAGAGGTGGATGCGGCACTTGACCTTGGTGGATCGGCGGTATCGGTTGCGCTTAAGAGTGGCGAGATCTGGGTGTTTCGTCATGACGGCAGTCAGAGGCTTGCGCTGGAGCCGAGCGTGTATCTGGAAAAAGGTCGGCTTAAGCCGCGCGCAGCCCTTCAGGTTGTTTTGTCTGGAAAGGCAATGAGTCACGCGACGCGGGTCAGGTGGTCCTTGTCCAAAGCGCAGGAAACTGCCATGGGCATTCGCGATCTCAACCGGGATGAACCCGGTATCATCCCAGACTAAAAGGATTGCTGCCCCCATGACCGATTTCGCCCCGTTGCGCCGTGCGCTTCTCTCTGTATCTGACAAGACCGGCCTTGTAGAATTCGCCACGGCTCTGGCGGAACAGGTTGTCCAAGTGTTGAGCACAGGTGGCACAGCTAGGGCGTTGCGAGACGCAGGTCTTGAGGTGCGCGATGTATCGGATGTCACCGGCTTTCCCGAGATGATGGATGGACGGGTCAAGACGCTGCACCCAGTTGTGCATGGTGGCCTGCTGGCATTGCGCGACAACGATGAACATGTGGCCGCGATGAAGGCCCACGACATCGGTGCCATCGATCTTGTTGTGGTCAACCTTTACCCATTCGAGGAAACCGTTGCCAAAGGCGCGCCTTATGACGAAGTGATCGAAAACATCGACATCGGCGGCCCGGCAATGATCCGGTCTGCAGCCAAAAATCACGGTTTTGTTACGGTTGTTGTGGACGTGCAGGATTACGCCACTGTTTTGCAAGAGATGGACAAGAATGACTGTCAAACAGGCTATGCGTTACGCCAGCGGCTAGCCCAAGTCGCCTATGCGAGGACAGCCGCCTATGACACGGCCGTCAGCACATGGATGGCAAACGCTGTTGGCGAACCGCCCCGCCGCCGCAGCTTTGGCGGCACACTGGCTCAGAGCTTGCGATACGGCGAAAATCCGCATCAGGAGGCTGCGTTCTATACCGACGGGTCCGCGCGGCCCGGTGTGGCGACAGCGATCCAGCATCAGGGCAAAGAACTGAGCTACAATAATATCAACGATACGGACGCTGCTTTTGAATTGGTGAGTGAATTCGCGGGTCATGGCCCCACCTGCGCCATCATCAAGCATGCCAATCCGTGCGGTGTGGCAACTGGGGAAACTTTGGCACAGGCCT
>Ga0206679_10004446_pt1 | contig 10483 bp, 4 predicted proteins | sample M110012015metaG_FD_155464 | JGI IMG/M metagenome (GOLD analysis project Ga0206679, IMG submission 155464) | Ammonia-oxidizing marine archaeal communities from Monterey Bay, California, United States - M1 100m 12015 | ecosystem: Environmental > Aquatic > Marine > Intertidal zone | place: USA... | reverse complement strand
TGATGGCGGAGAACCTTGGTACCAATTCTGGTGAATTAAGATTTGAAACATGCTTCGGCATTCAGAACATTATGAGGGGTTTTGTTCATAGACGAGAGCCGTATGGCTTGAACCATGACGACCCTCGACCCTTACAATGCTCGCCGAACCCTCTCGGTCGGTGGCGAATATTTTGCTCTTGAAGGGCTTGATGAGAATGGAATTGACACCACATCTCTTCCATATTCGATTCGAATCTTGCTCGAAGGTGCACTTCGGGGTAACGATGGTTTTTTGATTCGAGATGAAGACATTAGAAACATTGCTGGTTGGACTCCAAACGGTGAAAGAAGCGAAATCCCCTTCCGCCCTTCCCGAGTTATTCTTCAAGATTTCACCGGTGTTCCCGCTGTCGTTGATTTAGCAGCGCTTCGAGATGCGATGGTCGAAATGGGCGGTGACCCGGAAAAAGTCAATCCCCAAGTGCCAGTTGATTTAGTCATCGACCATTCGGTGCAAGTAGATGTTGATGGAGGTCACAGCGATGCTTTGCAACTAAATCTTGACATTGAATATCATCGAAATATGGAGCGTTATACATTCCTTAAATGGGGCCAACAATCCTTGGCAAATTTCCAAGCAGTTCCTCCGTCAAGAGGAATTGTTCACCAAGTGAATTTAGAATATTTGGCAAGTGTTGCTCGCCAAGAGAACGGAATTTGGCTTGCTGATACATTGGTAGGGACAGATTCACACACAACCATGATCAATGGCCTTGGAGTTCTTGGCTGGGGTGTTGGTGGAATTGAGGCTGAAGCGGTCATGCTTGGCCAACCCATCTACATGCTTGCCCCTGATGTTGTTGGTATGCGTCTCACTGGGGCGCTCAATCCCGGTGTTACTGCGACTGATATGACTTTGCGAATCGTTGAAATTCTTCGTGAACATGGTGTTGTTGGAAAGTTCGTTGAATTCTTTGGACCTGGAATGTCAGTTCTTACTTTAGCGGACCGGGCGACTATTGCGAACATGGCACCAGAATATGGTGCTACATGCGGATTTTTCCCCGTCGATGAACGAACCCTAGAATATCTCCGCTTAAGCGGTAGAGAGGAAGAGGCGATTGCAGGAGTCGAAGCCTATGCTCGGGCTCAAGGCTTGTGGTATTCCGCAGATGATGCTGAGAAATCATATACTGATACTTTGGAACTTGACCTTTCTACTGTTCAACCTGCACTTGCTGGCCCTAAACGTCCTCAAGACCGCGTCGACCTCTCAAATATGAAACAGCATTTCGCAGAAACGCTCACCTCTGAACTTGGCCATCAAGGCCATGGACTATCACCTGACCAACTTTCAAATGGCGCGATTGTTGAACGAAATGGCCAAACCTATGACCTCAACCATGGCGATGTCGTCATTGCAGCAATAACCTCGTGTACCAACACTTCAAATCCTGGCGTTATGCTCGCAGCAGGGCTTCTTGCTCGTAATGCACGAGCTTACGGTCTTGAAGTCAAGCCATGGGTCAAAACCTCACTCGCCCCAGGCAGTCGGGTTGTAACTGAATACTACGAAGCATCGGGCCTCCAAGAAGATTTGAATGCACTTGGGTTCAATGTTGTTGGTTACGGTTGTACCACATGTATTGGTAATTCTGGCCCTCTTCCAGAAGAAATTGAGGCTGCTGTTGATGAAGCGGGTCTTATCGTCGGTTCCGTCATTTCTGGAAACCGTAATTTTGAGGGCAGAGTACATGGAAAAGTCAAGGCATCATACCTTGCTAGCCCGCCTCTAGTCGTCGCATATGCTTTGGCAGGTTCTTTAGAAGTCGATTTGGCAACTGAACCAGTGGGATTTTCAAATGATGGAACACCAGTAATGCTGAGTGATCTATGGCCAAGTGATGAGCAATTAGCCGAGGCATTGAGTGTGATTACACCTGAGATGTTCCGTCAACGCTATGCTGATGCTATGAATGAACCTCGATGGGATAGTATCCCTTCGGAACCGAGCCCTCTTTATCCTTGGCAAGCGGATTCAACCTATATTCGCCTGCCTACATTTTTCTCAGGACTTTCCGTAGAACCCCAACCCATTACTAGTATTGACGATGCGAAAGTGTTGTTGAAATTGGGTGACTCGATTACAACAGACCACATTTCTCCTGCTGGAGCATTCCCTGCGGATGGCCCTGCTGGGAAATGGTTAGTTGAAAGAGGTATTGAGAAAGGTGACTTCAACTCCTTTGGAAGCCGAAGAGGCAATCATGAAATTATGATGCGGGGAACATTTGCAAATGTACGCATCCGCAATCAAATGGCACCGGGTACCGAAGGAGGATATGCTGTGGATTTCAACACTGGTGAAATTGTATCTGTATATGATGCAGCCCACTCGTATGCCGGAGCAAAAGTTGTTCTTGCTGGAAGTCAGTATGGCACAGGTTCATCACGTGACTGGGCCGCTAAAGGCACATACCTTCTTGGCGTCGAAGCAGTAATTGCGACATCATTCGAACGAATTCATCGTTCAAATCTCGTTGGAATGGGTGTTTTACCACTGACCTTCGTAGACGGGGATACACATGAGTCACTTGGTTTAGATGGCACCGAATCCTTTTCGATTCCAGTTTCAAACGATGTTCAACCACTGCAAATACTAACAATTACAGCAGTTCATCCAAACGGTAAAGATTTGACCTTCCAAGCTCAAGTGAGACTTGATACTCCAGTTGAAGTCGAATATTATCGTAACGGCGGAATTTTACATACTGTTCTTCGTCAACTAGCGAAACAAGATTAGTTTGAGAGCATATTACAACACTAACTTGAATACCTTTTACAAAATGGAATGAGAATGATGGCTGAACTCCGAGGACAAGTACGTTATCGCTTTCGTTCAGATGAACATGATGTTCAAGTTCTTCTTGAAGGTGAAGCCTCTTGGGTAAAGCAACAGGTCGGAGAACTCGGATTAGAAGGCGTTGGATGGACAATGCCAATTGCTGTAGAAGTCCGAGCGACAAATACTTCAGGAATTAAAATACCAACGGATGATGAAGAATTTGACGAAAACAGCGACGCTCCAGTGAACAAGAAGCCCGAGGATATGGGCCCTACACCCGACCCATCTCGAATACCTGTTGTCCGTCGACCTATTGGGCGATTAAACCTCGCTGAAGAGTTGGAGTCACTCGGCCTTGAAGCACCTCTTCGCCCAGATCCAATCGAACTGATGGCAACGTTGGAAGAAATGGACCCTCCTCAACCAGTTCAAGGTGCGATGAGTGTAGACCCTATGGCTGAAGCTTGGTTACGAGAATTACTCCATCTCGTGGTTCGCGAGTATGGAATCACCGCTTTGAAAACAGAAGATATCGAAGAAATTGCTAGTAAAAGATTAGGTGGAAGAGAAGGCACCAAACTCGAGGTTTGGCTTGAATCTCTTTTCACTGCTGGAAAACTTGTCAAAGTTCACGGTGGAGACGCCACAGGATGGGGCCCATCACCCCGATGGTTAGCAGGAAAATTCTGAAAATCATACCCGCCCTATCTAATAAGAGATGAAAACAGTTCTTTTCTCAATTTCAATGTGCTATTCGTGCCACTGAAGGGCTGTATGCATTATTTTCACAAGAACTTGAAAGCAAAGGAATTAAAGTGCAACAGAGATTGGGGAAGAATAGTGATGTTGATGATTCCCAAGAACCACCACCTCAAGAGCCGCGCCCTAAGCATGTTCCTCGTCATGCTGATGTTACTTTCGACTACTGTTGCAATTGCTTCTACAGCAAGTGCGTCAATGGCTCGTTCGTATACCACTAACCGTGACCCACATGACGTTGCTATCGGCGATTTCAATTGTGATGGCCATAATGATTTGGCCATGGCAACCGACGGAACTCACACCATTTCGATTCTTTGGAATGATGGTAATGGCGATTTTAGTGAACGCCAAGATGTTTGGGTTTCAAAGAACACCAGCCGTGACGCTGAATGGGATGAATTCTCAAATGTTCAGTTCATTGAAGTTGGTGAGTTTACTGGCGATAATGCTATCGACATCGTAATTTTCCAAAGAAACAATCCATTCAAGACCGATGATAACGGTGCGCCTGCTGGTGAACCTGGCAACGTGACCATCATCGAAAACGGTGGATGTCAAGAACAAACATGGAGCATCGGTGCTCGATTCACTCACTTCTGGGCTTGGGACCTTACAGTGGGCGATGCCGACCAAGACGGCAACGACGACATTTTCGTTCTTGAATTGGAAGAAGACCTCACTCGACAGAACGTGGTCTCTTACCGTGGTCCGATTTCCATCTCCACCCCCCCTTCAACAACCTTCTTGGGCGTTTCCTCAACTTTCACCTACCGCTCCCTTGAAGTCGGCGATCTCGGAGAAACACAGAGCGTCGGTGTCGGTGGCTCGTGCACAGACGACGACATTTTCCTTCTCCGTACTGAAGGGCTTGACTACGCCACGGGTCAAACCACCAACCCGGGCAACGGGGACAACGTCACCATCATCGAATACTCTTGCACAGGCGTCCCATCCGCACCCGGTTCATACCCCTCTGACATCGCTACAGCCCCTCCAACTGTAATTCAGTTCGGAGTCGAACTCTCCGATGACTTTGCCATTGCCGAAATCGGCGGAAACGGCTACATCGACACCATCGCCATGATGGACTCAAACCTCGAGAACGTCTCCTTCAAGGAAGCGACTGCACAAGGAACCTTCGGAAACACGCAAAATGCCTACTTCGGACCTTACATCTCGTGGAGCATCCATGTCACCGACCTGAACGGAGACGGTGAACCCGACTTCATCAACCCAACCATTGCATATCAGCAAAACACAACTGACTCAGCTGGTGGTTCGACATCTTCGTTCTACCTCAATTTCCCAACAACTGTTCAAGTTACCCTTTCAGATGGTAATGGCGGTCATTTGAGTCCATTGTCATATGCAGCAGGTCGCCGACCGAATGTTGTTGATGTAGGTCAACTCGCTGGTACAAGCAATTCTGCTAACGATTTAGTTGTCGGACACGCAAATTGGCGTTTCAACGGTTGGAGAGATAATTTTGGCTGGCAAGGCCAATACGACACAGTCTCAGTCATTGAGATGGACAGTAAAGATTTGTCAGTCTCTTCAATTGAAATATCTCCCGTCGACAAATTCTATGGAATTGTTGGTGAAGGAACTCGTGATATCAATGTCACGGTTACCAATACTGGAATGGATGTTCTCAACGGACAACAGGCAACCTTAGATGTCGAGTTGAAGGTTGTCGATCAAGCAAACTCCACTAATACATCTGTGTATGAAATGGATTGGGATTCTCCCGAGAATAAGGCTTCATGTAGCGGATGTACTTGGTCATATGAAGAATATATTGACCAATCAACCTTCTGGCACGAAGAAACCAACCACTCTCAAGGTGCTAGCGATGGTAACAATGCTCCAAACGTTTCAGCCAATTACAATAACCCAACTGATTTCATGTGGGCAGGGCAATACAAAACTAATTCCTCTGGCGATTCATGGTCTGGATACGGCCGAAACTGGGACGATGCTATGGTATTGGAAGATGTTGATTTAACAGGTTCTGACCGAGCTTTCATGAGTCTTGAAGTGTTCCAGCATTTGGGACATGGTGTTTTGGGAAGTTTGGATTCTACTGGAAACTACCTTGCAGGAGATGTCTGGGACGATATCGCAATGATTGAAGTTGGTAGTGTTGAAACCGGATGGTCTACTATATCCTGTCCTCAAAGCGCTCAAATCGCAGGTGCATGTGCATCTGGTGAATCTATGTGGGGTGGATTTGACTTGGACCGCATGTATAAACAATCGATTGGTGGTGCTCCTGAAGGAATCTATTACTACGGAGTATACTCTTTTGGAACTTACTATGGTTGGAATAATTTCACTGAAGAAGGCGTTGGAGCATTTGACCTCAGCCCATGGGCTGGAGAAACTGTCGATATTCGTTTCCGTCTTCGAACAGGTTTTGATGGTTCTATCTCTGATGACAACGAAAGTCGATGGTCTGGACGTGATGGATATGCTGTTGATAATTTGAGTATTTGGAAGCAGACAACCGCTTTCGAACCGAATCCACAGGTTCAGCAAGCCAATGTTCCTCTGAACAACCTTGGCCCAGGCCAAGAATACACTACATCGATTACTGCTGATATGCTTAACGATACGACCTATCGTATTTCTGCAACTCTCTCCGGTAATTCTTGGGATGAGCAATCTCAAAACGACGAAATTGTAGGATACATTACTCCTTTCAATCTATACGACCCAATGGTTGAGAGCCTTGAATATTTCAATCCTGGTGGATTGTATGCGGAAGGTGTCTTTGACATTGAAGTAGTTACCAATAACTGGGGTAACACCGCTGTAGACTTTGACATCGAAGCAACTGTTTTCTCTGCTACTCCGTCTGACATTTACTGTGGCACTCCAAGTGCGTTATGTGAAGAAACATTCGAAGGTGGTGCGAACGGTTACCGATATGAAGAAAGCCAAAACCCACAAGGTGCAGTTTACAATGAAAACGCTTGTCAAGACAAGATTTTCAATAACTATGCCTATTGGTTCGGTCATCCTTGTGACACGGGTTCAAACGGCTATGGCGATGCTTGGGCAAATGAGACTCTGACCATACCAGATGTTGATTTGACTTCGATGAGCGGTGATTTCGTATCACTAAACTTCGAATACTATGCAGATACCTTCTACGGCATCGATTCAGATGGTTCAAGTATTGTTGACGTAAACGATTACGCAGCAATGACTCTTGACATTCTCCGTGACGGTGTAACCTACAGCAGCGTTGTAATGGGGCAATGGAACGATTACAACGAAGACGGTACTTGCCAACGTGATGAAAATGGAGACAACATAGTCAACGAATCAGAACCAATCGATTTCGCTGAGATTTCATACATTGGAGATGACGCATCAACTGATGGCTCTGCTGGAAACTACAACGTCTTCTTCAACACCAATGACCTTGTTGCTACCACGAGTATCGATTTAACTCACCTATATTCTCTCAACACTTCGTCGGCAGACTCTCGTGATTGGGACTTTGAATGCACATCACTCGCTGGCTCAACCGTTGATATCAACTTTGAATTCCAATCTGATGACGATGGCCGAAATGGTATTAATGACGGTTTCAAGGGTGTTGCATTCAACAACATTACTCTTCAGGAATTTACATTCATCGAAGACAATTCATACACCATCTCTCGAACCAATGTAGATGCAGACCAATCTTCAACCGACCTCATCGCAAGCCATGAATTCTTTGCTGGCGTTTACAAGATCGATGTTGAAACAATCTTCGATAATACAACCGTGGGTACGCCGTGGTTCAACGATAACGAATTGTCTATTTCCAATAACAGAGAGACAGTAATTTTCAATGTTGAATCTGTTGACATCACTCTTGGAAAACCAAATACGCTTAATTGTTTGAATGACCAAACCTTGGAGTGCGTAATGCCAATTGACAGTGCATTAGCCCACGATTGGACTGTGAAAGCAACCAACGGTGTCCTTGCAGGCGATTATGTGTTCAACATGAACATCTACGACATGACTACAGGTTCACAGGCCCACACAACGACCGCAGGACCTGCTCAAAGTTTGGATTCTCATCAAATGATTGATGTCACCTTCACTCCGTGGAATGGTTGGCTTGATGGTCACGAATACAATATCAGTTTTGATGCTGAACTTTCTAATGGCAATCCATCTGGAAACCTTCGTTACTTCCATGCAACCTTTGCTGAAACAATCAACGTAGCTATCCTTTCGGATACCTCACCTCGAACTTCTGCAATTAAGGAGGACCTCAATATTCTCGGAATGACATATACGCAATTCGACATCAATGATTGGGACACATACTTCTTGAGTGGATGGTTTACACATTACGACAAGATTGTTCTCCCATGGCAAACCGATATTGCTGCGAAAGATATTGAAAATGGAGGGCGAGGATATTACCAAAAGTTGGGTTCGACAGCAAACCGTAACACTTTGGAAGGATTCATGTTTGCCGGTGGAACCGTTCAAGCCCACCTTGGACCTCAAGGAAGCCAAATTTATGGAGTAGGCCAAGGACTCTCAGGCCGTCTACCGTTTGGATTGGATATTGCAAGTAAAAACCTCGGAGAAGAAATCTCCTATTCAGAAACCGACTTTGCTGACCCATATCACCCACTTATGGAAAATGTAGATTTGGCCGCATTCCAAGGATTTGATGCTTCATCGACTGTTGCTACAGCCATTTTGCGAACCAATTCACAAAGTGCGAACAATGTTCCAGAACGTTGTGGTGGATTCAGTGAATCGAAGAAGGACGGAACATTCCAACGAATTATTCGTAAAGATGGAACTCCAGCAGATCAAATGGATACAATCCTTGGTGTCTGTAGTTACCAATCTGGTGGAATGATTATTTCGACTATTGACATTGCAACGCACTCAGAACGAGCGGACAGCACAACATTGCCTCTACTCGGAAATCTGCTCAATTATCAAGTGACACCTTATCCAGCAGGATTTGGTATTCTCGGCAATGGATTAAATCTGAAGATTAACGATGTTATACCAGGCAATGACCCGAGCACCGGCGGATATCAAAAGCATTACATCAAGAGTGATGCAGAATTGACATTCTCATACATTACAGATACCACTGAAACATTGGAGACTGATTGGATTATTGATGGACCAACATCTTGGGACAATGCTGCAATGGCTACTGGAACAGATCACACAAGTGATACCTCCCCAGTCATGACGTTCTGTAAGATTGACCTTGCTTCTGCTACAGGTTGCGCACAAGGTGAACAGTGGGATGTCACCTTGCATCTTCACGATGCTGCTGGCCACTCACGAGTGATTACAGTAACCGTTGAAACCAACGATGTCTTTGCAGATGAAGCACGACCAACTGCTGATGCTCAAATCGATATGCGTCAAGAATACATGGATCAAGTTGAATTCATTGGAACGAACACTATTCAATCGAAAGAATGGGATGTTCACAGAATTATCCTCGATGCAAGCGGTGAAGTCACTATTTACTTGGATGCTAGCAACTCTTCTGACGAAGATGCACTCGAAGGAAATGGTATTGAGCGTTACGAATGGAAGGTTCTTTTCGACGCACCATACGATGATGAAGATTTCGATATCGAAGGCCACTCTTTTACACAAACTGCAGCAAGTGATGGATTGTTTGCCTACACATTCCGTAACCAAACTGCTGATACATCAGGGGCTTCAACCACGCAAATCCGAATTGAATTAGTTGTTTACGATGGTGCCGATAAGTTCTCTGAAAAGCATCGTATGTATTTCGAAGTTGTTCCAGATGGCTTTGGTGACCAAGAACCAGATGTTGATATTGATAATACCTTCGATGGTATTTGTCCAGATCCAGAAAGTTGTAGAATTGATTCTGATACCATTACCATCTCTGGTGAAGTTCTTTCTGGTGCCGAAGAAAATCAAAAAGACATCTTCGTCGAAGTTTCTTTTATGATGGATAGTTTCAATGCAAGTGCGTTTGATAAGTTCTGATATGACCAAGATGGACTTTGGAAGAAATCTAAACCTCTTGGAGATTTAGATACTTTTGCTCTTACTTTGTCGCTTGAAGGTATGTATTCGAACAAATCACTTAGTCAGTTAATTTACGTTAAGATTTACGAAGGTGAAGCACCGAATGAACGCTTCATTACCTATGAATTACTCGAAATTTCCTTGCCTGCATGTCAGGGACTTGAAGCCGATCTTGAAGCTGAAGCAGCAGGCGGAGAATTCGTTCTCGATGCTGATGGCAATTGTCAATGGTCTGGTGCATGGACCTTCAAAGACGGTAATTGGACCGCTCCTCAAACCGAGAATGGCGGCGATGAAACCAAAGGTTCTCTTGACGGATTACTTGTTCCTGGCCTCATCGGTTTAGCGCTTGTGATTGTAGTAATATTGACACTCGTCTTCATGCGTAGTGATTCTGGAGATGATACCAAAGACTTCTCAGTTGGTGAAACTGGCTTTGGCGGCGTAGTTGACCAAACTGAACAATATGTCCAGCAACTTATCGCTCAAGGTTACCCTGAAGAAACGGCTCGTGCTTATGCTCAGCAATATGCTGCTCAAGCAGCAGCAGCAGTACCAGCTGCAGCAGCAGCGGCTCCAGTCATGGATAATGCGGTCTACCAGCAATACTATCAGCAATTTACGGCACAAGGATATGATCCACAAACTGCCGCAACCTATGCTCAGCAGTATGCGTTACAGTATGCTCAAAGCCAACAATGACCTTCAGAACTTCGGTTTTGAACTCATGAAGAGTTGAGCGTAAGCAAGGTAGAGAATAAGCAGATTGATTGTCACATATCCATTTACTTATACCATGATGAGTATATTCTATGCGTTAATATCTTCCCAACTC
>Ga0206679_10004445_pt1 | contig 10484 bp, 7 predicted proteins | sample M110012015metaG_FD_155464 | JGI IMG/M metagenome (GOLD analysis project Ga0206679, IMG submission 155464) | Ammonia-oxidizing marine archaeal communities from Monterey Bay, California, United States - M1 100m 12015 | ecosystem: Environmental > Aquatic > Marine > Intertidal zone | place: USA... | reverse complement strand
AACGAAGCCCAGCATCTTTCAAAGCCTGTAGAAGAACTGACCCAATTTCACTTGGATCATTTGCACATGCAATTCCAGCTTGCTTAAATGCCTCAAACTTTTCTTCAGCAGTTCCTTTTCCACCAGAAATAATTGCTCCTGCATGGCCCATTCTCTTTCCAGGAGGTGCGGTAGAACCTGCAACGAATCCAACGATTGGTTTGCTAACATTTTCTGCCGCAAATGCCGCAGCTTCCTGTTCAGCATTACCGCCGATTTCACCAATCATCACGATTGCAGCAGTTTGCGGGTCATTTTCAAATGCTGCAAGACATTCAATGAAACCAGTTCCATTAACTGGGTCTCCACCAATTCCAATGCAGGTTGATTGTCCTTCATCAATGCTCATTGTTTGGGCAACTGCTTCATAAGTTAATGTTCCAGATTTTGAAACGATTCCAATTCTTCCCTTTGCATGGATGTGGCCAGGCATGATTCCAATTTTCGCACCACCAGTTTCACCAGGGGTGATGATTCCTGGACAATTAGGTCCAATCAATCTAATTCCAGGGCGATTATTTACATATGCAACAGCCTTTACCATATCAAGAGTTGGAATGCCTTCAGTAATACAGATTACAACACCTTCTCCCTTAACAGAATCAAAGGCTTCCGCAGCCTCCATTATCGCTTCAGCAGCAAATGGCGGCGGTACGTAAATCACTGTGGCATCAGCATCAGTTGCAGCAATAGCCTCGGTCATTGAATCCCAAACAGGGTAATCTTTTCCTTCAAGTTCGACAGTTTGACCACCTTTTCCAGGAGTACATCCGCCAACAATTTGTGTCCCATATTCAACCATCTTACCAGCATGGAACATACCTTGCTTTCCTGTAATTCCTTGAACTAGTACCTTTGCATCTTCTTCAATCCATATTGCCATTATTCATCACCTCCGATTAACGATACAATCTTTTGAGCACCTTCTGCAAGGTCATTAGCAGGATGAATATTCAAATCAGACGCTGCTAAAATTTCCTTGCCTTGCTCTACATTTGTACCTGCGAGACGGACAACTAGAGGAACATCTAGTGACAATGCTTCAGTAGCCGCTATCACACCGCGAGCAATAATGTCGCAGCGCATGATTCCTCCAAAGATATTGACCAATATTCCTTTGACATTAGGGTCTTCCATAATCATTGAGAAAGCAGTTTTCACCTGTTCTTCATCAGCACCGCCACCCACATCAAGGAAGTTTGCAGGTTCTCCACCATACAATTTGATTACATCCATTGTAGCCATTGCTAATCCAGCACCATTCACTAGGCAACCGATGTTACCATCTAGTTTTACATAAGATAATCCGGTTTCCTTAGCACGGGTTTCAACATCTTCTTCTTCAGATAAATCACGCAACTGAGCCCAATTCTTATGTCTAAATTCTGCATTTTCATCAAAAGAAATCTTTGCATCAAGTGCAACTATTTCATCATCTGAGTTTCTAACCAGAGGGTTGATTTCAACCATTGCACAATCTTGACTGACAAACATTTCATACATTGAACTCAATGCTTTTGAAAATGACCTAAGTGCCATTTTAGACAATCCAAGTGACAGGCCCAAGTCTCTCTTTTGAAATCCTAGTAAACCTGCATTGACATCTACAACGACTTTGTGTATCTTATCAGGTGTGTGTTCAGCGACATGTTCAATGTCCATTCCACCTTCAGTTGAAGCCATAATAAGTACAGATTTGTTATCTCTGTCAACGAGTAAGGCAAGATAATATTCGTGAGCAATATCGCATCCGGATTCAACATATAGGTTGTTGACAACCTTGCCTTCATCACCAGTTTGAATTGTCACCAGAATATTGCCCAAAATATTTGTTGCATATGTTTCTACCTCTTCCCTAGAAAAAGCGATCTTTACACCGCCTTGCATTACTTCTTCACGTGTTTGAGGATGATACAGAGTGCCCTTTCCTCTTCCACCAGCGTGAATTTGAGATTTTACTGCCACAACTTTGGAGTTGAGACTGTCGTATGCTTGCAGGGCCTGCTCTACTGAAGTGCAATGCACCCCTTCCAATACAGGTACTCCAAACTCTCTCAGCATTGTTTTGCCTTGGTACTCGTGGATATTCATGACTCTCTCCAAGCAATGCCAAATGAAGGCCGTCTTTGAAGACTTTGCTTGAACAGTGACAATTTACCAAAGCGTGAATGGGGATTATTGATAGCCTAATGCGTAAGGGCAATGTTATGCAGGTAGTTGTTTTAGCCGGAGGAGTAGGCTCAAGATTACGGCCTTGGACCAATCAGATTCCTAAACCACTATTGCCAATGTTGGATAAAACATTACTCGAAAGAGTTGTCGAAGGAATGCCAAGTAATTTGGTTGATGAAGTGATAGTTGCTGGAGGATATAAAGTTGATATGATACGGCAATATTTTGCAGATGCTGATATTGATTTTGATGTTACTATTGTACCTGAAGATGGGCCACTGGGAACAGGTGGGGCGCTTGCAAATTGTTCAGACGTGGTCAGTGGAACATTTGCTTGCTTTAATGGCGACATTGTATCTTCTCTGGAGATTACTCCAGTTCTTGACCTACACAAGAAAAATGGCGGCATTGGAACACTCGCACTTTGGGAAGTTGAAGACCCAACACGTTTTGGAATAGTTGGATTGGATGATAATTCGAGAATTACTCAATTCAAAGAGAAACCAACAAAGGAAGAAGTTTTCAGCAATTTAATTAATGCTGGTTCATATGTTTTAGAGGACGATATTTTTGATATTATGCCTAGAGGAAAGCATTCTATAGAAAGAGAAATATTCCCAGGACTAGCAGCAGATGGGCAATTAAATGGAAAACAATTCAGTGGATATTTCATCGATGCCGGAACGCCAGAATCTTGGTCTGAAGGTGTGCAAGCTTGCATTCGCAATAAGAGATTTAGCAGTGGAGAAGTTTGTGGAGGATCATGGTTTTCCAATCCTATGGCGAAAGTAATAGATGGTGCAAGAATTGTTGGCTCTATGATAGAAGGAAATGTAGTAATTGGTGGTAGCGATATAACAGAAAGTACAGTATTATCTGGATCATCCGTTGGTGATAATTGTGTTATCTCATCTTGTTTAATAGGCCGTAATGCAACGATTGGAAGTAATTGCAATCTAAGTGGCGTAGTTGTTGACCATAATTCTATAATTCCCTCTCAAACCAATCAAATTGGCGGAAAATGGCCTCTAGAATCCTAAATCACAACCTCGCAATTGCAAATCCATTGATGAAAGCCCTCAAGTGGGACAGCGTTTTGGCAACACTATGAGCGTTCCATTGGTCGTTGTAAATTTTAAGACTTATGCATCTGCAAGCGGCTCTCAAGCAAATGCTCTTGCAGCAGCAATGGAAAAACAAGTTTCTCAATCATATAGAATGGTTGCAGTAGTATCAGCATTCGATTTGGATTCGGTAACAAATGAAAACCCAAACTTAGAAGTTTGGTCTCAGCACCTTGATTGCGCTGGTAATGGTAGTTTCACGGGATGGCTAGAAGCGAGCAATGCGATTGAGAGAGGGGCTGTGGGAACAATAATCAATCACGCAGAGCATAAGGTACCACTATCTCATGTAGAAGAATTAATGAAAATACTCCCAGATGGATTTCCAATTTGTGCCTGTGCCGCCGATGTTGATGAAGCGAAGGCTCTAGCAGCACTGGGTCCAACTTTCATTGCAGTAGAACCTCCTGAATTAATCGGTGGAGATATTTCTGTAACTACAGCGGACCCATCAATTGTCTCCGATACAGTTGCTGCGGTAAAGGCGGTTAATCCTAATGTTAGGATTTTATGTGGTGCTGGGGTAAAGAATGGTGCAGATGTTGCTATGGCTATCAAACTTGGCGCAGAAGGCGTACTGCTTGCCAGTGGTGTGACCAAAGCGAATGATGTTGATTCAGTATTAGCAGATTTAGTTAGCAACTTTTGAGATTTATTCTTGAGTGTATTCAGCTAGTTCCAATATTGTTTGTTGAATATTTCCAGAAATCAAATTGCTCCCTCCTGGGCAAGATTCTCTTAATGCACATTTACGACAAGTCGAAGATTTGCGGGCCAAAGGAATCAGGCTCATGGATTTGTCTTTACCTAATTTCGATAGTACTATTTGCATCTGCCCAACATCCGATTCAATTAGGTAATTTGATTGAGTAAGTTTTTGCTCACTTGAATTAATGCGTTGCTGATTCCAAAAACCATTACGCCATGCCATAATCCTAATGACGTATCTATCTGGCAATCTAGGGAACATATTTTTTCCCATTATCCATGAAACCATTGCCATCGCCTCTAATTCTTCAAAACACGAATCCTTTTTTCCTTGCATGTCTATTCTAACCAAATGCCAATGATTTTGAATTTTTACTGCAATATCAGGACTACAATACAAATCAATCCCATTTGCTGAGCCATATTCTTTCCTTTCAAAAACCATCCATTGCTTGTGAAAACGATTGATTAGGGCTTGAACGAAGTCAGTTTTCCAAAAATCGTTTATTCTTTTCAATGCATTTTTGATCAAATATTCAATGTCTAGATTATTGAGTTCTAAATTGCGTTCTATTGCATTCTTCGTTCCAACGATTTCATGAATTGACAATATTTTTTGTTGTCTGAACATATTCTCGTTGAGATTTTCTCTAATTTTTCTCTCAGTGAATAATTGCGACCATTCAACATTCATTTGTAAGTCTTCTAAACGCTCAAAAATAGTCTGTTTGCAAGAACGTAACATCAAATCCCAATACGATCTAATATCACTCATAGAGTGCCACTTCTTTGGCAAAGATTGTTTCCAATTTTCTTGGTTTATTCCGTATCTAATAACCCACCATCGAGGGCATGCAAGGAATAATTCCCTTCTACTTCGACTCCACACTCGATGATATTCCATAACCTGTGTGTCAAATGCTCAACCGCTATAAAGCACTAGTTTGCCTAAATCAATCCGAATCTACTGGCAGCAATGATTGAGTTCACAATTGCCCAAATTGATACTGGAACTATACACCAACCAACAAATTCAGCAAATACTTCTGAACCGAACTTGCCGAATAGACGTGAGAATGGGCCGCCAATTGCGGCAATCCATCGCAAGCACAAGACAGCCAATCCACCCATCAAAACGATGCCGAATAAGAATCCGATTCCATATAATATTCCAAATCCACCACTCAAAATACTTGCTCCAACGCCTTGCTGAATAAGAGATGGGAAGGCTAACCATCCGAACCACCCAAACCACGCACCAATTAGCACGTCTCGCTCCATGTCCTCAAGTTCTCTCCACTCAGAAAATTCTTTTGGAAATAATCTGTGAATTTGCTTTGCAATTATTTTTACTTCGTAAGGAGTACCATTCTTTGCAGCAAAGAAACTCATTTCAAACATCCAAATAAACATCAATATATTGAGGTAAAAGTTTAGATTGCTTGAAACTGGTAAGATGGTAATAATTAGCGGAATTAGGTTGATTGACAATATTGCGGCAGCACTTGATGCAATAGTGCTGAACCACAATAATCCTGGTGCAATCGCTTGTTCTGGGGGTTGCCAATTTGACCGTGGAAGCGCTAATAACAATAGGAATAATCCTGGTCCAAAGAGCAGAGTGAAATATGTGCCAATTCCATGAGAGCCACCATTATCAATCGTATCTATTGCATCAGTATATTCCTTTGAGCCAGCAGATGATGCGGTAGCATAAGCAATGTGCATTGAAGGGTCGATAACGAATACTGCATCAGCCACTCCCGAAGGGAAACTGGAGGTCAGTAAGTTCCCATCATCGTACAATATTGGCCATGATACATTCAATTGGTCTTCATAAAATGCTACATCACGCATTGATGCATCTGGTCCAGCGACGATTTGAACAATTGAGATTCGTTCAGGCATCTTCCCATGTGTGTAATTAAATTCAGCAGCTTGATCTTGAGCATTAACTGAACCTGGTAATATTACACCTACTATGACAGCATCTTTTCCTTCCATTAGTTGAGCAATTGAATATTCCTCTCCGGCAGAATTTTGCAGAGAACGATCTACAATTCTAGAATCCTGTTGAATATTTTCTGCTCCCAAATTAATTTGGTCAAAAGCAGTTGGAATGAATAACAAAGTCAAGACAAACATCGCCCCCAATATTGGAGTTGGCATAATTATTCCATTTCGGAATAAGAATAAGAAATATCCAATAAAGGATACGAATGTTGTTAATGAGAGCCATATTGCAGCATTTGCATAACCTTCATCAGGCTTTTCAACTTCAAATCGAATGATGCCATAGGCATGACAATCTTCATTCGGGTCTCCACCAATTTGAGTAACACACATTTGAACATTAGAATCGCCAAGAGGTACTTTTTCAGAAGCAGCCCAAACCCAAACAGTACGATTTTCTCCCAAATCTCTTTCCATCAGGACATTTGTTGCAGATGTTTCAATCATTAGGTCTGTATCGCCTACATATTTTTCATCCCAAGCCAGCGGACCCCATATTTCCCATCCAACTTCAGATACATCAGAAGAACCCCATGCTAATGTTGGTTCAAATTCAATATGTGCTCTGTGTTGCTGGTCAACATAAACAGATGCTGTTGGCTCACTCAGTGTGCCAAACATCTCGATTCCACCACTATTCTGCTCGAATCCTCCCCAATGAACGGTCGCCCTAGTTCCAGCACATTTATGCTCAATTTGCAGATCCAATGTGAATACATCGCCCTTTGACATATTGAGGATTATGTTTTTGATTTCACCCTCAAATGGCATTGCCGAATTTTGTGTAGTTTTATCAACAACGTGGTTTACTGATGATTCATAGACTATATTTCCGCCAGTGCTAACAGTGTAATACAATGTGGTTGAAGAATCCGACAATGTTTGTCTTGTACAAGTAGTTGCAGTTCCTGGTCCAATTGTAACAGAAAAATAGACCTGCATTGTGATATTGCTATTTATCGGATTTTGAATCGGGTCACTGTCGATATTAAAAACGGACACTGGTCCACTGTTTGGTGAGCCAAAATTAGATGTGAAACTACCAACTGCAGCATCTGGGCGCGCTCTTTGCAGAATTGCATCACCTGCATTTAACCCTTCAACGAATAGATGTTCTTCTTGGGCTATTGTCCATTCAACGAATCCAGGCTCATAACGAACATCTTTCTGGATTTCTATTGCACTTGCAAGGCTAACAGTACTCACTAGTGCGAGTAGCAGTAAGGCCACTATTTGCTTGCGCATGACTCATGGCAACTGTCAAGGGTTCAAGAAGCCGATGCCTCAATGTTGCTGATTTCACCACAAATTGAGATATTTTAGATTTAGACCCCTAAAGGGGTCTCTCTATTTATTTTAAATTGAGAAATACTGTAAGAATGTAGCCATGGCTATCATCCCAAAAGAAATTGCTAATGCATTTACCGAACCTTTGGTTAGGTATCCTCTATTTTCTAGTACTGCCCCTAATATACTGTCAACTTGACAACCCAGGAATCCAATTATTGCAATTGCGATTGTAGCGGAGATACCCCACACAATGTCACTTGCTGCAGTATTGATATTAACGATGAACCAAGAACAAAAAGTGAGCAAAGAAATAACAACAGAACCCAATGCTGCAGCCTTTTGACCACTCGGTGAATATCCACCGTTAACTCCCTGATCGCATGGTTTTAGGGTTGTGATAAGTTTGACATTATCGTCAAGGCATCCGATTTCACTGGCAAAAGTATCAGAGGAAGCAACAGCAACAGCTGCACTGAATAGCCACAAACCATTGACCCAATCATCAGTAAGATAAGCATACAATGCAACTAATCCAGGCATTCCTCCATTTGCGATTACATTTCCCCAACTACGATGCCCATCAGATGATTCACTCAAACCTAAGTTCATTTTTTCTTCAAATCTCCATTTTGTTGCTTTGTGACTTGATAATAAGAACCCAAGAAGAATCAATAGCCAACTCCAATGCCCCATTCCACCAACAACTAAACCAAGAAGTGCTGCGGAAATGATTCCTGTTTTATCGAGGATATTGGCTTTCAAAGAAACGATTACCAAACCGAGAATAATGATTGAAGTAACCACCAAATTTCCTTGCGTGAAACCTTCTTGCAAGACATCCATAGGCGTTCCTCCAACTTTTGCGAGTCAACAATCATTCAAAGGTGCTTTGTATAAAAAAAAAGTAATAATGCGATTGTTACAGTATTCAATAGTAATTGGGAGGTGGATAGTATTGCTTGCTTTCAGGTGCAAATAAGGATGGCAGTATACGTAATGAGCAATACCAGAGCATCAATATTAGAAATGCCAACCATACTAGCATGACTAGGACAAAAATTACTGGATGTGAATTTACAAACAAATAATCTACAAGGAATAAACTGCCATTCCAAAAAGAGTGGCCACAGATTGCCAATGCAATACAAAACTGAGGTGATTTCGGTAGACTCCAGCCATGTCCAACATGTCTCAGCCACCAATTTGGTAAATCTGCAGTTACGGCTTTTTCTTGATTTGAATAAGATACTACTTGACGTGTATTTTCATCATAGAGTACCCATGAAGTATCCCGGTTTTCGTCAGGGAAACCTCTCCTTTTATGCAAGTAATAACCAATTCCATAGCCACTAATTCCGGTCCACATAGCATGGCCAGGAACTGAACCGATTCCACGAATTATCGAAGTAAATGCGAATGTAAAACCATCGGCGCCAATCAAGGATGACATTATGTACATCAGGTTTTCAATCAGTGCAAATCCTAGGCCAACAGTTGTGCCGACATAGAATCCTTTCTTTGCAGAATCAATATACGAGTATAGCATAAGTACGGCCAATGCCTTGGACAATTCTTCTCCGAAAGGAGCAGAAACAGCATAGGAAAGGAATATGCCGAGATTGCTATTCATTGGGTCGTCAACTCCAAGAATATTTATTGAAATTGGAAATAATGTGCTGTTAATTACTATTGCTGGTAATGCTGAAAGCATTCCTGCAATCAACATTGCCTCTCCTTCTCTTCTTGTCAACCTTAGTCCAAAAAACCTCGTAGATGCAGACCACCAGGCAAATACAGGAGTTGAAAATCCAATCATCCAAGCTGGAATCACAATACAAATAACTACCAATGATAATAGCAATAGATCTCCAATGATAATTGTTGAAATAACTAATGATATGCTGGAAAGGATGATTCCAGCAAAAAATAGTGCCCATAAGTGGATAGATTTTGGCATTTCAAGGGGCGTGGAGTCATTTACGATGTGATGTTTAATCGTTGTTGGCATTGGTGAGGTGACAACAGTATTGTGGTCTAATATGTGCTGAGTCCTACCTTCTATAGAGGGTTCTGCTTTTACCAATTGCAATAGTCTTGGCCTTCTAATATACACTAATAATATCAATAAAGGAACTAGGCATATTGATGAGCCAAGGGCTAAATATGGATCGGATGGCCCAATAATTCCGTTATTGTTAGAATCTAATATCGATGAAAATAATAAGGCTGTAAATTCGGTAATAAATGATAGAAGTAACACCAATCCAAGCATACTACGAACTGTTTTCCAAGGCGAGGATGGATGCCAAAGTGCAAAACCTGCAGGGGTAGGGCTTAGTGGAATACCCGTACCTTGCATATACGAGGATACAATCAAAGGACTATCAATGATTTGTAAGCAAACTGAAAGAATTGAAGTCCCGCTCAGTTCGCCCATCACTCGTCACTGAATAATCAGCAGTCGGCATAAGCATTCATCATTGCAGGGGATGCAACCACTTGCTCCCCTTTCATCAAGTCTTTGATTCAATTCATTGCTCTGAATGGAAACCATATGTCCAATCGTGAGGGGGAGCAAATGTTTCCTTGATGGAGCGAGGTGAAACCCATCTCAATAGATTAAGTGGCGAGCCAGCCTTGTCATTTGTACCGCTTCCTCTTGCGCCGCCGAATGGTTGTTGACCAACTACTGCGCCAGTCGGCTTATCGTTGATGTAGAAATTGCCTGCACTATATCTTAGAGCTTTCATAGCGGATACAATGTGTCTGCGGTCTTTAGCGAATATTGAACCAGTTAATGCAAATTCAGAAGTTTCATCACAAATCTTGAGTATTGCATCAAAATCCTCGTCAGCATAGACATGAACTGATAATACTGGTCCAAATATTTCTTCTGCCATAGATTCGTATTTTGGATCTGAACAAATGATAGTGGTCGGCTCAATGAAGTATCCAGTAGAACTATCATATCCTCCACCAGTTACGATTTCACAGCCTGAATCGGCTTTTGCGCGGTCAATATATCCAGCGATATTGTCAAAGGATTTCTTATCGATTACCGCTGACATAAAGTTGCTGAAATCTCTTGGGTCTCCCACTTTTATTTTCGCAACTTCAGAGCAGTAATCATCTTTGATA
>Ga0206679_10004444_pt1 | contig 10484 bp, 7 predicted proteins | sample M110012015metaG_FD_155464 | JGI IMG/M metagenome (GOLD analysis project Ga0206679, IMG submission 155464) | Ammonia-oxidizing marine archaeal communities from Monterey Bay, California, United States - M1 100m 12015 | ecosystem: Environmental > Aquatic > Marine > Intertidal zone | place: USA... | reverse complement strand
ATATCCTACAGCAGCGAAGTAGGTTGTCCCTGCTCCCATTGTATTATAAATATATCCGTTTCCAGACCATTTTGATAATAATAAAGATGTTGACCAACCATTTTCGTTAAGACCGGTATTATAAGCCATTGTTGATTTACTATAGCCATCATTTCCAAGCAATTGAGTGAATGATCCGCCTTTAGCTCTTTCAGCACTTTTAGTAAATATTGACACTGTTCCACCAACAGAAGGCACAGCCAATTTAGATGCTCCAAGACCTCTTTGAATTTGAATACCAGATGCTACCTCTGTAAGACCTGCCCAGTTTGACCAGTATACCCATCCGTTTTCCATATCATTTACTGGTTGACCATTAATTAAAAAAGAAGTATTTCTTTGGTCAAATCCACGAAGAGAGATACGAGAATCTCCATATCCACCTCCTTGTTTAGTAGCATATACACCCGGAGTTTTGTTCATAATTTCTGGGAACTCCATATTCCCAACTTTTAATTGAACTTCTCGAGCAGTGATAGTACTAACTGCAATAGGTGTTTCACGCTCTTTAGCTACATCGATTACACCAGAAGAAACAACAACTTCTGCCAGAGCAATTGAATCAAGTGCAGCTTCGTCTTGCGAATACATGGACATAGACCATATCATCGCGAATAGAAGAAATAAAGTTTTTTTCATTTTTTTAGTTTTGATTTTCCATAAAAATAAAACTATTAGATCGATTAGAGATTAAGAAAATATTAACAGGATATGAACTAAGAATTAACAAGAGGTTTATTTTCCCCTTTTATATCTAGTTAACAGGTTTTTTGTAGAGCCATCTAGAGAATCAGTATTTCCATCAAGAATTCCTTTAGCTATTGATTTTCCTAGCTCTACACCCCATTGGTCAAAACTAAATATGTTCAGAATTGATCCAACAGTAAATATTTTGTTTTCATAAAGAGCCGTTAACATACCCAAATTATAGGGTGTTAAACTGTTGATAAATAATGAATTGGAAGGCTTATTCCCCTCAATGTTTTTATAAGGCTCTTTTGCTTTTTTTCCTGACATTAACGCATTTGTTTGAGCCAAGAAATTTGCAGTCAATATTTTATGTTGTTCTGCATCTTCAGAAAGAGGATTTTGGAATGCAATAAAATCACAGGGGATTAACTTTGTCCCTTGATGTAGTAATTGAAAAAATGAATGCTGAGCATTAGTTCCAGTTGCGCCCCATATAATTCCTCCAGTTTCGTAATTAACTTTTTGGTTGTTCCTGTCAGTTCCTTTACCATTACTTTCCATGCTAGCTTGCTGCAAATAACCAGGAAGCTTATTTAACAATTCGCTATATGGAATTATTGCTTCTGTTTCACATTTAAAAAAATTATTATACCAAATACTAATTAGAGCTAACAATACAGGTATGTTTTTTTCAAAATCACTCTCTCTAAAGTGCTTGTCCATACTATTGGCACCATTTAACAATTGCCTATAATTTTCTGAACCAAGTGTTATGGCAATAATTAAACCGGCAGAACTCCAAAGTGAAAATCGTCCCCCAACCCATTCTGGAATTGGAAGGATATTATTTGCATCAACCCCAAAATCTTTAGGGGCAGAAATATTATTAGAGACTGCAATAAAGTGATCTTGAATATTTTTCTCATTTGTCTTTCCAATAAACCAATCTTTAATTTTATGTGCATTTTTAATAGTTTCAATAGTGTTAAAACTTTTAGAAACAATAATAAATAATGTAGTCTCAGGATTCAATTTCTCTAAAATTTTTGCTGTATAATCAGGATCAATATTTGACACAAAATGAGTTTTAATGTTTTGTGAAAAGGGAGAAAGACCCTCTACAACCATTTCTTGCCCCAGGTGAGATCCACCAATACCGATATTAACCACATCAGTAAACTTCTTCCCTGTATAACCAGTTTTATCTCCATTAATTACCTTGTCAGCTATATTTATAATTTTTTGTCTTATATCATTTACTACCTTATCTATTTCTTCAGACTCGTTCTTTTGAGACCTTAATGCTGTATGCAGAACAGCTCTTTTTTCAGTTTCATTTATTACATCACCGTTAAAATAACACTCAATATTATTTTTTAAATCACTTTCATGACATAATTTAATTAATAGATTTAGTGTACTTTGACTTATTCTGTTTTTGGTAAAGTCCAAAAACAAATCTTCCCATTCAACAGAAAAGTTTTTTAATCTGTCGCTCTCTTCCAGTAGTTGTTCAATTGTTAAGAATTCCTCTTTATCAAATTGAGTCTCTAGTTCTTTCCAAGAATTTAATTTTGAGGGATCTAACTTATTTAATGGCATTATATTGAGCTCTTAGTTTTAATTTTAATTGAATCCAGCATACTTCTTGTTAAACTTATGTCTCTAAAATACTGTTTTTTTAATGATTCGCTGATTGGTTTTGCCTCAGGGAGTTTTTGTTTAAAAGGATCAACTTGAAGGCCATTTTTCCAAAACCTATAACACACATGGGGCCCAGATGTGTTTCCTGTCATTCCAACCCATCCAATTACATCGCCTTGTTCTATTTGTTGCCCCACTCTTACATTACTTTTTCTCATGTGTAAATATTGAGTTGAATAAGTATTGTTGTGTTTAACAGTCACATATCGACCATTTGCTCTAGTATATGATGATTTAACAACAGTTCCATTAGCGGTAGATAAAATTGCAGTACCAACAGGTGCAGCAAAATCAGTTCCTTTATGTGGTCTAATACGATTGCCATAATAAGCTATTCTTCTTCTCAAATTATATCTGGATGATATACCTCCAAACTTTATGGGTGATTGTAAAAATGCCCTTCTAAGGGCTTTAGCATCTTGATCAAGATATTCGACAATTCCTTTGATTGAATCGGTTTCGTATTCAAAAGCATACTGCTCTTTTCCTCTATGAAGAAAATATGCTGCTTTAACTCTTGAGATTCCCACAGATATTGTGTCATCTACAAAACTCTCTGTATAAATAACTTTGAATTTATCCCCTTTTTCAAGTCTAAAGAAATCAATTGTCCAGGCATATATATCAGACAAATAATATGTTAATAATGGATTCATGTTTTGTTCATCTAGAGTCACATATAAAGAGTTGTCGATTACCCCAGAGGCTTCTCTTTCTTTGTAAGTTTTTGGCTTAACAATAGTTTTTCCAAAGACACTATCTCTTAATTGAATAAACGAATAGCCTTCAACGGTTGGGTGATATACAAAAGCTTTTAATGTTTTTAAGGAATCTTTTGAGAAGATCAAAGTGTATGGCTTCCCAATTTGAAGTTTTTTAAAATCAACATTTCCCTTCGTTGTTTGTAGAGCTTCAAATATCTCAGGATAATCAACCCCAACATCTTCTAGTATGTCACCAAAAGTATCTCCAGCCTTTATTTTTTTTTCTTGAAAAATATACTGATCCTGATTGTAACCATACTTATACTCTACAGTCTTTTGATTTTCTTTTTCTACATCATAGTTAGAACAAGAACTTAAAAGAATTAATAGGGCAGTAATTAGAATTTTACTTTTCACATTAGTCTGTTTTAGTCAATAAAGGGGCTACTAAACCATCAAAATTATTTAAATCAGCTTTTATAGATCCAATAACAAGGTCTGCCTGAAGCCTAACAGGGACTCTGTTTTGGTCATTTGACAACCAGATTGTAATACTGCCCTCTCCTCTAAATATTCTACTTCTTTTGGTCGTTGGTTTAAATTTTAGACACTCAATTTTTCCAAACTTTGTTTTTATTACTTCTTTGCCAAGATACTGTAACTTAAAAAAACGATTTTTTGAATCATAAAACATGTTGATGTTAAAATATTCATTTTCTTTAATGTCTTCTGTTGCAAAAAATGTTCTTAAATAATATAAAGATGAAATTAAATCTTGAGAGTTTGATTCAGTTTTTACCTCTTTTTTACTTTGCTCCTTTATATTATTAATATATGCTGTTTGTTTTTCTTGGTCAAAAACTATTTCAAGATTTTTAGTATATCCTCCTTCGTCAATATTTCTTTTGAATAGTATAGGAGTGATTGTATTCGTATCAAAATAGCTGTCATAATAATCTTCAACTTTGAAAAACAGCCTTGCTAATCCAGTTGTTTTTCCATAACCTGCAGCATGGTATACAGAATTGTTTTCAAGAGTTACTTTTTTTAGATTTAGCGAGGCGTAACTTGTGTTAAAAATACCATAGTGAAGCCTATATTCAAGAAGCTCTCCATTTTCAAACCTATTAATTGAAGAGATATCATTGTTTTGGCTGAAAATTAAATTACAACTGAATATTAATGAGGATAATAATAAATTAATTTTCATTTTTATATTTCAAAATTAATCAAAAATTAACTTTTAAGCTGTTTAAATAAAGATTTCCCTCGAACCTTTCCTAATAATTCTATTAGATCCTTTTCAGAAGTTCTTTGAATTCTCTTAAAAGATTGGAATTTGTTTAATAGTAATTCACTCGTTTTAGGACCAACACCAGTTAAATTATCAATTTGAGATTCAAAGGCATGCTTGCTCCTTTTGTTCCTATGAAAATTAATTGCAAATCTATGCGCTTCATTTCTTAATTGTTGAATTAATTTAAGGGTTTCAGATGTCTTATTTATATATAGCGGAAGTTTGTCACCTGGGATAAAGATTTCTTCAAGTTTTTTTGCAATTCCAATAATTGCAACCTTATCTTCAATTCCAAGCTTTACAAGACTTTTAAGCCCTGAGGATAATTGACCTTTTCCACCATCTACTATAATTAAATCAGGCAAACTATGTTTTTCTTTCACCAATCTTTTAAATCTTCTATAGACTACCTGTTCCATAGAAGCAAAATCATCAGGTCCTGAGATATCATTTATTCTATATAACCTATAATCTTTTTTTGAAGGCTTAGCATTCTTAAAAACAACACAAGAGCCTACAGGGTTTGTTCCCATTAAATTAGAATTATCGAAACATTCTATATGATAAGGGCTTTTATTTAATTTTAAATCTAATTTAACTTGAGACAGTATTCTTTCAATGTGAGCCTCTGGGTCTATTACTCTAATTTGTTTTAATTTATCTATTCTGAAGAATTTTGCATTTCTTAGCGAAAGATCGACTAAACTTTTTTTGTCTCCAGTTTTTGGAACAGTTACTTTAATTGAGTCCCCTAAATCAATTTTGAAAGGCAAACATAGTTCTGAAGAGTTTGAAAAAAACCTTTGTTTGATTTCTATAACAGCTATTCTGAGAATCTCCTCATCTGATTCATTCAGTCTTTTTTTAATTTCCAGTGTATGAGAAGCAACTATAGACCCATATGATACTTGAAGAAAGTTAACAAAAGCATATGATTTGTCAGATATTATTGAGAACACATCAATATTATTTATTTTAGGACTTACAACTGTTGATTTAGCTTGATAATTAAGGAGTATTTGCAGCTTTTCTTTTACTTCATTTGCTTTTTCAAATTCCATTAAATTTGAATGTGCTTTCATTTCTAATTTAAATTTTTTAATGGAAGACCTAAAGTTCCCCTTAATCATATTTCGTATCGACTTTATGTTTTTTTTATACTGATCAATAATATTTTCTTTAGATTCTTTTTTTAACAAATGATTTAAATCATGGTTTAAAAAGGGATAAAGGTCTTTGATAAGCTTTATGAGAAATTTTATACTATGAACACTGGCAAATGGGCCAAAATATTCACCATTTTTCTTATCTATTTTTCTAGTATAGAAGATTTTTGGTACAGGATGTTGTGAAATGCATATCCAAGGATATGTTTTCCCGTCTTTTAACTGGACATTATATTTAGGTTGGTGTTTTTTGATTAATGAGTTCTCAAGCAATAGTGCATCCATTTCAGTATCTACAACTATTGTTTCTATTCTGTCTATATTTTTGACTAATAACTTAACTCTATTATTGTCATGAGTTTTGGTAAAATAAGAAGTGGCTCTTTTTTTAAGATTCTTGGCTTTTCCAATATATATAATGCCACCTTCTTTATTAAAAAATTGATATACGCCAGGGAGGCTAGGTAATGATTTGACTTGAATTTTAATTGAGCTTGTTTTCACTTCAACAAAATTAAGTTTATTTTTAGTTTTTTAAACTAAGTGTGTTTAATGATTAAGAATAAAAAATTTTATCGGGAAAAGTATCAAGCATTAAGAATGAAACTATTAAAAGAGGAGATCTATGATTTAAGTGATAAAATATTCTCTATTCTTAAAACGATTCCAGTATGGGAGAAGAACACTTACCATTTATTTATTAGTTCTAAACAAAAAAATGAAGTGGAGACTAAAAAGATATTATCTTATTTGTATGATTTAGGTAAAGTTGTTGTTACCTCAAAAATGCTTCCTGATAAAAAGTTAATTCATTTACGAGTAAATCAGTCAACAAGGTTTATTCAGAATGATTACAATATATTAGAACCTGATTCTTCAGAAGAAATATTGCCAACGGATCTAGATGTTGTTATTATTCCATTATTATGTTTTGACAAAAACGGAAATAGAGTTGGTTATGGCGGAGGGTATTATGACAAGTTTCTTTCCAAAACAAAAAATGCTGTAATAAAAATAGGGTTGTCTTTTTTTGAACCAGTCGATCACATTGATGGAATTACTGAACTTGACATCCCTTTAGATATATGTGTAACGTCAGAAAAAGTATATGATTTTAGAAAGACGATTTAGTAGTTTAATCTTTTGTTAAAAAAAATCAAGATTAAAACACCAGTACTAATATATGCATCTGCAAAATTAAAAACGTATTCAAAAAAAGTAAAGGATTTCCCGCCAATAAATGGAAGCCATTCTGGCCATATCCAAGTTGTGATTGGAAATTGTAACATGTCAACAACATTGCCAAATAATAATGGAGCATATCCTGCTTCAGGCCAAAAGGTAGCTACTTGGCCATAACTACTAGAAAACAATTGTCCATAAAAAACAGAATCAATAATATTCCCTAAAGCTCCTGCAAAAATTAAACATAATGTGATTTTTAAAAGATTTGATTTATTCTTTTTTAGAGTGCTTATTAGCCAGTAACCAATACCAAAAACAGCAATTATTCTAAATAAAGTCAAACTTAATTTAGCTGTATAGTCATCAAGAAAAGGGAGTAGGGTGTTTAATCTTGCTCCCATTGCCATACCTTTATTTTCAATAAACAGCAATTTAAAAAACCCAAGATCTATTATTGCAGGTTGATTATATAGAGTAAGTGGAAAATTAAGCTTAATGTAGAATTTAATTAATTGGTCAAATAATACTAGCAGTAAAACAAAAATAAAACCTTTTTTTATGTCTAATTTCTTTCTAATCAATTTGAAAAGGATATCATTTATTAATTCTGCATATTCTTTGCCTCGATGCTTAAAGTAGCATGCGGAACAACCAGTAGTCTATTTTTCTTAATCAATTTGCCCGTGATTCTGCAGACTCCATATGTCTTATTCTCAATTCTAATTAGTGCATTTTTGAGATCTCTAATAAACTTCTCTTGCCTAAGAGCAAGTTGAGTGTTCGCCTCTTTAGACATTGTTTCTGACCCCTCTTCAAAGGCCTTAAATGTTGGAGAAGTGTCATCTGTTCCATTATCACTATCATTCATATAAGCACTTTTTAATAAGTCAAGATCTTGCTTAGCCTTATCAATTTTTTTAATAATGATATTTTTAAACCTTTCTAGCTCTTTATCTGTGTACCTCTTCTTTTTACCCGTTTTCATATTAAACTTTTCTTAAATTAATAATTGTTTTTATTCCATCAAATTCAACAATCTCATCTTTATTATCAAAATCATCGCTAAAATATAGTTTTGTTGCAAGTATTTCACTTAAAATGTAATTTAAATTATTATTTATTGGTGCATTTAGTTTTGGGTGATTCTTAATTTTGACTTCGATTTTATCTGTTACGTCGAATCCAGAGCTTTTCCTAATGTTTTGAATTCTGCTAATTAGTTCTCTTGCAATGCCTTCATCTATCAGTTCATCATTTAGTTCAAGGTTGATGGCAACGGTGACTCCATTTCCTGATGCAACGGAAAGCCCTTCAATATCTTTATAATTTACTTCAATATCATTCTTTGAAAGAATGAGTTTGTTATTATCTACAATTATTTCAACGTCTTCACTATCATTGACCTTTTCAGGATCTAATTGATTTATTTCTGCTACTATTTTGTTTAATTTATTTCCAAATCTTGGCCCCAATGTCTTAAAGTTAGGCTTCAACTCTTTTATCAGAAGGGAATTAGCATTATCTAGATATTCAATATTTTTAACGTTAATTTCAGATAGAATTTGCCCTCTAGCATTATCTATCTCATTCATTTCATTTTTACTTCTAACAGGAATAATAATTTTGGTTAATGGCTGTCTTACTTTTATCCCCTCCTTTTTCCTAATTGAAAGAGCCAAAGAACAAATATTTCTTATTTTATTAATTCTCTTTTCAAGATTTACATCAATATGTGAATCTGTTTTTGAAGGAAAAGAAGAAAGATGAATAGATTCTAATTTTTCATAATTAGTGTTTTCAGTTAAACACTTATATAAGAAGTCTGAATAGAATGGAGAAATAGGACAACTTAATTTTGCAACATCTAGAATACACTCAAATAATGTTTGATAAGCAGAGATTTTATCATGATTATACTCCCCCTTCCAAAATCTTCTTCTAGATAATCTTACATACCAATTGCTTAATTTTTCTTGAACAAAATCAGAGATTGCTCTTGCAGCAGGAGTTGGATCATAATTGTTATATTTCTCATCAACAAATGTAATAAGAGAATTTAATTCAGATATTATCCATTTATCAATTTCTGCGCGATCCTTTAAATCTATTTTTTTTTCAGAATAATTAAACCCATCAATATTTGCGTAAAGACTGAAAAATGAATAGACATTATGTAGGGTTCCAAAAAATTTTCTATGAACTTCTGAAAGCCCCTTCTCATTAAATTTTAAATTATCCCAGGGGTTGGAGTTATACATTAGATACCATCTTGTTGAATCTGCACCATAAGTATTTAATGTTTCAAAAGGGTCTATTGCATTGCCGAGTCTTTTAGACATTTTTTGACCCTCTTTATCTAAGATGAGTCCATTGGAAATTACATTTTTATATGCTATTGAATCAAATATTAGAGTTGAGATTACATGTAGAGTATAAAACCAACCTCTAGTTTGGTCCACCCCCTCTGCAATAAAATCAGCCGGAAATGCTTCACCGCTGTCTATCAATTCTTTGTTTTCAAAAGGATAGTGTAATTGGGCATATGGCATTGAGCCAGAATCAAACCAAACATCAATTATATCATTCTCTCTTTTCATCGGTTCTTTTTTGGAAGAACATAAAATGATTTTATCAATTACATCTTTATGGAGGTCAATTTTGTTATAATTTTCATCACTCATGTTGCCAATCTCAAAATTTTGAAAGGGATTTTTTTTCATAATACCATTCTCAACGGATAATGTGATTTCTTTAATTAGTTCTTCTACTGAGCCAATAATTTTTTGTTCAGAACCATCAAGATTATTCCAAATTGGGATTGGAACTCCCCAAAACCTTGATCTTGATAAATTCCAATCGTTAGCCTGGGATAGCCAATTACCAAACCTCCCCTCCCCAGTAGACTTAGGATTCCAGTTGATAGACTTGTTTAAATCAAACATTTTTTCTTTATAATCACTTACTTTAATAAACCATGATTCCATTGGGTAGTATAAAACAGGCTTGTCTGTTCTCCAGCAATGAGGATAAGAATGTGTATACTTCTCTACTCTAAAAGCTAGATTGTCTTCTTTAAGTTTAATTGCAATTTCTACATCAACTGATTTTTCAGGGTATTTACCATCCGGATAATATTCATTTTTTACAAATTTTGCAGATAGCCTGCCTATTTTATCTACAAATTTTCCTTGAAGATCAACTAAAGGGACCTTATTGCCTTTGTCATCAAAACATAAAAGAGCTGGAACTGGGGGGTTTGCATTAAGGGCTACTCTATAGTCATCCATTCCAAATGTTGGAGCAGTATGAACTATTCCCGTTCCTCCATCAGTTGTAACAAAATCACCAGCTATAACTCTGAAAGCATTTTCTGGATTGTCAACTGGAGCAGGCGATTCTTCCCAAATTTGTTCATACTTCAGGCCAGTCAAAGCTTTACCTTTTATAGTTTGACAAATTAAATAAGGAATTTTTTTAGAGTCTCCATCAAATTTTTGCAATTCATTGGGAGAGTTAACTTCTATATAGTTTTTTGAAAATATATTTTTTATCAAATCCTTTGCTAAAACTACAGTGATAGGCTTATTAGTATATTGATTATATGTTTTTATAAAGGAATAACGGATACTTAAACCAACCGTTAAAGCTGTATTTGAAGGTAATGTCCAAGGTGTGGTTGTCCAAGCTAAAAAGAAAAAG
>Ga0206679_10004440_pt1 | contig 10491 bp, 9 predicted proteins | sample M110012015metaG_FD_155464 | JGI IMG/M metagenome (GOLD analysis project Ga0206679, IMG submission 155464) | Ammonia-oxidizing marine archaeal communities from Monterey Bay, California, United States - M1 100m 12015 | ecosystem: Environmental > Aquatic > Marine > Intertidal zone | place: USA... | reverse complement strand
TCTAAGGACGGGCGAAGGTCTCGGTGTTCCTCGTGCATCTCTTCCATATCCAAGGAAAACTCAAAGAAGGCACCAGTCATAGCTGATGGAATAACTCACATGACATGTCCAAGGTGCGAGCGCCTTGGTCGAGAAAGCCGACTGCCGGTAGATTCCTTTGGTCTTGCCCGAAGAAAGAAAACAGGCAAGAACTCGTGGTGTAGGCAGTGCTGTTCAGAGGCCACTTGCGAGTGGCAGAAGACAGAAGAGGGCAGGCGTAAGCACATTGAAGCAGTCAAGAGGTACAACGAACGCAAGCGACTGGAGCGTTCCAGACTTTGAAACAGACATCGACCGCTATGAGTGGGAGATACAGCAGCGTTTTGAGTCAATGGATACGCTTGATCGGTGGGTTGCGTCTGACGGTGTCTACACCATCGGGCCACCAATCCCACCAAACGCTGTCGTCTTTACTGATGACGTAGCCACAAGGGCTTTTGAGAAGGGGACCAAGGACGGCTACCTGGCTTGTAGGCCGGCTGCCGAGAAGCTTGGTGTTTCTAGGAAGGCTGTCAGGCTGCTTGTAGATAGGCTCACAGACACGCGAGTCGCCTACGTTGTCTACCCAGGAAAGATAAAGAACAGCCGATATCACTGCCGGATGATTCACAAGAACAGTGTCAGAATCATAAAGAAGAACGTTTCCCACTGGATGAAGAAGGCAAAGCAGGGTGGCAAAAAAACAACAGCAGAAAATCTTCGCAGAGGTCGCTGAGATAGAGCTTACTGGCGGAGACTACGCAGACTTCTCGTCTTTCGCTGAGAGCCATCTGCTCATCCAGACAAAGCGCGGAAAACTACTTCCCTTCAAGCTGAACAAAAGTCAGCAAATCAGACAGCAAATGCTGGATGAGATGGAAGAGGCGGGGGTGCCTATCCGCGTATGGGAAGCTAAGGCAAGGCAGGCGGGCTGTAGTACGCACATACAGGGCTGGATGTTTCATCGCTGCATAACAAGGCGCGATGAGGTCGCCCTTATCGCTGCTCACGCAGACCACTCAGTTCACAGCATCTTTACAAAAGCGAAGATGTTTTACGACAACCTCCCGAAGAACCTTCAGCCACTTACCAAGTACAACAACAGGGCAGAGCTAGACTTCCGTGCCCCTAACGGCCCAACGGGCCTTAGGAGCAGGCTCTCTGTTATGACGGCAAAGAGCGCAGAAGACGCCCGTGGAACCACCGCGAGGCTGGCCCATTTCTCTGAGGTTGCTTTCTATAAGCAGCCAGAGCGGTACTTCCTGGCGACACTACAGTCCATGCCAGACGGGCCAGGAACGTTCGCCTACTCAGAGTCCACGTGTAATGGCTCAGGGGACTTTCATCACACGATGTATCTAAGCTCAAGGGTTTGGCAGGACGAGCCCTACCCTTGGATGCCGCTAAAAGAGAAGTATCCGGGAGACCCAGACTCAGCCTGGTACGCGCATTTCACTCCCTGGTTCATTGTTGAGGAGTACGAGCGAGACCTCCTGTGCAGCGAGAGGGAGTTCGTTTCGTCTTTAGACACTGACGAGCAGGAGCTTCTAGACAAGTTTGGCGAGTGGATAACCCTTGAGAACCTGTCGTGGCGCAGGGCAACGATAGCCACCAAGTGTGGCGGCTCTATCGAGCGATTTCATCAGGAGTATCCAAGCACAGACCAAGAGGCGTTTAGTGCGTCTGGCTCGCCGGTCTTTGACCTTAACTCCATAAAAGCGCAGAGAGACGTACATGGGTGCTGGTGTGATCTCTGTTTGCCGTACGCAGGAGCCAGAAAGCCAGAATCCAACGTGTGCCCAGAGCATGGCTGGTACGAGATAAGCGACAAAAGCGACTACCCTGGCGGACGAGAGAGAATGTACTCCACGTACTCTCCAGAGGTTTGCGAGGTTTCGCCTGGGTCTGGCCGGCTCTCTATCTGGAAGAAGCCAGAGTCTGGTTGCAGGTATGTAATCGGAGCAGACGTAAGCAAGGGGTCTAGCAGCAAGGACTGGGACCATCTTTACGTGTGCGACCTCGCAACCCTTGAGCAGGTTGCTGAGTGGAGAGGGAAGATTGAGCTAGATGAGTTGGCACCAATCTGCCTACTGATGGCCCTTTACTACAAGAACGCAATCCTAGCCCCAGAGGTGACGGGGCTAGGCGCTGGGCTAATTGCCCTGCTTGAGAGGTCTCGCTATTTCAATCTGTATAGGCGCGTAACCACAGACACGCTCAGTGGTCCCACCGTTATGCTTGGTTGGGATACGACCAAGAAAACGAAGCCAGCCATGATTGGGCTAATGCAGCGAGCCCTAAAAGAAGGCTACGTGAAGATTCACTCACGCCAGGTACTGGATGAGATGGAGGCGTACACGCGCACGGTTCTTTACAGCAAGGACGGCATCGACTCTCTACAGGCGAAGATGGGAGCGCCACCGGGAAAGCATGATGACGCCTGCGTGGCTGCCATGATTTGCACTGCTGTCTCCCACTACACCCCAGGCGGAATGACCAAGATTAACGCCACAGAGGTAAACATGGAGCGGGCCATGGACCACAGGAAGTGGACCTCTGACGACTGGGACGAGTACGAGAGGCAGGCTATTAAGAAGCAGAAGCGCTTTCGCGGTAATCGACGCCGGTAAGACCGTAAATGCCCCACCCAGTCTTGTGGATGCGACCTGGGTCTTTGTAGATAACGTCGTGAACCGCGTGACTGGAGAGTCCGGTTTCTTCGATGATGTCTTTAAGCTGCATCTGTCCACGCTTTCCTAGAACGGCCTCGATAGCCTCTCTGGCAGCGTCTCTGCGCGTCTGTGCTGACGGGCCTTCCCTCTTCTTTATTGGCTCCTTTGTGTCGCCAGACTCAATAACGCTGGTTCCAGCGACGGCTAGCTGCCTGTCTCGCTCTTCCTTGCCGTAGAAGTCCTTGCCCTTTAGCTCTGGACTGGCCTGCTTTCCCCATGTTCCCTTTACCGTGAGGTCTGGGGTGGCGTGAGTCCAGGCCCTCTTCGCCCCAAGTCTTCCACAGTGCCAGCACCTGACTTCCCTGAAGTCGCTTCGTTTGCTGACCTCGTAGATTGCTGACTTTGTGTGCCAATCAAAGGCACGCCCACACAGCGCGTGCAGGCACTTCATGTTGTAAATTCTCATATTCCCCTCTATCCAAATCTATTGATTATTGCTTCTTGGCTCGACGGAGCCACCTCTCTCGGGCCAGTTCCGGCTAACGCTCTTCCGTCAGAACCAACGCCGACATCCCTAACGCTTTCTTCCTGTGCTGGGCCACCCTCTGCCGTTTGGGCTGCCGCTCCTGCGCTCATGGCTGCGCCTTGAAGCTGAGAAAGCGGACCGACAAGTGCTCGCTTGTCTTGCCTCCATACACGGAAGGACTGAACGACTGGAGCCATTGTAGAAACAACTCCCTGGATTGTTTGTAGCAGTCCCATGAAGGCCCTTTGCTCTTCCGCAGGGTCTGTTGGAATTGTTGATCCAGCTTGGATGTCTACGTCGAAGTAGCCCTGAATGTCTGAGGCCGTGAAGGAGATGAACTCGTCTTCTCCGTCGTCTCCGTCAATGCGAAGGTAGCGCACCTCATCCCAGTATTGGCGAATGATTGCCAGAATCTTCCGAGAGATTGCAGACACAAACCTCTCTGTTTCCTCTAGTCGCATACCAACGCGACCTCTTGTCGCGGCTGAGGCAATAGCAACCTCTGTTGCGGTTGTTCCCTTTCGGCTTGCGCCTCCACGCTGGAACGAGTCAATGCCAGAGATTTCATACATGAGCTTAGAAAGCCCACTTAGAACCATTGGCGTTGTGCTGGGCGGCGGTGCCTCTGGAAGCAACATGATCGCGTCTTGAATCCTCGCTACGCTTGCCGGAAGCTCTGCAACAGCCATGTCGTCACTAGACTCAAGCAGTGCAGTGAGTTGTCCAGACTCAAGCGCACCAGGCGCGGCAACGAACTTGCGTACAGACGAAAGCCTGTGGTGCCGAAGGATGTAGTCCCATTCCTCGTTAAGCCTGTCTGCAACGCCCTTGACGCTGGAAAGGTCTGAAACGTGAGTGCTGTAGAACTCGTTTGGAACCTGAATGAACTTCAGCGCCTCGTATGGATAACCACGCATCTCTATCGGGTCTTCAACATGACGAAGGACTGAGTCCTGAACGTCGCCAGACCCAGGATTTCTGACAAGCCACGCAACGTGCCTTCGCATCCCGTTCCCGGTGCTCCTCCAATACCTAAACTCATAGAGCGTTACGTATTCTGGTGGAATCTCTGGTGTTGCTAGGTTGTTCCTTGCGCTCTCTCCGCTTAAGGATGCGGGCACAGAAGACGACAGCCATGCGTTTGCTTCAAGCGAATCTGGAACGTCGAACCGTGAGTCTTCTCGCAAGTCATCAATGCGAACTGTCATTCGCTCACAAACCCATGGGCACTGGTTTACCTCTGTATATCCAGGCGGAATAAGAAGGTCCCAGGGGGCAACTCGCGTAACTGTTGGATTGTCGTTTGGACCCTCGTCGAACGAGATAAGTTCCGACCCAAGCAACGACCGCAGCCTGCGATGCTCCTCTCCGGTCATGGCTACGGCGACTTCCTCCTCGATCTTTTCGGGTCCGGTGTCGTAGTCCTCTTCCGTATAGAAAGAGTCGCTTGCGTCGTACCCAACCTTCGCAAAGCCAACCCCAAACAGGAGCGTGTCTAGGACAATTAGCTTTGTTGTTCTGCTGCCGTGTATCTCTTTCCAGACGTAGTTCAGTGCTGTCTCTGCAATCCTCGCAGCATCCTTGTCGCCAGGTCTCCTTGGCTTTACATAGATGTATGGATTGGCAGAGATAACGCCCGGAAGGATCGTGTTGGCGTTGGACAGGAGGAAGTTGAAGTTGACCTCCTCTTCGCCTTCGTAAGATATGCCACCGACCGACTTGTTTTTGTCTCGATCTCCTGCATAGTCTCTCTGTATGGCTTGCCAGAACGGCAGGTGATTCTCTTCAAGAACACCCTCCGACTCTTCTATTTTTGCAAGCCAGTCAGATATGTTGGAATTTGATACTTTGATTTTGGTAGTTTCGTCAGCCATTGGATGATGCTACTTGACAAAAAGGTTAAGGTGAATTTCTACTACAGAAACGCGAACAAGCGTACGGAGGAACCATGACAGCAGAGGCGATCACCGACAACACTGAAGAGATCCCATTTGAGGATAACTCTGATGTGACCGGGGATGAGAGTGATGATGTGCATGGTGACGAAGAGCAAAGCCTCGCTACAGAGGAACCTGCTCCAGAGTCTAGCGATGAATTTTGGCATGGAAACCCGGAAGAACTCCCAGACGAGCTAAAGGGCGTTTACAAGAGTATGCAGCGTGCGTTCACGAAACGTATGCAGCGTGCTTCGGATCTTGAAGAGAAATACTTCAGTTCCATCGACGCGGCAAACGCAGCCGTGTTGGCCCGAGCTAAAGAGGCCGTTGGGGCCAGGGAGACTCCGGTTAAGGAAGAGGAAGCTGTTCCTGATCTTGCCAATGGGGCCAAGCCTGAGGATGTAATTGCGTATTACGTTCAGAAGGAGGTCGGAAAGGCGCTTAAGGACTCTGGCGTGGAACGTCTTAGCCAGGAGATGCAACCTGTTGCCCAGAGAGAGCGTGTTGTTTCCGCCTATAAGCAATTTGCTGGCGAAAACCCCAAGCTCGACCACCAAAGGCTCGCGCCGCTCACCGGTCAAATTATTGATTCGGACCAAGAGCTTAGCGAGCTTGCGTCAGTCAATCCGTCTGCTGCCATTAGGCTTGCCTCCCGCGTTGCTCGTGCGGAGTTGAGTGTAGCGGCGACAAAGAACAAACAACAAAAGAAGCGCCAAGCTGCACCAGTCTCTGCAAGAAGTGGTTCGACAATCAAGCGTAAGCCAGAAAGTATGCTTGAAGCTGCGACCCGCGCCCTTAAGGAAGCTGGAGTGCCTACCGACGGCTTCTAGTCTTTAAGGAAGTAAAATGCCTGCTGTTACAGCGACTATCCCCTTTGACAGGGTTTACTCGACCACCGCCGCTGCCGAGCGGTCCACGGTGGCGATGGAAATTGTCCAAGCCAACCCACTCCTTTGGCATATGTATCGCCAAGGCTCCGTAGTCTACGAGGGCGGTACTGAGTGCCGCGTTCCTGTCGTCCTGACCGAGTCGCAGAACGTTGGTGCCATTGGTACTTACGCGACCTTCTCGACCACGCCGGAAGATGGCCCCGACAAGGCCCGTTTCCCGACTTGGTACAAGAACCGTGCGTCGATGGTTATCGACAACACCGAGCTTGCTCAGAATCGTGGCAAGTACCAGATCGTGAACCTGCTTCAGGCGAAGCTTGCGATTTCCAAGATCAGCATGATCAACGACCTCGCTCGCCAGATGTACGCTAACGGTGGTGCTGAGTCTGCTACCTCAACCACGCCTCTTGAGCTTAACGGCTTGCAGTCGATGATTGAGTTCCTGCCTGGAACGGCGGCCACTCCGCAGGTTCAGACTGTTGGCGGAATCAATAAGAACGTTACGACTGGCGGCTATGCCAACTGGACGAACCAGTACGGCCTAATGACCGCTTTCGGCACGAATGGTCTCGATGTCTGGGAAGAGGTCTACATGGACTGTTCCCTTAAGGGCACCCACCCGGACATCATCCTCGTGGACCCGATTGTCTACCGCTTCTTCAAGCGACTCGTTGCTCCGAATCAGGAAGAGCGCGACGTTGCCTTGTGGAACCAGGGCTTTGAGAACTTGCTGTTCAACGGAACGCCTGTTGTTCCGTCCGAAGAGCTTAATAACTCAGGCCAGTGCTATTTCCTGACGACCTCTGGAAAGCGCGGAGTCAACGACTTCAACCTGAAGCCGGAATACTTCGATGTCCCCGGAAAGAACCCGCTGGTTCAGTCCAAGGGCACCGGAATTGGTCTTCAGCTTGCAATCCTTCAGTCTGACGATTTCCGCCAGACCGAGTTCATGACGCCGCCTAACAGCGATGTCATTATTGCCCACACGTACTTCACCTCGATGTTCGTGACATCCTCCATGCAACGGCAGGGATGCACTGACTTCGGTGGTGCGGCTCCCACTTTTTAAGCTAAGGGAAGGACAAACAAATGTCTGGATTCATGTTTGGTGGTTCGGCTCTTACGCTGGACATCGGTGTTGAGAACACAACGGGGTTTCCTGTTGAACGCGGAGACGTTGTTCAGGTTGCCCTTTTGAACGCGGATAACCCGGATGGCTTTAATGCTGTCATTCCTGATGTTGCTGCGGCTACGCTTGGTCAGTACGCGCCGATGGGCGTTGTGCAGGCACCCCCTGGCCTAGAGATCCCCAACGGCGAGGCTATGATTGTTCGTATCCTTGGTGTTACGGATATCTCCCTTGATGTTGGAGCGACAGGCCCAGGACTTGTTTACGCGCAAGATCAGGTCTCCAGCGTCACCAACGCTGGCGGTGCTGGAACCCGATGCACAATCGCTGCCTCTGCTGCGGTTGGAACCACGGCTGCTGCTGCTGGTTTGCAGCAGATGGCCCGCGCTCATGCGGTGATTCTTACCGCAAGGACGACCGCTAATCCGACTACGGGGGTTCGTGAGCGAACCCGTGTGTGGTGGAACGGCCTCCCCTAAAAACTAACGTGTGTAGCGGGGGGCTTCGGCCCCTCGCTTTACACAGCTAGGAGAATTGAAGATGGCTGTTGCCACACACGTTAGCCGGGTAGCGAAGGAATACGCTCCCTATGGCTATTCGATTGTTGAGGATGTTGCTGTTAGGTTTGGGGCGCTCACCCACGGTGGGGACCACAAGCTTGTTGCCTTGGCTCCCACAGACGCTGATATCTATGTTGAGTCGGCTACGCTGGTGTTTGACACGACTGCCGCTGCAAACGCTGACTGGGATGTGTCGATTTATAATGAGACAGACGCCGCTGCGCTTAATAGTGCGGCTGTTGCGACTGGAAGCGTTGCCGCATTGACTCCGCAGGCGATCACTATCGACCAGCACCAGACTGTTGCCGTCAACGACCTTCTTGTCGTTTGGTTTGATAACGACGGGAGTGCGGGGGCCTCGCCAACTGGCTCGGTTATCATCCGCTATCGGCGTAAGGCTTAATCTAAAACCCACTCGCTCTCTGGGGGTCTTCTGTGGATCTATCCGAACTCAGGACGGCCCTCAAAGAGCGGCGTGAGGATTACTCGCTCTCAGACGCGAAGCTCAATCGCAAGATCAACCAGTCCTACCTAGACATCTGCTCTAGGCGTAAGTGGGGCTGGCTTCGTCGTGAGTACACGGCGAATATGTATGCGCCTGTCACGCTTACTGGCACAGCAGCTACGGTAAACTTCGCTGCACAGCCTGGGGAGCGGGTCGTCTCCTTTGACGACGGTTCCGTTGATCCTGCGCAACTAGCTATGCCACCAATATGCGGCGTAGGTAAGCGGGTGATTATAGACGGTGATTTCTACGAACTTCAGTACATGAGTCCTGCGGATCCCGAAGAGTCGCTGTCGGGCTGGTTTGGATGGTTAGATCGACCGTATCAGGGTCGTATGTTTCCAGATGCCCCCTATTACGGCGAGATAACGTTTTTGTTCCATGAGGTTGCGCTTCCTGTTGGCGCTCAGTCGGTTGTTCAGACTGTTTTGTTTTCTGGGAGTAGCTCGCCGCTCGCGCTTAACGCTATTCAGCCTGCTTCGATGGCGTACAGGAACAAGGACACCCTTGGGCTTCCAACCCAGTATTCGGTGGTGGAGAAGGAGCCAATCCCGAAGCCGGCGAAGCGGATACGCGATTTCGCCCAGACAAACGGCTCCGCTGGTCCCGTCCCAACGGTTGCCTTTGGTCTTGAGGGCTATACCACTGCTCTTCATGCCTCAGGAAATTTGGAGGGTGGTGCAACTTATACATACTGGTATACGAACTACTGTTGGCTTTCCGGCGCTGAGTCTGCGCTAAGCGAACCAGAGACTGTCACGCTTGCGCCATCACAAAACGCTGTGTTTCTCCCAGACATAGCAGCGCGCAAGAACTACGTTATCCGCATTTATAGAAGCAAGGCTGGCGGCACAACCCCATATCTAGTCAGAAGTTGGCAGTTTGAGGAAGCCCTTAATGGATCGTCGTTGGCCCCGCCGTGGGTGGCCGGAGGAGGTCGAGCTTACGACTTGCAGTCAGACGACATGCTCCGGGAGAGGGGGCCAGATAGCGCCTCGTCGATGTTTTTGAGTCTTTATCCAATTCCAAACATCGGAAACAGTCAGGCTAAGATAGAGGGGGCGCACGAAGGAACTGGCGGGAATGAGCTTTACATCCTTTATCAGATGGAGGCTCGCGCTCTCAGTTCAGACAACGACAGGCCACAGTTTGAAGCCACCTATACAAACGTATTGTTGGATGGGGCAGAGCTTCTTATGCTGTCGGCAAACGACGAGCAGGGTCGGGCTGGTCATGTTCAGCAGCGGTACGAAGCTGGCATCCAGAGAATGATCATGCAGGATCGACTTAACTTCCAGCAGAGGGCGCTCATATCTCGCAACTCTCGCGGTATTCGCGGTAAGCCAAATGCTTGGTATGGCTCTGTTCCTGATTATGGCTCTGGTGGACTTGGTGGGTTCTAGTGACAAAAGCCAAGGGCAAGGTTGAGGAAGTAGAACTGCTTCAGATTGCTGGCCTTGACACCAGGGTTTGGCAGAAGGACGGCTCCTCTACAGACAACACTGGAGTTGTTTTTACTCTTGCCGGTGAGGTCGCAAAGATTGGCGGCATCCAGCCCCTTCTCAAGTGGGCAAGGTCAAGCACGGTAACCATAGACCCAAAGACCGGAGAAGAGATGTCCCATACGGGCGCCTCTCCGTTTTACGACGATGAGTATGGCTATCGGTACCCACTCATGTCTATCGGCTCGTTCAACCTGAATGGTGCAGTAGAGATCCTGCTTGAGTTTGGCGGGATGCTTGCTGTTCTTCGCGGCAACAACGTTGAACTTTTAGCCGTTGGCAGGAGAGTGGCGAAGAGGCCCTCAGAGGGCACGCAGTTCCTTCAGGTTGGCGGTGCTGTCTTAATACTTAATGGAGTTGATAGGAACCTTAAGTGGGACGGCCATATCCTGTCCCCACTTGGGATTCTATCTGCTCCAAGTGCGCCTGAAACGCCTTCGTGGAACACAGGAGAGCTTGGTAGCACGGTCCCGTTTGGGGTAACCCCAGGAAACGGAGTATTAGCGGAGGCTTACTCAGGGAGTGCAATAATTAAGACCAGTGACGACATTAGTAACGAGTATAGATACAGGCTCACTTGGGTAAACAACCAGGGCTCTGAATCAGAGGCAAGCGCGCCATCTGAGCTATTTACCGACTTAAGCGTTACTCCAGCGGTTGGTGTTGATGTCGCGTTTTGGGTTCGGGTGTCTGGATTGGGCCAAGCTCCGCCACAGCCAGACATTATTGGAAGGCGTCTTTATAGGGCTGGA
>Ga0206679_10004439_pt1 | contig 10491 bp, 4 predicted proteins | sample M110012015metaG_FD_155464 | JGI IMG/M metagenome (GOLD analysis project Ga0206679, IMG submission 155464) | Ammonia-oxidizing marine archaeal communities from Monterey Bay, California, United States - M1 100m 12015 | ecosystem: Environmental > Aquatic > Marine > Intertidal zone | place: USA... | reverse complement strand
AATGGAGAGCAATTAGCCCAGCTCGACCTCGACTGGGGCACGCTGGAGGTATGGGCGCAAGAGACTCGACCCAACACTTTCGGAGCCCCAGGCCAAGGGCCTGACTTGGCTCAAGCGGTCGAGGACTGGCACACAGCCACTAAGGCCCAGCAGGACGCAGAATCCCATTGGCAGCGCTGCCTCAATATTCTGGAACAAGATTCGTACCACATCAAATCCAATCCCAACCAGGACGCGCTAGGTTTCCTCAAGCTGGGAGAAGCCCTCTTGACCGAAGGCCAAGCCAGCCCGCAACGGGTGGCCCGCACCCTCCTGTTCGCCCGACACTTGCAACAGGAAGGGCACCTGCTGCACTTCATGGTGGGTATGAATTTGGCCCGCCAAGCCCTAGACGCCTGCGACCTGGACCCAACCCTCATCCCCCTCCAACTGCAGGCCCCGCCCCCCAAGAACGGCGAACTGTTTGCCGCCATGTGCCGGGACCATGTACGACTTGAAGCCCATTTCAGGGAAGTCGGCCTTGCAGATCAAGCCGATCCTATTTCCACCAGCGGTTCCGCAGAAGAGCAACTGCATAACCTCATGCGGACCGCCTACGTACGCAACGCAAAACTCTACCACCCCCTACGCGACGAACCCCAACGCTTCGGCGAAGTGCTCCTGCCAGAAAAACCAAGCCGACTCGACCTCTTCATCACCTGGCTACTCCAACTCGAAGAGGGCCGGGTCCGAACCCTCGAGTCTCTCCTCACCGTCCGAATGGACGACAACGGAAAATCCTGGGCACAACTGGTAAGCGACTGGGAACGGGTGCTCGGCACCTGAACAGAGGGTGTCACCAACCAATCCGTCACGCCTCACTGATCATGAATATAAAAAAAGCACTCATCGTCATCATTCTTTCCGCCGTAGCTCTAATGGCTGTGGCCAAGGTCGCCTCCCCCAGCGGTCTAGATCAACTAGAACAACACCTGGCCGTACAGGGGTGGAAGAAAGGTCAGCTGACCCTTTTGAATGCGGGCTACTCAAGCGGCATGTTCTCTCAGAACGCCTATGGAAGGTATGCATCGTCCGATCCCGTGCGCCCCGGTGAAGTAACCATCAAAATCCATCGGTCCACCCCTCTCCAAGAATGGAGCGTCGCCAATTACGCCCACCTTCCAATCAGCGAGTGACAAGACTCGCTCGCCTTGGGCGCCCACAGATCCGCAGGCTGGCAAGCATGAACCCATTAAAGATGCTACGTGCCAAAAGAGAAATCCGAGAGATGCTCCTAGTTAAGTGCGCCACCAGTCAAATGTCCATGACCAAGCGTATGTCCAAGCTACAACGCATAAGTGAAATCGCTCATTGGTGTTTTTGCATTTTTGTTCCTTATGTTTTTTGGACCCTGCTGCCTGGATCGCACTCACTCGAGCCCTTCGAACTGGGTGTTATGGCATACATCGCTTATGTCTGGCACACTTCTGAGCGCGAACTCCAATTGCTTCGCCTGATCCAGCACTACCGGGAAGAGGAGACCGCGCCCGTCGCGGCAGCAGGGCGAGGATGATCCCCGACGACGCCAACGCATCACCCCGGATCGCCCTGATCGGGGACGCAGCGATCGCAGACTACTGCCTGTCTCGCCTGATTGATTCCGGCTTCCGGGTGGTCGCCTGCCTGCCAGGCAGCCGTTCGTTCGCCGCGAAGGCGAGGTCCTACGGCGTCCCGGTCATGCCGGTGGACGCCCCTCTCCGTGCCCTCCTCGAGACGCCTTGCGACTGGATTCTCAGCGTCGTGAACCTCCGAATCCTGCCGGAGGAGCTGCTCACGCACCCGGCCCGCGGGGTGATCAACTTCCACGACGGCCCGCTCCCTCGTTATGCCGGGCTCTATGCGCCGACGCGGGCCTTGCTCGACGGAGAGGCCGAGCACGGCGTGACCTGGCACGCCGTGGACTCCGGGATCGACACGGGCAACTTGTTGGTCTCGGAAACCCTGCCCATCGATCCGGAGGACACCAGCCTCTCCCTGCAACTTCGGTGCGTAAAGGCGGGCTGCACCTCCTTTGATCGACTGCTCCCGATGCTGCGTCAAGAAGATATCGACGGCCGCCCCCAGGATCCGCGGTTACGAACGGTGTTCGGAAATAGAAACTGGTCGCGAGTTGGACTCGAGATCGACTGGGCGGCACCGCGCTCCTCCACCATGCGTGTCATTAGAGCCCACGACTTCGGACCGCACGCAAACTTCGTGGGCCGACCACGCTTCCGGCTACAGGATCGGTGGCACGCCCTGACGGAGGCTGAAGCATGCCAGGATCCCAGCTGCGCCAATGCCGACGCAGCGCCCGGCGCGACGCGCTTGGCCGACGGCAACAAGCTTCACGTTCGCTGCGGAGATGCTTGCCTCGTGGTGTTTAAATCCGAGCCGCCTGTCAGCGGCATAGTAAATTCCCCAGTTGAGGTTCGAGGGCCAGCCCAACTCACGGCGATCGAAGCTTGGGACCGCTCCCGATTCACGTACGAGCTGGAATGGCGCCGGCGGCTGGCGCACTCGGATCCCCTGGAAGGACCGGCGGAGCAACCCGGCGAGCCGCGGCGAATCGTGCTGGGCCCGGCGGATGAGGATCTTGCTTGTGGGCTCCTGGCGCACCAGGGCCTTCACGGCGGGGGTTCGGTGGAGTTCTCCCTGGCTTGGAGTCGCGCTGAGATCGAGGTCGACCTAACCGCAGGGGCGGAGTCCTCCCTGATGGAGCTGTTGCACCCCTTCGCACCCGTCCGCTTCCCGCTGGCGCCGTCGACGCGACTCGACGAGGCGCTGCATGGAGTGTTGAAGGCCCTCGCAAAAGCCAGGCAAATGGGGCCCTTCCTGGGAGATCTCCTCGACCGCGATGGGCTGAGCGGAAGTGGTTTGCAGGATCCCGCTGACCTGCCGGTGCGGGTGACGGAGGACAAATCGGGTAGACACCCGGCCGCCCTGTGGATGTTCCAGAGGGATGAGGAGGGCCAATGGGCAGCAACCGGGCCAGGGACCGTGATGGATTCTTTCACCGAACTCCTCACCCATCGACGCCGAACATTGGTGGAGGACCCGCAAACCACAATCGAATCTCTCCCGCGTGTGACTGGCGCCACGGCGCAGAAGGTCGAGGGCTGGGAGGGCGACACGTCAATCTCGACGCCCCCATCATTCCTTGAGCTCATCGTGACCCGGCTACGATCGGGAGATCCACGCAAGGGCTTCCTCGAATCGCCGCTTGACGGTGGGGCGACTGATGCAGAGATGGCTGTGATGGTAGAGGGATGGGCGGAGGCGCTCCACGCAGCGGGCGTTGGCGTCGGAGACCTTGTGCCCATTCGACTGGAGCGCGGAACGCCATTCGTAGCGGTGATGTTCGCGGTCCTCGGGCTTGGCGCCACCTTCGTCCCCATCGACCCCCTCGCACCCGAAGCGCGTCTCCACGACATGCTCCAACTACTCGACGCTCGAGTCGGGGTCACCGAGGGGCAGGGCGAGGCCGTGGGCGACGGCATTCGGTGGATCGTCTCAGCATCGACCCCATCAGGGTTCCTCAATCGGGTGTCCAGGCCCAATCCTAACGGTGTGGCGTTTGTGCTCTTCACATCGGGAAGCACTGGCCGTCCGAAGGGGATCCGACTCACCCACCGAAATTTCAACCAATACTTCGATACGGTAGCGGACGCCATTCACCCGGACGCATTTGAGCGATCGGCCTGGACCTCTTCGGTCGCGTTCGATTCCTCGATTGCAGAGATCGTCTTTCCCCTCCTCCAAGGTGGAACGATCGTCGCATTCGAGCGGGAGGACCTAGCGAGCGTCCCCGCCTTCCTCGATAAGTGTCGGCGCGAGGCGATCACAGGGATCGGTTGCGCCACGGCGCTCTGGTCTTCGTGGATGCGACTGTCGTCAACTCTGCAGAACCCGATGCCCCCGTCCATCCGACACGTTGACATCGGGGGGAGCGCCGCGGATCCGGACCTCGTCAACATCTGGCTGCAAGTCGCAGGCCCAGATCGATGCCTGATGAATCGCTATGGCCCCACGGAGACCACCGAGACCGTGACGGCTCACCGGATCACAGCCGATACTGGCCCCCTCGAAGTCATCCCGATCGGTCGCCCCGAGCGTGGCTGTGAGATTCGGGTTCTAGATGCGGAAGGGCGACGCGTACCGCCCGGTCACCAGGGCGAGATCTGGGTCGGAGGCGGCCAAGTGGCAGCGGGGTATCTTGGCTTGCCGGACGAGAGCGGCGGTTTCCAGACACCACCGGATGCAGACGGCCCGTGGTTTAGGACCGGGGATTGCGCGTCTTGGAGCAAGGATGGAGAACTTCTCTTCCACGGGCGCGCAGACGATCAGATCAAGGTCGGGGGCTATCGAGTGGAACTCGGTGAGGTCCGCATTGCGATCCAAGACAGCGCGGCAGCCCGGGTTTTCGAGGTCCTTGCCCCCAACGCGAGTGTCGGGCCCATCCTCGCCGTTCTCGTCGAATGGCGCGGCGCGAGTGATGAAGGCGGTGCGGCAGACGATGCGACGGAGTGGAGTCGACAGGTCGAACGTGCGTTAGAGGCTCGACTGCCACGCTATGCGATCCCCCGGCGTTGGCGATTCGTCGACTCTCTCCCGCGGACTGCCTCCGGCAAGGTCGACCGAACTATCGCCTTGGAGATGGTCATGGTCGATGCGAACCTTGGCGAGACGCGGCATGAGCCGGGCACGCGACTCTGGATCCTCGACCAAGTTGAGCGCGCTCTCGGCCGCCGAGAGATCGACACCTCGCTGTCCTTCTTCGAGCTCGGTGGCGATTCACTCTCGGCCATGGAACTGCATGCGGCTCTAGAGGCGGAGGGGGGCTGCTCCATCCCCATCACACTCGTTCACATCGCCCGGGACATCGACGACTTGTTCGAGCGGTACCAAGCCGCCACTCGCCCAGGAGTGGCGCGGGCCGTGTCCACCGGCCATCGCTGTGAAGCACTGGTCGAGAGGGAGGGCAGGCCGGAGGTCCTGTTTATGCCTGGACTCCACGGTGAGGCGCCGCTCCGTCTCCTCTGGGCGCCGCTGGGGAAGACCCTGTCGGTCTCCGCAATCAACTTAGACCTACAACAATGCCAGCGAACCCTCGGGGCAGTCAGTGGGACGGAAGGCCTTGATGCCCTGATTAAAGAGCTCGCCGAACTCGTCCTGTCCCGCGCCCACAAGGCACCGCCCGTCATGGTCGGCTACTCGCTCGGTGGTTGGCTCGCGTTCGGAATCGCCCGGGAGTGCCTCCGTCGAGGCATCCGGGTCCCGCCTCCCGTTCTGATCGAACCCGAATTCCACGTTTCACTCCCTCCTCTGAGGCGGGCACGCCAAAGCATTAACATAAAGCTCGATTGGCTAATCAACCTGGATCCGATACGAAAGCGGGTCCCTCGTTGGAGGCCGTGGAACAGCAAAATTGACGGCCTGGATCCTCGGGACCCGCGGGGTCGCCTCCCGGACAACATGGAATTCCGCCACGAGTGGGATGTCGACCTCCAGTTCGAGCGGCTCCTCGGCAAATCGCTCAAGCGGCACGCACCCCGCCCGGCGGACGTCGAGATCCTGCTCGTGTCAAGGAAATGGAGGTGGTTACGGTACGCAGGGTGGTCCCGGATCGCCCTGGGCGGGGTCCGACGCGAGCTCGTGAACATGCGACACCATGAGGACTTCTACCGGTACGGTTCGGAGGATGTCCTCGTGGACCTCATTCGCCGTCACGTAGATTCGGATGGGTCGACGGTGTAACCCGGTCGAGCGCCCCGAGATCGCATTGAAGGAGCGGTCTGGCAGCGAGGATCGCAACCACGGTCACGGCTGATGCGGCAACCGGAATCCAATCCTCCATAGCCGCGGTGACGATCAGCCAAAGACCGAGGGCGATGGAAATGATCGGTGGAGCGGGGTAGAGAGGAATACGGAAGGGTCGGGGCAACTCCGGGAACCGCACGCGCTGCACCATGACCGAGATCATGGTCATGCAGACCGCGACGGTAAGCAAGACGCCCACGTACTCGAAGAGGGCCGTAATCCCCGATACCCAAACCATGGGAATGGTGCTCCCCACCACTAGCCAGATCGCAACCGAGGGCGCGCCACGCCGATTGAGCGCGCCCCATGAGGTAGGAAGCTGGCCTCTCCAGGACATGGCTGCCATCACCCTTCCGCTCAGCATGACGGCCACGCTCAGGGTCGAGACGAACAGCAGAACGATCATACCGATGACCAGCTGCCCGCCTCGGTCTCCGAAGAGATGCCGGGCTGTGACGGCGCCGATGTCGGCCATTGGAGCGAGCGTGCCGTCCGCCCGGACCTGGAGCATCGCGGCGGGTGGCATCACCCGCAGGTACACCAGATTCATGAGAAGGTAAATGACGCCCCCGATGATGACGCTGCCGACGATCGCGAGCGGGAGTGACCGACCGGGGTTCTGAACTTCACCTGCGACGTCCGCGGCGGTCTCCCAGCCGAGATAGGCGAAAGAGATGGTGACCACTGCGAGGCCGATGGCCGCCGAGAAGGCCGGTGGAGCAGGAGCGGTGCGGAGATGTTCGAGAGTCTCGACTGCACCGGCGCCGGCGGGGATAGTCGCGAGTGCCGAATCCGGCAGGGCCGCGCGGGCCGCAGCGATGAGCTCCGCACTCGGTAGCAAGGGGTCGGTGGCAACCGAGAGCCCTGCGACGATGAAGGCCACGACCAGCAACACCTTGAATATCACCAGGCCGTCATTACAACGCTTGCCACCGATGACCGTGATCGAGTGGGCGACGCCAAGGCTGATGAGGACAACGGTGGCCGTTGCCCGTGCATCGACTTGAGGCAGGAGGTTCTCGATGTAGTCGCCCGTCACCAGCGCAATCGCTGCGATCGACGCGATGTACCCGATAAAGAGATTGATCATCCCGTTCAGGTAGCCCCACACGGGGCCGAGGCTCTCGTGCACCACGACGTATTGGGCGCTCGCCTTCGGCTTCATCGCTCCCAGTTCAGCGATGGTGAGCGCGCCGGCGAGGGCGATGATTCCCGCGATGCCCCAGGCAAGCATCAGGTTCGTGACGGAGCCCAGATTCGCGCCGACAACGCCCGTGACCGTAAAGATGCCCGAGCCGATCATCGAGGCCACACAGATGCCCATAGCGCTGGCCGGGCCGATGACACGCCTCTGCGACGAGGCCCCCCCATCGGAGCGTACCGGGTGAGCCGGCTTTCGAACGGATTCCACGCTACTCATCAGCCCAGTATGCAACACTCCCAAGTTCTGCCAACCTCCAATCTCAGCAGATAAATCGCGTTGATGGGACTCCTTCAGAGCTGGTTGTGTGCGCCCTACCTAATTCCCGTCGGGCTCTTCGGCCGAATCTTCTGTTTCATCCTCTGGCTCTTCGCGGAAGGGCTGGGGCAGGTCCCTGGGGGGGCGGCCATTGTCACGGTACACCCGCAGCCAATGAGCCAAGTCAGGATCGAACTTGCCACCGAGTACATAGGCGGGCCGTGCAAAGCGCGCCACGCCCGCGGCGTCTAGGAAGAAGACCCAGCGCTTACCCAAATCAGGAGTGTCCTCAAAACCCTCGGGCACCAAACCGTCGAAAGGGTGGCGCATGAAGGTCGGTTGAGCGGCGGCTTGGCCCGCAAGCCCTTCCGCAAACTCAGCGGTGATCAAAGCTTCTACCCGATCCAGATCCTTGGCCCCCATGGCGGCGGGCAGGGCGATCAGGACTTCTTGGGTCATGTTGCTGTGAAGGGCACCCTTGATCAAACTGCGGCAAACCACCAAGGCTCGGCGTTCGATGGTGTGGGAGTCAATCGGTTCGTCCGGGTCATAGCGCCGGGGACAAGGAACCCAGAGCATCAAACTGCCTTGGGTGCGCGGGGGAATGCCCGCCACCAGGCGGCCTTCCAATTGGCTGAACACAAGCGTGCGCCCCGTGGCAATATCGAGGCCAGCACTGTCCATGCCGGGAACCAACAGGGTGCGCGGACGGTCGAGACGCTCCACCACCGGATGCTCCATGCGCAGAGCACCGGCGGAAGAGGAGAACCCAATGAACCCTTCGATGGGTGTGCCATCGGTCATGTGATAAGTGCCTAAGCGTTCGCCGTTAATGCTCAGGGTCGCGCTGGCCCCATCCACCAAGACTTCGACCTCGACCGCGCTGGAAGGCTGGGTCAACTTGAATTTTCCAGAGGGTTGGGCCCCCTGCAGGGAACCATCGCGCTCAAAGCCACCGGCCATGCTCCAGGACACATGGCGCAGTTTGGGCTCCTCATCGCGATTGCCTTCGATCGTGGTGGCGGCACCGGAAATCCCGATGGTCACGGCACGGTCCCGCCGGGCCCAGCCCAGAATCAGCTGACCATTCGCATAGGTAGTGGTGAAGCGCACGCGGGTCTTGAGCAGATAGGTCCCGGGTAATTCGTAGTGCGATCCGCGCACAAACACAGCCCCGCGATTGGAACCACCGAAACGTCCGGTGCCCGCGCGAGCCTTACGACGGCCCACGCCCAAATCCCCATCAGGTGCAAAGAACCAGTTTCCCGTTGGGAAGGGGTCGTCATGGCCCACCAGTTCCTCTTCGACCCAGCCTTCGCCCTGTACAGGATGCACGCTGCGCCAAGCGCTGGCTTCCTTGCTGGGGACCGTATCTTGCAGCTCGGGTTCCCCGAGCCAACGGGCCAGACGATTATGATCAGCGGCGAAACGTGCGGCGGACTGGCGCCACTCGTGCTCTAGGTGGGCGACAGCAGCAGCCTTCAGCACCTCAAGCAACTTCATGGTGCGCTTAAGGGAAAGGGCACGCGGGCGTTCGGTTTCTACCGGATAAAGGGGAAAGGCACGCTGTTGGGCAATAGCCCAAGCGCCAGCTTTTGCCCCGGAAGCCTCCAACGCCCCCACCAACCGCTCTTCGGGCACACCCAACCGTCCCTCAACCTGCATGGCCCAAAGGAATGCAAGCGCCGCGTCCTGGCGTTTGCCCTCCCGGTCCAAGAGCATCCCCGCTTCCGCAGCTTGGGCGTCGCCAAAGTAAGGCTCGGTGCGGTTGCGCGACCAGACCCAGGTGGGCTCGTCATAGATCAAGGGACTCGAGGCCACGCCGGGAACCTGACTGGTGTAGCGGTCGGTCCAAGCGGCGGGCGTGTAGGCGTTGAAGCCCCGCAAGAAGCGTCCATAGATCCGGCAGAAACCTTCAAAGTCCTCGGGGCGTCCATCCCGTCCATCACAGAACAGGCCCTCAAACTGAGCCATGCGATCCCCGGCTCCCCGTCCCGCATTGGACATGAAAGACTGCAACTGCTCGTGGAACATGGGCGCTGCTCCGGGGACTTCTTCCGCCTTATCTTCCGGTAGAGGCTTGCCATCCTCGTCCAACTCGTCGATCACCGGGACCCAGGTGTTCAAGAACACATAGAGCGCGTAGCCCGCCGAGTAATTGGCGCGGTAGTCCTCCAGGTCCGGGATCAGGAGCTCCTCAAGCTTCTTGGGGCGGCTCCACCCGGCCCCATAAACAGATGTCAGGGTGCCCCTGTTCACATGATTGGGCACAAACTCGGTCTCGTCGCTGTGCCCGTAGGCTGATCCGGTCCAGACTGCCTTGCCCTCGGTGAGCCAAGCGGGTTGACCCGGACAAAGGGCTCCGTCAAAGCGGTGGGTCAATTCGTGGGTCAGACCGTGGCCGAGGCCCTCGATGGTGCCCGCTGAAAAACGGAAGGTGGTGACATCCCCCCCTTGAAAACCGGCGGCCCAATAAAAGGGCGCGCCTTCTGACTCGAGGCCCGCCGCCAGAGGCACGATGCGCACCAGACCTTGGCGGTTGGTAAAGGGGTCTTCCCCGTAAAAATTCACCAAGCGCGTGTGATGCGACTCGATGGTGGCCGCGACTCCCCGCAGGGTTTGGAAGCCGCAGTCGGTCTCCACCAAGTACCACTCCCGGGGGGAGTGGGCGGTGCCAGGTAAACCAAAAGAATCGTGGTCCCGGGTGAACGCTTCCTCTTGGGTCGCGAGTTGTTCATCGAGTTCGTCAATGGTCCAAGGACGGCCCATCTTCCCCTTCAGTTGTCGGCGCGCTTGCGCAAGGGCATTGGATGCTGTGCCCCCCATGTTGGCCCGAAAACTCTCTGGCGGAGCCTCGCCCTTGAGGTTGGTGAAACCCGCTTGGGCTGCAAGCCCGACCACGATGCGCGCGGCTTCAATCACCAAACTGGTCCGCCCGGAAGCGGCGGCGCTGATCCAGAGTTTCTCCAGGGAGCGAGGGATCTCGACCCAGTCCTTTTCATTCGCCAGTCGATGGCGGGGGTCCAAGTCTGCGGGCGAAGCAGATGCCAAGAGCCCCGGTTGAATCTGGCCCAATTCCAAGGCCAATCGGCGCGCCCACCAGGCCACCGCCAAACCATCCGGCTCGTTGCGACGCCCCTTGGAGCGGGCCAAGCTAACCAGTTCCTTGAATGCCGCGGCCCGTGCCTTGATCA
>Ga0206679_10004438_pt1 | contig 10493 bp, 10 predicted proteins | sample M110012015metaG_FD_155464 | JGI IMG/M metagenome (GOLD analysis project Ga0206679, IMG submission 155464) | Ammonia-oxidizing marine archaeal communities from Monterey Bay, California, United States - M1 100m 12015 | ecosystem: Environmental > Aquatic > Marine > Intertidal zone | place: USA... | reverse complement strand
ATCATACAGTTCTTTTGAATGATTTTTAAAGCTTTGTATAATTGATGATGCCTTCCATGCAAACATTCCTGAATTCCAGTAAAAGTTGCCCTGTTCCAAAAACTTCTGTGCCTGTTCCAATTCAGGCTTTTCTCTAAACTGTTTTACTTTTTGAATACTTCCTGAAGAAAGCTCACTCTGATTAAATTCTATATACCCATATCCTGTATCCGGTCTTGTCGGTTTAACTCCAAAAGTGACCAGGTTATTTGAAGTACAGGCTTCATTAATTCCTGTTTCAAGATCCATATAAAATTGATTCTCATTCAGAATTAAATGATCGGATGGAGATACTATCATCACTGCATTAGCATCTTTTTTATTAATTTTTGCCGTAGCGTAAGCAATACATGGTGCAGTATTTTTCCTATCAGGCTCACAAAGTACTTGCTCACTGTCTATGAGCAGTTGCTCTATTACTTTTTGCTCATACCCCTCATTGGTAAGAATATAAATATTCTCTCTGGGCACAACTTGTTCAAATCTATGGAATGCCATCTGTAACAAGCTTTTTCCAGTTCCCAGCATGTCTAAGAATTGTTTGGGCTCCTGCTCTGTGGATAGTGGCCAAAATCGACTTCCAACACCTCCAGCCATAATCAAACAATATAGTGATGACTTATTCATTAATAACTTCTTTTACCTCGGCCAAAGCATGAATCAAATATGATTTGCCCGTATTGAGTTCCCTGCAAAGATACCGGGTTCTTCTTAATTTCCCCTTAGAATAGGTCTTTTTATTGAGTATAAATAAACTGTTCTCACTTAATTCTTCAAGACTCAAAGTGTTTTTAGATTGATTATATTTCTTTAATTCGCGTGCCAGCTTGATATCTGTACATGAAGAAGCTTTCAGGTTTGTGATGGAACTGGAAAGTACTTTTTTCAGGCTTACTGGTAGGGATTCATGTTCCAATATGGGTTTTAATAAACTGCTGAACTCAGATTTCCATTCTGCACCGTGTGGATTGACTCGGGATCCATATTTATTATGAGTTTTTAAGTGAGCTACTTCATGAATTGTTGTAATCAGGAATGAATAGGGATTTAAATCTCCGTTAACCGTAATTTGGGGTTTATTAGATCCTTTTCGCTGAATTCTGAAATCACCAAGCTTTGTACTTCGTGGAGCTACAATTTTAAATGAGACTCTGGAATCTATCAATATCCCAGTAACATATTCTATAAACACGTCCGGAATATATTTGCTGAGCGTTTTTTTAAATTCTATATCTCTATTCATTTAAAAATGAAAATAGTTATTTGAATTAAAATAACATTTGCATTGAGTGCAAAGTTTCAACATTAAAATAATAGTTAATTTAGTCACATGAAGTTTTTATATAATTTCGGACGGTATTTTGTTATGCTCAAGATTATTTTTGCATTGCCAGAAAAATGGAGCATTATGTGGAAAAGAATAATGACCGAACTTCAAATTATTGGGATTAATTCTATACCGATAGTAGCTTTAATGTCTGCTTTCATGGGAGGTGTGATCGCACTTCAGACGGCATCCAATATGACTACTCCATTATTGCCGGAATATACGGTGGGTTATATTACACAATCCAGTACAATTTTAGAATTTTCACCGACAATTATTTCATTAATTTTAGCTGGCAAGGTGGGTTCAAATATTGCGTCTGAGGTCGGTACAATGAGGGTGACAGAGCAAATTGATGCATTGGAAATAATGGGAGTAAACTCATTAAATTTTCTTGTTTTACCAAAAATAATTGCGGCTGTGTTATTCTTTCCTGTGCTTGTCATTTTTTCCATGGCTCTTAGCATGGTTGGTGGTTGGTTAGCGCTAATGATTTCTGATCTCACCACCACAGAAACGTACGTTTTAGGGATTCGTTCTTTTTTCAATCCTTTTCATATTACATATGCTTTGATTAAAACCGTTTGTTTTGGATTTTTAATTGTTTCGATATCTTCTTACTATGGGTATTATGTGAGAGGAGGTTCTTTAGATGTCGGAAAAGCGTCTACACAGGCTGTAGTAAGCAGTAGTGTAGCCATCCTGATTTCTAATTTTGTACTCACTCAAATGTTGCTTTTGTAATGATAGAGATAGGCAATATTAATAAGTCTTTTGCTGGTACTCAGGTATTGTTCGATATCACCACGACCTTTGAAAAGGGTAAAATCAATTTAATCATAGGTCAATCTGGTCAGGGAAAATCTGTTTTGGCCAAGTGCATGGTCGGACTTCATGAAGTAGACTCTGGACACGTAATCTATGATGGTCGAAATTTTACTACAATGTCCAGAATTGAAAGAAGCCAGGTCAGGCAGGAAATAGGAATGTTGTTTCAAGGTGCGGCATTGTTTGATTCCCTGAATGTAGAAGAAAATGTGGGTTTTCCTTTAGCTATGTTTACAAATATGTCAAAAAAAGAAATTCGGAAAAGAGTAGATTTTTGTTTGGAGCGCGTTGATTTATCCGATAAAAATGATTTATTGCCTTCGGAGTGTAGTGGTGGAATGAAGAAGCGAATAGGAATTGCTCGGGCAATTTCAATGAACCCCAAATATTTATTTTGCGACGAGCCGAATTCAGGCTTAGACCCTAGAACTGCTATACGCATAGATGGGTTGATTAAGGATATCACTAGCGAATATGAAATGACCACTGTGGTGATTACTCATGATATGAATTCTGTAATTGAAATTGGTGAAAATGTAATTTTTATCCATGAAGGTCAGAAATGGTGGCAGGGTGATCGAAAGTCTATTATTACGACTGAAAACCCTGAGATATCCAAATTTGTATATGCCTCAGAATTCATGCAGGAAATCAGGCAAAATATCCAAAATTCGAGAAGCTAATTTTTCATTTGTCTTAAAAAAAATTATCTTTGCAACCGCTTTAAAAAAGTTTATAGCAAGGAAAGTTTTTCTTTCGAATTGAAATAGAATGCGGATGTGGTGAAATTGGTAGACACGCTAGACTTAGGATCTAGTGCCGAGAGGTGTGCGGGTTCGAGTCCCTCCATCCGCACCATTTTAGGTCTCGTTTTACTGACGAGACCTTTTTTATTGAATTAATAGTAGTAAAATGAATGTAGTACAAGAAAATGTTGATAAACTAAGTGCAATTCTAAAAGTTGAGATTAAATCTGAGGATTATCAATCCAAGGTAAAGACCACTTTGGAAAAATATCGAAAAACGGCTAAAATCCCGGGTTTTAGACCGGGTCATGTGCCATTTGGTATGATTGAAAAGCAATATGGAAAGAGTGTATTGGCTGAGGAATTGAATAAAATTTCAAATGACGGGTTATATCAATTTATCAAGGAAGAAAATCTTGAGATCTTAGGTAATCCTATTCCATTGGAGAATGAAACATTTAAAGGAGACCTGGATAATCCCAGCGATTTTGAATTTTCTTATGAAATTGGGTTTTCTCCCAAATTTGATATTCCTCTTTCTTCCAAAAAAAGTATGGATTACTTTACCGTAAAAGTGGATGATAAATTGATTTCGAAACAGATTGAAGATTTACGTCGCCGATATGGAAAGCTGGAATCTACTGACGAAGTTGGTGAAACTGATATGGTCATGGGCTTATTCAGGGAATTAGATGAGAATAAAGAACCAAAAGAGGGGGGAGTAGAGCACAATTCAACTATTTCCATGGAATTCTTATCTGATAAGAAGGCCATTAAACTTTTGAAAGGTAAAAAAGTGGATGATTTTGTCATAGTAGATCCCAGGACAGTATCTAGAGACGATAAGGATCTTGCAAGTATGTTGGGAGTGAAAGATGAAGAAATAGAAGGATTATCAAAACAATTCAAGTTTACTTTAAATGAGATTAAGAAAATGGTGATGGCAGAGCTCAATGAAGAGCTTTATTCAAAGCTATTTCCTAATGGCGAGGTCAAAACAGAGGCAGAATTGAAGGAAAAGGTAGCAGCTGATTTAAAAAATATGTTCAAGACGGATTCGAATCGTTTATTTACTCAGCTGATCTATGAGCATTTAATTGAGAAAACGAAAATCAGTTTACCTGAAGAATTTTTGAAGAGATGGGTAAAATTGTCAAACGAAAAACCCATAGATGATGAGACTTTAGATAAAGAATTTGGGTCTTATCTTAATTCTATGAAATGGCAGCTAATTCAGGGTAAAATATTTAAAGACAATGATATTCAGATTAGCAATGAAGAGGTTATGGACTTTACCAAGTCACTTTTGGTATCGAATTATGAGCAGTACGGAATGCCAGCACCAGAAGATAAGGAGTTAACTGAAACGGCGGTACGTTTGCTTAAAGATAAGGAGCAGGTGAATGGAATTTACGATAGGATAACAGAAAAGAAATTGTCTGATTATTTTCAAAATAATATCCCAATGAAAGAGAAGCAACTGAGCTATGATGACTTTGTAAAGAAGGCATCTAGAAAATAAACGGCAAAAAATGAATAATTTTAACTAAAAATAAATTAATATGTCAACACTAGTAGGAAAGAAATTCCCGAACATCGATGTTAAAGCGACGGACAGTACTGGTAATACGTTTGAAATAAATGTACTTAATCAGGCAGTTGAGAACAAGAAAAAGGTATGCCTCTTCTGGTATCCAAAGGACTTTACGTTTGTATGTCCAACTGAAATTCACGCATTTCAAGCGGCGGCGGCAGAATTTGAAAAAAGAAATACCATTTTAATTGGGGCTTCATGCGATACAGCAGAGGTACATTTTGCATGGTTAAATACTTCGAAGAACAATGGAGGAATAGAAGGAGTTAAATTTCCATTAATTGCAGATTCGACAAGAGTACTTGCGATGGAATTGGGGATTTTAGATTTTGATATTTTTGATGAAGAGGTATCAAATGGAGATAATGTTCCATATCGAGCAACATATCTTCTTGATGAGGAGGGATTTGTGTATCATGACTCCGTAAATTTCTTTCCTGTTGGAAGAAATGTTCAGGAAGTATTAAGATTAATTGATGCGTATGCGCACAATCAAAAGCATGGAGAGGTTTGCCCTGCAAATTGGCAAGAGGGCGGTGATGCAATGACGGCTACGAGGGATGGTGTTGCTGAATACCTTAGCAGTCATTAATTTATTATATAAAACACGCATTTAGATAAATTTAATTTAGGAGATTCAAAAGTGTGTTTATTTTGTGTTCTCTTAAGATAAAGAACTAATTTAAACTAGGTCATGAAAACATTTTCATGACCTTTTTTATACTTCATACACCGATACTATATTTATTTTATTTCTACATTTACCTGTTAAACCCAGTTGATTAATTTATGTCTGAATTACTTTCAAAACTTGAGGCCATCCATTTCAGATTTATTGAAGTGGGTAAATTAATTACAGACCCTGATATTATAGCGGATATGCCCAGATATGTTAAGCTGAACAAGGAATATAAGGACCTTGAAGTGCTTGATAATACCTATAAGATGTATAGTGATTTGATATCAAACATTACAAGTGCTAAGGAATTATTGACTGAAGAGACGGATCCGGAAATGAGGGAAATGGCAAAGATGGAGATTGATGAATTGGAAGGGAAAAGGCCAGAGATTGAAGCAGAGATTAAGTTTATGCTCATTCCTAAAGATCCTGAGGATGATAAAAATGCGATAATTGAATTGCGTGCTGGTACTGGTGGAGATGAAGCCTGTATTTTTGTGGAAGATGTGTTTAGAATGTATACGATGTATTTCAAAGAGAAGTCATGGAGACATGAAATCATCAATTCCTCTGAAGGAACAGTGAAAGGGTATAAAGAAATTTCTATAAATGTCGAAGGAGAAGGAATATATGGAATGCTAAAATTCGAATCTGGTGTTCATCGGGTGCAGCGAGTTCCAGAAACGGAATCGCAGGGTAGAGTGCACACTTCGGCTATTACTGTGGCCGTATTACCTGAGGCTGAGGATGTTGATTTTGAGCTGGATATGACGGAAGTCAGAAGAGATACCTATAGGGCCTCCGGAGCAGGAGGACAACATGTCAATAAAACGGAATCTGCCATTCGCCTAACACATATTCCCACTGGTGTTGTTGTAGAATGTCAGGATGGTCGAAGTCAACATAAAAATTTAGAAAAAGCAACTTCCGTATTAAGATCAAGACTGTATCAGGCGGAATTAGATCGTGTGGAGAATGAAAGGGCCGAACATCGTAAAACGCTGGTTGCTTCTGGTGATCGTTCTGAAAAAATTCGCACATATAACTATCCACAGGGAAGAATAACAGACCATAGAATTAATAAATCAATGTACAATCTAAGCTCATTTATGAATGGAGATATTCAGGAAATGATTGATGCGTTGAAAATGGCTGAAAATGCTGAAAAACTGAAAGGAGAACAGGAATGAACAGAAAAGAATTAATAGATCAGATTTATTCTAAGCAGTCATTTCTATGTGTAGGCTTAGATCCTGATTTGACTAAAATCCCCAAACATCTATTACAACTTGATGACCCGATTTTTGAATTTAATAAAGCTATAATAGATGCCACAAAGGAGTATTGTGTGGCATATAAACCAAATTTAGCATTCTATGAATGTTTGGGAATTAAAGGATGGGAAGCATTCCAAAAAACTGTCGATTATATTCCTGAAGACTGTCTTATCATTGCAGATGCCAAAAGAGGAGACATCGGAAATACGTCACTTTATTACGCAAAAACATTTTTTGAAACCTATAAGTGTGACGCTATAACAATTGCTCCATATATGGGTTCTGATAGTATTCAGCCTTTTTTGTCCTACGATGATAAATGGACTATTGTACTCGCTATGACTTCAAATGATGGTTCCAAAGATTTTCAGTATCTGGAATCTGGAAATCAACCATTGTATGAGCATGTAGTGGAAAAATGCAAGGAATGGGGAAGTGATGAAAACACCATGTTTGTAGTTGGAGCTACCAGATCCGAGGATATATTAAAAATGAGAAAGATTGCACCCAGTCATTTCTTTTTGGTGCCTGGTGTAGGCGCACAGGGTGGATCACTTGAAGATGTTGTAAAATATGGGATGACTCAAGATTGTGGTCTGCTGGTAAATTCTTCCAGAGGGATTATTTATGCAGACAGCAGTGAAATGTTTGATGTTAGGGCAAAAAAAGAAGCGTTAAAAATACAATCTGAGATGCAGATTCATTTAAAACGCTTTCTATAATTTTTTTAACTTAAATTCTATTACTTTGTGGCTAGGCCCTGATCCTCTACTTCAATATTATCAATACTTCCGTAGGCATCACAACTTGCTGTACGACCAGCTCCGCATGAAATTAAAATCGTAGTTAAAAATGCGAGTAAAAATACTAATGTTACTTTCGATTTCATAGTGTTAATTTTTGTTGTTCGTAATAGTCTAACGGACTTAGCATTCCTAAAGTTACAATTTTATTTAAAAAATATTGGAATTAGGAATTAAAAAATAGAATTTTATATGAATATTCGTAAGTCATTCTAAGTGAAAATACTTAAAGCAACTTTTCTGTTCATCCTTATATTTCAGTTCGAGAAAGTCAGTTATACACAAAGCTCATATACTGTAGATTATCACCAGGCTATAAAGCATAGGAAGCTCCCTAAGTCAATAAAAATGGACACTTCTGATATGGATAGCTTCAAGAAGGAGATTAAAGAATTGAAATTCACACTAGTTGAATTAGGATATTTTCTTCATGAAGTACAAATTCAGGATAGCATAAAAGAAGTACGCGTTTATTTAAATGAAAAATTCAATAGAATATTTTTAATTGATTCTTCTGAGTTTAAAGCAAATATTCTGATAAAAAAGGCCAAACCACATTACTTTTCTCCAAAGCAGCTATCAAATTATCTCAAGGAAAAAACCGAAAAGTATGTGAATAGCGGGTATCCTTTTGCCCAGATTGTTCTGGATAGTACATCAGTTGACAGCCTAACTATTAAGGCTACTTTAACCATTTCAAAAGGAAATTACTATGTGTTGAATAAAATTCATGTCAAAGGAGATTCGAGTATCTCTTTGAATACGGTGCAGAGTATCATTGGGATTTCAATTGGAGAGCCCTACATCGAGGATGAGGTAGCTAGAATAGATCAGCGCATAGAGCAAAATTCGTTTATTAACAAGATTAAACCCACGGAAATACTCTATACAAAAGAGGGATTTGAAATATTTTTATATCTAAAATCCGATAAAGTAAGTTTTTTGCGTGGTGCAATAGGCTTGCAGCCAAATCCAGTGAGTCAGAAAATGGCACTAACAGGAGAGCTGAATTTGAAGTTGGAAAACACACTGAAAAAAGGGGAGCTCTTAAAGTTGAACTGGAGGAGTATAAAACCTCAAACGCAACGCTTAAAAATAGATATGAATTACCCTTTTCTTTTTCAATCTCCGTTTGGAGTTGCATCAAATTTTCTTTTGTATAAAAGAGATTCTACATTCCTGGATTTAAACGCAGAAATAAACGTGTCATATACTTTAAAGAATGGCATTCGTTTCAGAGCTCATTATAAGTATATTAACTCGAATATATTGAGTGGTGCTGCAAATAGTACGGAATTTCAATTTTTGAGCTCATACAGTACAAATTCTTATGGAATTTCTTTTGAAAAATCCGAAATTGACAATTTGGTAAACCCCTCAAAAGGCAGGGTTTTTAATACCAAATTATACCTTGGTCAAAGAACATTACACTCTGATTCAGGAAGCGTCTCTAATTTGACCTATTCTGGACATATGACATACCGCGAATACATTCCTTTTTTTAAAAGGAATGTATTTGTAATTGGTGGCTCAATTGATTTCTATTCGAGTCCTACTATATATCAAAATGAGTTATTCCGTTTTGGTGGTTTAAATACACTTAGAGGATTCAATGAAGAAGAGCTTTTTTCATCCACTAAAGGCCAGGTGACCCTCGAATATAGATTTTTGCTTGATCAGAACAGTAATATATTTGTTTTTTACGATCAATGCATGTACGAAAATAATTCCTTGAGTTATTATAGGGACAATCCGTTTGGGTTTGGCGCAGGTATTTCTTTTGGCTCCAAAATAGGGGTATTTAACATCACTTATGCTCTAGGTAAGCAATTTACAAACGCCATAGACTTTAGAACAAGTAAAATTCACTTTGGTTATACCGCTTATTTTTAGGATTGATTTATCTTTGCTCCGATGGCGAAAAATGTGCTGTACCTTTCTTATGATGGAATGACAGATCCTTTAGGACAATCTCAAGTTCTTCCTTATATCATTGGCTTATCAAAAAACGGGTATTCTTTTCACCTCGTTAGTTTTGAAAAGCCGGATAGGTTCAAAGCCCATAAAGAGAAAATTGAGTCTGTTTGTAAGAAAAACGGAATTTCATGGCATCCTATGCTTTATACTAAGTATCCGCCTTTATTTTCTACTGTATGGGATGTGAATAAAATGAAAAAAAAGGCACTGAGTTTACACAAAGAATACAAGTTTATCTTAGTTCATTGTCGTAGCTATTTACCTGCTCTTATTGGGCTTTCATTAAAAAAACGATTCAATGTTCGCTTTTTGTTTGACATGAGAGGTTTCTGGGCGGATGAAAGAGTTGATGGCGCACTGTGGAATCTAAAGAATCCATTGTACAAATGGGTTTACAATTATTTTAAACGCAAAGAGACACTATTTTTTAAGAATTCCGATTATACAGTTTCTTTAACTCACGCAGGGAAAAAAGAGATATTGAGCTGGGAAGGCTTCGATAGGTTGAAAGATCGAATTTGTGTCATCCCATGCTGTGCTGATTTGAGTTTATTTAAACCATGCGAAAGAGATTCAGAAGAATTTACCCTTGGGTATTTGGGTTCATTAGGAACATGGTACATGCTGAAAGAAATGCTTATGGTTTATGCAGAAATTTTGAAAATTATCCCGAATGCAAAGTTTCATTTTTTAACTAAAGATGATGCTTCACTCGTTTACACTTTAGCTAATGAGCTGGATATTAATGAGAATAATATTTACATTGAAGAGAGTGATCGGGATCATATTCCGTACAAAACACGTAACTGGAATTATTCAGTTTTCTTTATTTTACCCTGCTACAGCAAAATTTCATCCTCTCCGACCAAGCAAGGTGAGCTAATGGGTATGGGTATACCAATAATCTGCAATAGTGGAGTAGGTGATGTGGATGAAATCGTGGAGTCCTATAATTCTGGATATGTTGTTCGGGATATAAACAGTATTAATGCAGAGCATATTCTTAGCAGGACTTTTGTAAAAAAAGAGATGACTATGGGGGCTCATGATTATTTCTCATTGGAGAAAGGAATAGAGTCATATCAAAAAATTTATTCGGAATTATGCTAGAATTTAACACGAAATATAATAAGCTCATAAGAGTCGATAATAAGAAAGAAGTCTTCATTTTCGATTCAGACGATGATAATATAGATCAGGTCACTGTAGATTCGTTCGGTGAA
>Ga0206679_10004432_pt1 | contig 10499 bp, 10 predicted proteins | sample M110012015metaG_FD_155464 | JGI IMG/M metagenome (GOLD analysis project Ga0206679, IMG submission 155464) | Ammonia-oxidizing marine archaeal communities from Monterey Bay, California, United States - M1 100m 12015 | ecosystem: Environmental > Aquatic > Marine > Intertidal zone | place: USA... | reverse complement strand
ATCGAGTTCGGTACGGCCTTCTCGAAATGCCCAGAACTGTTGCCAATGGAGTTTAGTATAAGACGTGGTTGGCAGCGCATAACCCAGCTGCTGCTCCACTTCCTGATGCAAAATAGGCAACCGGTAGAAAGGGACACCGGGAAACGTATGGTGCACACAGTGAAACGTCATGTTCCAGTTGACCCAGCGCATAAACCAATTAGTCCGAAACGTTCTCGTATTCCACAGCGTGTGGGGTTGATGTGTTAGGCCAGTGTGCTCACCAAGACCTTGCAGCATGTACGACCAGCGCATCAGGAAAAACGGCCCCCACCAAAATATTAGAACCCACCACGACTGCAGTGCCAGAGCACTTCCAATCGCGATAGCGTAACCAGCAACATGCCAGCGCGCGGCCAGTTTCACTCTCTGCTGCTGGCCTGGGGTCAAATACCATTCATCCACCCCAACGAAAGCATGCTTCATGATGCTTCCTAGCTTTGATCGGATCAACGGCAAACCACTTAAAGCCAGCAGTTACTGCCCGGCTGTGCGAATCTCTGGACGATCAAGTTCTGTGTCTTTTTGCCAGTCTTGGGTGTCGCGATGGTGTGCAAAATGAGTCCAACGGTGATGATCGCTAGGATTAAAAATAATAAATCCGCACAGCCTTGCGACCCAGATATTGAGCCAGCGTGACTTAAAAGCAGTGAAATGATCACATTCGTGAGTAGGTGCATAAAGATAATTCAACAATACTCCGAGGAGCATAAACAAAGGCAGACTCAACCAACTGCTCCCGGTCACGGACAGGGCCCAGCCTACAACTACAATCGCACCGAAATGACCTGCAAGCTGAACCAGTCCTTGCCAGTTACTCCGCTCTGACAACTTGGCAAGTTGTTCTGCCGGAATAACACCTTTAGCACCTACAAAATCCTGCATTCCTCACCCGTTACGGTAGTTTTCAGCGATAGACACCATCCCACTCACTGGGATCGAGATCCGCGACGGTACCATCGGCATTCACCGTTGGTCGATTAATTGAAAACACCGTCTCTGGTTTAACTACCGAGTACTCCATGTAACCCATGCGCGCGATCGGTTGCATCGCGCCCGTATTCACCATGCCATCGTCAATATACCGATCATCAATGTAAACACCGACAACATGACCGATAACAACGAAATGGCCCTTTTCTGTACCAGGTACCACATCAGGCAGCGGCACGGTTTTCCAGTGCCGACACTCAAACGCCGCCGGGCTTTCCTTCACCCGAGGCGGTTTTACGTAATTTGAAGCCGCTGGTGTCAAACCCGACAATGGAAACTCATCAGCGTCCGGTGGCACCGATGCCGAAGAAATATTCATCCCCTGCCGGGTGTCCCATGTCGCCATCGAGCAGGTGAATTCACCGGTCTGCTCAATGTTACGCACACTGTCCTTAACGTCGGCAGAAGAAAACATCACATAAGGCGGTCGATCACTGACGGCATTGAAAAAACTATAAGGTGCCAAATTACAGATTCCGTCCGAACTGAGACTGGAAATCCATCCGATCGGACGGGGTGCGATCAGCGCTTTGAATGGGTCATATTTCAGTCCGTGTTTATTTTCAATCGAATCGTAATACATGTATTTTTCCGCTATAAATGGGCTGTTTTTAGCGGTCAGGCCTGGGTAACTATCCCGATTCGTTCGCGCTGCTAGCCCAACTTAGGTTTAGGTTATGATCTGACAAGTATAAGCAAATTAGAGTTGCCCAATGTTCGAAAATTTTGAACGATCGCAAATAGACGGTGACGGCTGCCGAATTAACGTCATTCATGGTGGGTCAGGCCCCGCCCTGCTTTTACTCCACGGCTATCCTCAGAATCACGTCGAATGGCACAAGGTAGCGCCCCGCCTGACAAATCATTTTTCAGTCGTATGTCCAGACCTTAGAGGGTATGGCGACAGCGAGAAACCACCTTCAACGAATGACGATCTTTCAACTTATTGCAAAAAGACAAGTGCTCGGGATCAGATAGCAGTGATGCGGCAGTTAGGTCATCATCAATTTCATCTGGTTGGTCACGACCGTGGTGTCCGAGTTGGTCTTCGGTTAGCACTTGACTACCCCGACTCTGTTTTGAGTTTTACTAACCTGGATGTCATGCCCTCGATGGAGGCTTTTGAGAATATGGACGCCTCGCTGGCCTATTCCTGGTTCCACTGGCTATTGATGCGACAGCCATCACCACTGCCAGAGACCATATTCAGCGCCAACCCAAAACTATTTCTGGACTTCTTTCTCGAAAACTGGACGTCAGTTCCCAATAGTTTCACAGAACCTGCTTACAAAGAATATCTTCGCTGTTTTTCAGACCCTGAAACCGTACGCGCTATGTGTGCTGACTACCGTAGCGTGACACTGGACATGGAACACGACGATGCAGATCGAGGAATAAAGTTATCCTGCCCTGTGCTGGTACTGTGGGGAAGCGACATGTCGAAACGGCCAGGCTGGCAAACAGGCAATAATCTCGACATGATGTCTGTATGGCGTGTACGCGCGTCAAATGTTCGCGGGAAAGCACTGGAATGCGGTCATTTCATTCCTGAAGAGAAACCTGACGAATTAGTCTCAGAACTATTCGACTTCATTTTGTCAATAGAGAAAGATCAAGAGCCGAAGCACGACTAATGAACCATCTCTTATTCTTCGATAATAGCCTCCGCTTCAATCTCAACGAGGTAATCACCGATCAACTGCGAAATTTCAAAAGTCGCATTTGCAGGACACACTTCACCAAAATAACGGCCATGAACTAGCGATACGGCTTCACAGTCTTGCGCGTTCTGCAAGTACACTCGTGTACGGACGATGTCTGACAGTGACCCACCGAGAGATGCAACACCAGCCTTGATCTTATCTAGAATATATACTGCTTGCCCCCGCGCATCTCCACGACAAACAATCTCGTCTCGACCGTGAGTTGCTGTGGTGCCACTAACCAGAATGCGATTTCCAATTCGTACCGCTCGAGAATGCCCACAAATTTTTTCCCATTTCGTGCCACTGAACACTTGAATCCGGTCGCTCTTCCCTGGTACAGCAATTGGTTGGTAAACACTAGACAGAGAATCGAGATGGTGACTTAGATCACCAGACGCAGTCAAAAACGGCGGTTCCCGATATTCGTCACCGCAGTCACCTCTTAATCGACTAGTGCCAACCATCGATTCTGCTATCGCACTCCTGTCTTCCTCATCTAGAACAAAAGAAAATATTGCAAGATTGTCTTGGCGATACTGACTCTCAGTCAGCCTTGCGCCTATTATTACTGCACTCACAGCTGGTTGATCGAGAACCCAACGAGTTGCCACATTGGCTACTGAAACTCCGTAACGCAGTGAAACAGATTTTAGTACCCGCAAAACACTTTGCAGATTTTCCCAGCCACCGGTCTCATCTATAAACCGCTTGTATTTCATTTTACTCCAGTCATTCAATTCTGAATCACTGGGCTCAGGCTTGTTTAGCCATCGTTCCGAAAGAAATCCACCTGCTAATACACCATACGCCAGTAACTTGACATCGTGTTTCATGGCGACATCGGACATTTCTTCCAAAGCGCGTTGATCTAACATTGAGACCACCACTTGGTTAGAAACAATCGGAATCTTCTGACCAAGGAGAACCCATAAATGATCGGCATTGAAGTTTGTCAAACCAATATTGGCTATCCGGCCTGATTCATGTGCCATCATGAGACCCTCGATAGCATCTAAATATCCTGGATGCTGGTACGTCCACCAATGAAATTGCAGCAGGTCTACCGATTCGACACCAAGTCTATCTAGACGTTCATCAATAGCGTCTCGTACAACTTTGGGTGTCATGTCGCCGGGCTTGGGACACCATTTAGTGTGAAACCGTGCCTTTGGCGTTCGGTCGCTGTGCGGATGCCGCTGTTGAAGCATCTCCCTTGCTCGACCAGAGATTAATTCAGAACTTCCATAGTGATCGGCCATGTCGAATGTGTCGAAACCTTCCAAAGCATATTCAACAAGATTTTCCGCTGCGGCTTCGAGATCTAAGTCGGATCCATCTTTCTCAAGATCCGCAACTTGCCAAAGCCCGGTAATGACTTGGCTGATCTCGTAGTTTGGCCTTAAGAAACACCGCTCTGGTTTCATATCGTTCTACTCCAATTCTTCAACTAATCCTATTTAACAAAATTTCGATTTCGGCATAACAGCTAGATTGACGAAAATATTTGATCCCGCGTTCTTAATATCAGCATTTTGTCACTTACCTACTGATAATTAGGTTCTTTACCATTCGATTAATTTCACTGCCGTTAAGGGCTAACTCGTCCATCACAATATCAATATGATTCCGATTCGGAACTACTCTCGAGGAATTCTGAAGGCCAGCCTTAGACCAACTGTCGGCAATTTCAACCTGCTGGTATAGGAACTCGTCAGTCTCGTTTTCGCCCACAATGAATAATAACTCACCAGCTTCCCGTGGAATATTGTGAATGGGACTATAGGCATGAACATCATCCTTAGACATACAGAGAATCTTATTCTTAGTGCTCTGTCGAACAGGTTCTAAATCATACAACCCACTGATCGCACACCCTGCAGACACAACATTAACAGGGAGGTTCTTCTCTAACGGCCAATCTCTGTTCATCAGCAAAGTTACAAGATGGCCTCCTGCAGAATTTCCCGAAATCGTAATTCTGTTTGGATCAACATTCAGTTCTGATCCATGCTCGTAGATCCAGTGAATTGCCCTCTGACAAGAATCGACAATGATCTGAAAATTCACATCTGGAAACATAGGATAATCGACAACAATTACGACCGTTCCATCGCCACAGAACCCATCTGCAACGAAGCTAAATGTCTTTGCGTCCAGCGAATGCCAAAATCCACCATGAATAAACATATGAATACAACCATTTTGCTCGACAGTTTTATCGAGAAAAATATCTAACGTTTGATCTTTGTGGGTGCCGTACCGAACATCCAATCTTGGCTCAAGCCTAGTCCGAGAATTTACGCTTCTTTTTAATCTTTTTTCAAACAGCAGGTCTAGCTGAGACACACTGTCAAGAACAAATTGTGCCTCAAGTTGATCGTGACTGTAATTTCGATAAACCATCATACTAACTTTACGTTAGTGATTATGAATTTAGCATCGCAGTCGGGATGTTCCAATTGGTGTTGCAAGCTTTAGTCCGAAACATGTTTTTTCTCAGGCAAAATGCCAGATGGCTTAAAGACAAGCATTAGTACCAATACCACCCCCACCATAATGATGCGTAAGGCTGCTGCTTGTGTTTGAAAATCGGGAGCAACTATTAAATTGATCAGGCTGTCACTTGCGGACCATAACGTCCAGATGGCAATTGCTCCGACAATAGCGCCTAGATTGTTACCTTTGCCACCGACAATCAACATTACATAGACCTGAATAGTGAATATCGGCAAAAAATCTTGGGGACTGATAAACCGAACAAAGTTCGCGTACATCGCACCTGCTAACCCCATGATTCCACAACCAAGTATAAAGGCCTGCAAACGGTACATAAAAACATTCTTACCCAGCGCCTCGGCAGCGACTTCATCCTCCCTTATTGAACGTAGCACACGACCCCAAGGAGATTTCACGGCACGCTCAAGTGCATAGTAGATCATTGCGATAACCACAATACAGATTATTAGATAACAAACGTTACTCACAAATGGGGAGCCTAAGATATGTGCAAATGGTTTCGGAAGCGCATACAACCCGTTGGGACCACGTGTCACTGACTCGACATTGAGTGCGACCAATTGAATACTAATAGCTATACCAAAAGTAGAAATCGCGAGAAAATCTTCTCGCAGTTTTAAAGTAATCAGACCAACCAGAAGTCCTGCTATTCCAGAAACAATGATTGCGCAAACCCATCCTACAATTATAGGGAACCCAAAACCCCCAAATATGGTATCGGCATAATCGGGGCCAGTTAGAATCGCACTGGTATACGCACCCACTGCAAAAAAACCTGCGATCCCAACATTAAACATACCGGTAAATCCATATTGGATATTTAGGCCGAGTGAACTAATAATGTAAAAAGAACAAACGATGAAAAAGAAAATAACAAATGACAGAATATCAATCATCTCTTTCTTTCTCGCCCATAATCCCCTGAGGCCTCAGAATTAAGACCACAATCATTATTGAAAATGCGATAGCACCTCGATAAGCGGAAAGGTCCATTGAGACAGCAAAGGCTTCCGTCAGACCGATCAAAAACCCACCGAGCACAGCACCGTAAACATTTGTCACTCCCCCAACAATCAATGCTGCAAACATTGGTAATATCAGCTCAAACCCCATTTCTGGGTCAAGTTGCGTGACATGAGCATGCAATGTACCGGCGATAGCCGACAGCGACGCGCCTATGACCCAGGACCAACGAATAACTGATTTGACATTGATCCCATTCACCATCGCCAATACTGGATTCTCTGCAACGGCACGCATTTTTTTACCCACTGTTGTGCTCGTCAGGAATGAATGAAGTGCAACAACACATATTGCGGTGATTATCAGAACAACAACATCGTCTGGTACGACCTTGAAATCCCCGAAGACTGGAATTGCTTTGGGTATGTAAAAACTCAAAAACATCTGGTCACCACCGGCTACTAGAGTAATAACGTTTCTAATAATTAATGACAGGCCAAATGCGGCAATGATAAATGTAATCCTCGATGCCGATCGTCGTCTTAATACACGAAATAGCATCCAATCGACCGCTAAGACAGTGACACTTGTCAGAACAATCGAAAAAGCAATTGACACCAACAATGGCCATCCAAAAGAGACGGGGCCTATAGAGCCGATACCTACCCCCATCAACACGATCAATGCCATAGACATATATGCACCGATCGCCAGAATTTCACCCTGCGCAAAATTGGCAAATCGTAATACATTGTAGGTAATACTGAGTCCTACGGCGCCAAGTGCGATGATAGAGCCATTAACCAGACCATCGACTACGTATTGAATCATGACACACGACCCGTCGGACCCGGACCAAAATAGATCTCAGCAATTTCAGGATCCTCTAAAAGCTCTTTAGCATTTTGTACGCGTCGAAGACGACCGTTAGCCAAGATGATGCCTCGATCGGACACAGATAGGGCGGCGCGTGCATTTTGTTCGACCATGATCACTGTTACGCCACTTTCTCGAATTTCTACTACCTGCTGGAAGACCTGATTTCTAAGCACCGGGGCCAGCCCTGCTGAAGGTTCATCAATCAGTAGCAAGATAGGATCCGCCATGAGTGCTCTACCCAAAGCCAGCATTTGTCTCTGCCCACCAGATAATTTTCCAGCGCTGATGTCTTTGAATTTCCACAGATCAGGAAACAATATATAGACATTCTCTAGGCGCTCTTCGTAGGCCTCTAGATTAGAGATTGCACCCAAATCAAGATTGTGTGAAACACTCAGTTTTGCAAACACATTTTGTGTCTGAGGAACATACGCTACCCTACGCTCAATAATTTGGTGTGTTTCCAAATCAGAAATATCGACACCCCGAAACACCACGGTCCCCGACATCACTTCGACAAGGCCACAAATTCCCTTAATCAGTGTTGACTTTCCGGCACCATTGGGGCCCAACAATGTCAAGATTTCACCTTCATAAACTTCCATCGAAACGTCTATAACAATCGGCAAATCTCGTCGATACCCTGCAACAAGATTGCTCACCTTCAGTAATTCTCTACCGGAACTGATATCGGAATAAGGCACAACCATTAGTCGTTTAATATCCTAGTTTTAATTGTCCGAAGACAAAGTACCACCACCTAGAAACGCATCAATCAGACGGGGATCGGACCGAATGTCGTCCGGACTACCTTCCATTAAAATCCCTCCCTCCACCATCACTAGTACCGACGAACACAACCGCATAACAAGTTCCATGTTGTGCTCAATAATTAAAAATGTCACACCTTGGCGGTGAATTTCTCTGATTCGTTCAATAATCTCTTCCAGCAAAGTCGGATTAACACCTGCAGCCGGTTCGTCTAATAGTATTAATTTTGGATCAGACATTAGTGCTCGACCTAATTCGAGCAGCTTCAACTGTCCGCCTGAGAGATTCCCTGAAAACTCATTCCGAAGATCAGCTAGATTTAGAAACTCTAGTAACTCATTTGCCTTTTCTTGTATTCGGAGCTCTTCTTTTTCTACCGTACTGCTTCGCAACCAGTTGTTCCAAACCTTTTCACCAATCTGATTACCGGGAACCATGGTCAGGTTTTCGAGAACTGTCATTCCGGAAAATGGTCGGGGAATTTGAAATGTCCGAACAACACCTAAGTGAAACGCTTGATGCGGTCTTAAATCTGTGATGTCGTCACCATCAAAGTGAATACTTCCATGAGAAGGCTTCACATGCCCAGTTATCATGTTGAATGTGGTCGTCTTTCCGGCACCATTGGGCCCTATAAGTCCAGTAATAGTTTCTGGTTCAACAGTAAAGTTAAGGCCGTTGACTGCTGTCAGACCGTCAAATTCTTTTACTAGATTGTGAACACTGAGCATGGTTTAGGGAAAGGTACCGACACTATCAACTTCGCACATTTTTTCAGTTTGGGTCAGCAGTTGCGACTCGCTAAATACTCAAGAGGCCAAGAAGCAAAAAGCTTCTTGGCCTCCGTTGATATAAGACCTTCAGATAAGCTAATTGTTCATTGCACGAACTTTAGCTTTAACCTTAGAGACCTCCTCAAGCGATATCCCACCAACATCGACATAGTCGCCATCTTTAATCTTCATCATGACGAAGGGTGTTGCAACGTCGCCATATGGATCAAAATCGATGGGGCCTGTTGCACCAACATACCAGATGTTCTTGCCAGCTTTGATGGCATTTATGGCATCTTTTAAACCGTCAACGCTACCGTAATGTTGCTCACCATCTGGACCGGTAATTTCTCGAATAATTTTCGCCAGTGTCGAACCACTTGTGTCTAATCCACGCATATCTGCTGTTACCATAGCCAGACCGATTAAAACACCCGCATCATATCCTGAATTCCTGCCTGGCCCCTTTGGCGTTGCATCCCAGCGAGCTTGAAAGTCAGATTCCATCTTCTCAAGTGAAGAATTTGCTGGAGTTCCGGGACTGATAAACCAAGCATTTTTCAAAAGTTCTGAGCCGACAGTATCTACAAATGCACTGTCATTCATCCCTTGAGGCATGATGAAATTTTGAGGCCCATCAAATCGAATCCAATCCCTGAAATGTTTAACACCATCCTGGGTATTGCTAAGCATATACAAGCTGTCCGGATCACCTTCCAGTGTTTTTGTAATTTCAGACCGGTAAGATGGTTGATCTGGATTAAATGCTACCGAGTTACCTATCTCTCCACCGAGGGCCTTAAATGCATCAATAAAACCGGCTTGGTTGTTTTTACCCCAATCATTATTGAAGTAGATTATCGCAGGCTTACGAAAACCTGCCTCATAAGCCATCATGGCAGCAGCGACGGCCTGCAACGAGTCTGAAGATAATGTGCGGAAAAAGAGTCCTTTTGTCTCTCCTCTTTTCCCCATATTGGTAAAAGTTGAAGAAGTAGACGCGGTAGCTACAACCACAACATCTTTTTCAACCGTCACAGAACTCAGCAGAGGCGCCGTGATACCTGATGAAATTGGTCCTACTAGAGCAGTTACACCTTCAAGATCAATTAGCTTCCGTGCAGCATCTACAGCAACGGAAGCCTGTGTATTCGAATCTCTCACATCGTACACAAGTTCACAACCAACTCCGAGTGCTGCCCTGGCTTCGTTGACTTGCTCAACCCCGAGTTGAGCTGCCCTGGAAATTGGAACGCCGTGAGCACCGTAGGCCCCGGTCAACGAAAGTACAGCACCGACCTTATGTTTACACGCTGCGATAGACGTATTTAACAAACCCAAACCAGCCATACCCAACAGAACTGCACCCAATACTCCGATGGTCTTCTTTTGTAGCATTTTCATCTCCATTACTCCTTATATTTAATAAAGGCAAACACAAAGTAACTAATATATCTTTCAAATCTGGACCTGATTGTATAACGAACTGACTCTGAGCCAAAACATATTCTACGGTCATTCTGAGGTTGCAAGTTTTAATAATAATCCGTCGCGGTCGGCATAGTGATCCAGAATTGAAAAATGATTTGCATTTTCAATCAACGCTGATTGACTGCCTTTACCCCGGTCAGCTTGCATCATCGCAAAGTCCTGCATCTGCCGAACTTTTTCTGAACCTTCATGTGTACCGACAGCCAGTACCAGTTCGCCAGCGAAGGGCTCACTATAAAAAATCGGAGAAAAATCGTCGACATCATTTTCGGTTAGTCCTATTTCCAAATTACGATCAATATAGATCACTGGCTGGAGATCATAGATACCGCTAATGCCCATAGTCCTACTAATCGGTGGACACTGG
>Ga0206679_10004430_pt1 | contig 10503 bp, 7 predicted proteins | sample M110012015metaG_FD_155464 | JGI IMG/M metagenome (GOLD analysis project Ga0206679, IMG submission 155464) | Ammonia-oxidizing marine archaeal communities from Monterey Bay, California, United States - M1 100m 12015 | ecosystem: Environmental > Aquatic > Marine > Intertidal zone | place: USA... | reverse complement strand
ATGCACGAACAAATTTCCTTAGGCAGACAAATTTATATTGTTTTTCCACTTATTCAGGAGAGTGAGAAGTTAGATTATAAAGATCTAATGGATGGATTTAAAGCTATTTCTGCAGAATTTCCTATGCCTGATTTTCAGGTGAGTGTAGTGCATGGGCAAATGAAAGCAGAAGATAAGGAGTACGAGATGAAGAGGTTTGTTGAGGGCATTACCAACATAATGGTTGCTACAACTGTAATTGAGGTTGGAGTTGATGTGCCTAATGCAAGCGTAATGCTAATTGAAAGTGCTGAACGCTTTGGCTTGTCACAATTACATCAATTAAGAGGGAGAGTGGGTAGAGGAGCAGAACAATCTTATTGTATATTGCTTAGTGGGAATAGAATCAGTAATGAAGGTAGATTGCGGTTGGAAACGATGGCAAGTACTAATGATGGCTTTAAAATTGCAGAAGTAGATTTAAAATTAAGAGGTCCTGGTGATATGATGGGGACCAAACAAAGTGGTATGCTAAATTTTAAAATTGCTGATATTTTAAAAGATGAAAAGATATTGGACTTTGCCCGGAAGGAAGCAGTTGCTTTATTAAAAGAAGATGAGAATCTAGAAAAGATTGAGAATATAAATATTGCTAGTGCTTACAAACCTTATGCTAGGGAAAGAATGGGGTGGAGTAGAATCAGTTAATTTAGAGCTATTTAGCTCTTATCATTAGATTTTCAAAAGAACTCATTATTTTCTCACTCTTTTCAGATCTAATAAATTCATGGAATTACTATTAAAACCACTTATACTTGGTTGGGTAAAACGCAAAATTCTATCATAATAAAGAGGTACGATAACTGCTTCTTGAATAATTAGTTCATCCATTTTTATATAAAATTCATGTCGAATAGAATCATTTGTTTCTTGGCTTGCTTTCTCATACAAATTATCAAATTTTGTATTCTTAAAATGTGTATAATTTGGTCCGTTAGGACAAAAGTTTTTAGAATAAAAAAGGGCTAGATAATTTTCTGCATCTGCATAGTCTGCAATCCAACTTCCTCTAAAAAAAGTAAGTTTGGATGTAGCTACCATTTGCCTATGTGTAGAGGGTGGATTGATCTCTATTCTTATCTTTATGCCAATTTCAGCTAAGGCATGCTGTATGTATTCACACAAATCTAGATAAGAAGAAGTAGTAGATAAAATAATCTCTGTATTTAAATCAAAATTACTTTCAGCAACTAGTTGTTTTGCTTTCTCTGGATTATAATTATATCCTTTTAGGCTTTCTGAGAAAGAGGGTAACCCCTTTGGAATAAAACCTTGCAAAGCAGGAGTACCTATATTGTTTCTGAGATATTTAAGCATTTTTTTTCTGTCAAATCCATAATTGATGGCTTGTCGAATTTTAAGTGGTAAGGCATCTTCCATCAAAAAACCTAAATATTCAGTATTCAGATAAGGCTCAGTATTAAGTATTACTTTATCTTTATATTTTTTGTTTAGTGTACCATCTTTACATAGCACTTCATCTTTGTAAGAAGCATCTATTCCAGAAATAAAATCAAGATCTCCTTTCAAGAATTCCATAAAAGCTGATTGTTTATCTTTTATAAAACTGATAGCAACTGCATCTAAGAATGGTAATTGTTCTTCATTTTCTTTTTCAAAATAATTTACATTTTTTCTAAAGACCAATTTTACTCCTTCTTTCCAGTATTGAAAATGAAATGGCCCTGTTCCGATTGGGTATTCTCGGAAATTTATATTTTCTACAATTTCTTTAGGTACAACCGAACAATACTGCATACTTAGGAGCCCTAAAAATGGAGGAAAAGGATTCTTCAATTGAATCTCAAAAGTAGAATCATTTTTCGCATAATAGCTTTCGGTATTAGCTAGAACCCAAGCTCCAGGGGAAGCTAACTTCTTGCTTATTAGCCGATTAAAACTATAAGTAAAATCGGATGCTATTACCTTTCTGTTTGCTTTTAGAAGTTCGTGATTATGAAAATAAACATCCTTTCGTAAATGAAAAGTATAACGTTTTGCATCTTCTGAGATTTTCCAACTTTTAGCAATGGAAGGGATAACTTCTAAATCTTTATTAAGTTGTACTAATCCATTAAAAAGCTGATTACAAGCCCAAATTGTTGCTTGATCTTTAGCAAATATAGGATCTAAACTTCCAATTCCGGAAGCTTGATTATATCTAAAAATAGATAAATTTTCATCTTGTGTAGGGACAGTACAAGAGAGGAAACAAAGAAAACATAAAAAGAAGCCAGATTTAGAATTCATAAAGAAAAATTAATCTGGCTAAAATTAGAAAATTATTACTTATCTCATCAAATTTACCTCTTCATTTATATAAGGAAGATTAGATAGTATTAAGTAAAATAAGTTATTTTAAATTAAAATATTTTACCATTTCCTAAATCCCATAGCCAAAAAGTAGGATTTCCTGTTGACAAATCTTGAAATTCAACCACTAAGGAATTACAAGATATTGTAGAGTCCAAGTTAGTAAAATCAGTCGTAACCTGTGAGGATGCACTAAATATAATTAGTATGGCTAGGAGGATTAGGAAACAGTAAGAGAGTTGTTTTCTTTTTAATCTGAATTTTGAGTTTTGAAGGATACTTAGTAAAATTAGAGTCATAACTTTTAGAATCTTTAGTTCTTGTGCTTTCTTAAAACGAATAATTTTAAACAAAGGTTACAAAAGTGAGATTGGTAAAATGATTTTCTACTTTTGCAGAATGAATAAGAAAGTAGCATTTTATACTTTAGGCTGTAAACTAAACTTTTCAGAAACCTCAACTATTGGACGGCAGTTAAGTATGGTTGGTTTTAAAAAAACCAATTTTAATAAAAAAGCTGATTTATATGTAATTAATACTTGTTCGGTAACAGAAAATGCTAACAGAGAATGTAGAAGAATTATTCGTAAAGCAAAAAAGATTTCACCCAATTCAAAGGTAATTATAACGGGCTGTTATGCGCAATTAAAACCAGCATCTATTGCAGAAATGGATGGGGTAGATATGGTTTTGGGGGCAAATGAGAAATTTAATATTCCAAAACTACTAAATAGTGATGTTGAAGAAGAAAAAGTACATGGATGTGAAATAGAGAATTTGGATTATCACGATTCATTTTCATTAAATGATAGAACACGTTCTTTTATGAAGATTCAGGATGGATGTGACTACCCTTGCACTTATTGTACTATTCCGCTTGCAAGAGGAAAAAGTAGATGTGACAGTATTGAAAATATAATTAAGAATGCTAAAGAGATTGCTAAGAACGGTATTAAAGAGATTGTGTTAACAGGCGTAAATATTGGTGAATTTAAAGACAAGAATAATGATAGAAATTTTGCGACACTTTTAAATGAATTAGAAAAAGTAGAAGGAATCGAACGATATAGGATTTCTTCAATTGAGCCTAATTTAATTACCCCTGAGATCATCTCTTTTATAAAACAATCAAAGAAATTTATGCCACACTTCCATATTCCAATGCAGTCAGGTTCGGATGCTATATTAGGAAAAATGAAAAGAAGATATAATACAAGGCTCTACAGAGAAAGAATTAATATAATAACAAGAGCTATACCAAATGTATGTATTGGGGCAGATGTAATTGTTGGTTTTCCTGAAGAAACAGAAGAAGAATTTAAAGAAACACTTCTTTTTATAAAAGAGCTATCTATTTCCTATCTGCATGTTTTTAGTTATTCAGAAAGGGAAAATACAGAGGCTATTCATTTTGGAGGTATTGTTAGTAAACAAAAAAGAGCAGAGAGAAGTAAAAAACTAAGAATCTTATCTGATAAATTGCAAAGAAAATTTTATCAGAGCTATCTAGGTACTGAACAAACTGCTATGTTTGAAAAAGGAAATAAAAATGGATTCTTGTATGGATTTACTGGTAATTATATTAGAGTGAAGATTCCATTTTATGAGGAATTTTTGCAGAAAAAATTAAAAATAAAATTACTTTCGTTTGATGAAAATAGAAACATACTTTCAAAAGTAATATAAACCAAAAATATGTACCCAACAATAAGTCACCTAATATTCGATTTGTTTGGAATACAAATTCCTCTTCCCATTCAAACCTTTGGTTTTTTTGTAGCTATTGCATTTTTAGTAGCAAGTTGGACTTTATCCTTGGAATTAAAGCGAAAAGAAAAGGAAGGAATTATTAAAAGCAGTAAAGTGAAAGTACTTTTAGGTAAAGGGCTTACTTTTTCTGATATTTTTTCGGCAATTTTCTTTGGTTTTTTTATAGGGTTTAAAGGGGTTGAGGCAATTTTTTATTACTCTGATCTGGTCGCAAATCCACAAGAATTTATACTTTCAAGCCGAGGGCATTTGTTAGGAGGAATAATTGTTGCTTTTATCTCTTCATCTTTAAAATGGAAAGAAAATAAAGCTACAAAGTTAGATATGCCAAAATGGATTGAGAAAGAGATTCATCCTTACGAGTTGGTTGGAAACATGACTATGATTGCAGCTATTTCTGGAATAATTGGAGCTAAAATTTTTCATAATTTGGAAAATATTGGAGAATTTATAGCTGATCCAATTGGACAACTTATGGCTTTTAGTGGACTTACTTTTTATGGTGGATTGATTGCTGGAGCAATTGCTGTAATTTGGTATGGGAAAAAGTATAAAATAAAAGCCCTTGTTCTTTCAGATGCTGCTGCTCCAGGACTTATGATTGCCTATGGTATTGGGCGTATTGGCTGCCAACTATCTGGGGATGGCGATTGGGGTATTATTAACGTTGCTAGCAAACCAGACTGGTTGACATTTTTACCAGATTGGATGTGGAGTTTTACTTATCCACATAATGTAATAAATGAAGGAATTCCTATTGAAGGATGTACAGGAAGATATTGTATGGAATTAGCCAATCCTGTATGGCCTACTCCTTTTTATGAGGTAGTTATGGCTGGTTTTATTTTTGTTTTTTTGTGGAGCATACGAAAAAAAATTAAATTAGATGGTATTTTATTTTTTACTTATTTGGCTATTAACGGTGTGGAGCGCTTTTTTATCGAAAAAATTAGAGTAAATACCGAGTACAATATATTAGGAGGTATTACCCAGGCAGAGATAATCTCATCTTGTTTAGTTATTTTAGGTTCTTGTGGTGTTCTTTTTATTTACCGAAATAGCAGACGAAAAAGAATCTAATATACTAGACCTTTTCAACATATTTCTCGTTTAACTATGTATGGATTCAGTAATAATAAAATTAATAAGAAGAATATACATCTTTAATTGTCTGGTTATTGGTGTAATTTCACCTATTGTTTGTTATTCTTTATTACCAGAATTTAATATAAAACAATACCCTCTTTCTTATTTTGGAATTGTAGAAAGGACAAGTCTATTCTGGCAGATTAGTTTAATTTTAATTTCAATAGGTCTTTATGTAAATGGAAATAGGCGTATTAATGAATTGATAAAAATAAAGAAGCATCATCTTTTTATTAAGACCTTACTATTTATTGCTTGTGGTTGTTTGTTCCTGACAGCTATCTTTACTTTGAAATATAACTATTGGCATCATCTATTTGCAATTTTATTCTTTCTTATTTATAATTTTTTTGTTTTTGTATTTGGTTTAGTTCGTTCATTAACTTATGTAAGAAGAGGATTATTTTCGGTGCTTATTGGTTGTTCAATGCTGCTCTCCTCAATATTAATTTTACCTTTTCCATCATACGGGATTGCTGAAATGACTTTTGTTACTTTAGTTATATTTTGGAATACAGTCCTATTTATCAAGAGTTTAAAATTAATGAGCTAAAAGAGATTTGATAACACGAGAATGATGAAATTACAAATTTTAATATTTTCTTTTAAGGATATATAGCCCAATAAAAGTAAGTAATCCATTTATTATTAATAATTCAAATCCAAAAGGTATGTAAAGTTTAATAATATAGCATAGTATAGGAGAAATAATAGCAACTAATGGAACCCATTTATCTCTTATCTTCCATTTAGTAAATAATCCAAATGAGAACATGCCTAATAATGGTCCATAAGTATAGCCAGCTACTATAAATAATGATTTTATAACGCTTTGATCATTAATAACTCTAAATAATAATATAACACCTAAGAGAACAAATGAAAGTAGTAGATGAGAATATTTTCTAGTCTTAATTTGTTGTTCTGGATCTTGTTTCTCAAACTCTAATATATCAACACAAAATGAAGTTGTTAGTGAAGTTAGGGCCGAATCAGCACTTGAATATGCTGCAGCAATAATACCAATAATAAAAAGTACGCCTACATACGATGGAAGACCACTGTTCAAAGCTATATTTGGGAATAGCATATCTGCATCTACTGGTATAAGGATTCCAAATTTATTCGAATATATATAAAGAAGTGCCCCAAGTGATAAAAATAACAGATCAACAAATATTAGAATAGAACTGAAAACCATCATATTTTTTTGTGCATCCTTTAAATTTTTACAACTTAAATTTTTTTGCATCTGATCTTGATCTAATCCTGTCATTACAATTGCCATAAATACTCCAGAAAAAAATTGTTTAAAGAAGTACTTACTATCTTTCCAATCTTCAAAGAAGAAAACTTTTGAGTAATCTGATTCTCTTATAAGCTGGATAGTAGATGTAAGATCAAGATTCATTTTTTCTGTAACTGTATAAGCTATCATAAAGACAGTTCCTAACATAAATGTTGTTTGCAAAGTATCCGTCCATATAATAGTTCTAATACCTCCTCTATACGTATATAGCCATATTAAAGTAATTGTTATGATTACTGTTACATAAAATGGAATGTTCCAAGATTCAAAGACGGCAAATTGAAGTACTGAGGCTATTAGATATAGTCTAAATGAGGCTCCAATAGTTCGAGATAATAGAAAGAATGCTGAACCCGTCTTGTATGTGTTATTACCAAATCGGTTTTTCAAGTAGGTATAGATAGATGTTAATTCAAGTTTATAATATAAAGGAAGTAAGATTCTGGATATAATAAAATACCCAACAAAGAAACCGAAAACCATTTGCATGTAACTAAACTGGCTACTATCAACCCATCCAGGGACAGATATGAATGTGATCCCTGATAGTGTAGTTCCAATCATACCATAAGCTACAATATACCAAGGAGAATTTCTGTCTCCCAAGAAAAAAGTTGAATTACTATCATCCTTGCCTGTATAGTAGGAAATAAGAAACAGTAAACTAAAATAAATAGCAATTACTGTTAATATAAGTGTTGATGACATATAACTTTTGTTTCTACAAATCTATCAGAATATTTAAGAATACGCCTATATTTGCACTTATGAATTTTCCATCTAAACTTGTTGAAACAGCAGTAAACCAACTTTCTTTCTTACCAGGAATAGGTAAAAAAACAGCATTACGCCTAGTCTTACACATGTTAAAAAAAGAAAAAATTCAAGTAGAACAGTTTGGAGAATCATTTATAAAATTAATCCGAAATATCAATTATTGTAGAGAGTGTTTTAGTATTTCTGATTTGGAACTTTGTGAAGTATGTGCTAACCCAAAAAGAAATAAAAGTATTATTTGTGTGGTTGAAGATATAAGAGTAATGATGGCTATTGAGAATACTATGAAGTTCAATAGTGTTTATCATGTACTTGGCGGACTTATTTCTCCTATGGATGGTGTTGGTCCATCTGAACTTAGAATTGAGCAATTAGTTGAAAAAGTAAAAAGTGGCTCAATAAAGGAGGTGATTCTTGCGTTAAGCACTACTATGGAGGGAGACACTACCAATTATTATCTTTTCAAACGATTAAAAGAGTTCTCAGTTCCTGTTTCTGTTATTGCAAGAGGAATTGCTATTGGTGATGAACTAGAATATACAGATGAGATTACTTTAGCCTCAGCTATTTCAAAACGTGTACCTTACGAAAATTCTCTAGTAAATTAATGAAACTTTCGGTAATAATAGTTTCTTATAATGTCAAGTTTTTTTTAGAACAATGCTTGCGTTCATGTATTAAAGCTACACAAAATTTAGAAGCAGAAATTATTGTAGTAGATAATAATTCGGTGGATGAATCTACAGAAATGGTAAAGGAGAAATTCCCAAATATTTCTTTAATATATAATAGAGAAAATTTAGGATTCTCCAAAGCAAATAATCAAGCGATACTAAAGGCAAAAGGCGAGTTTGTGCTTTTATTAAATCCAGACACATTGGTAGAAGAAGATGCTTTCGAAAAAGTTATCTCTTTTATGTCAGAAAAGAAAGAAGTTGGTGTGGTTGGAGTACAAATGATAGATGGAAAGGGTAAATTTTTAGATGAAAGTAAAAGAGGAATTCCTGATTTTCAAACTTCCTTTTTTAAGTTTCTAGGGATGCATAAATTTTTTCCGAACTCACAAATTCTCAACAACTATTATTTAGGAAACTTGGATAAAGATAAAAGACATGAGGTTGAGGTATTAGCAGGTGCTTTTATGCTAATTAGAAAATCGGTGTTAGATGAGGTTGGGCTATTAGATGAGCAATTTTTTATGTATTGGGAAGACACTGACCTTTGTATGCGTGTTGCAGATAAGGGCTATAAAATCTATTATTTGGGTGATATCAAAATCATACACTATAAGGGGGAAAGCAATAAACGTCATACCTTAAGTTTTACTATTGGATTTAATAAATCCATGGTTTCCTTTGTAAAAAAACATTTTAGTAAACATCCTCTATTTTTACCATTGATAAAGTTAGCAATCCTTGTAAAAGTTCTTATTGTTTTAGTTAGGGATTTTTTCAAAACATTTTTACTACCAATAATTGATTTTTCTACTATGTACTTTGGTATATTATTTTTAACAAATTATTGGGGGGAAAATTTTGCTCCTTACCATTTTGTAGAAACCTTTACGAATTTGGTGTTACCATCCTATATTGTTGTATGGATTATTTCCTTATTTTTTTCAGGTGCTTATGATAAACCATTTAGAATTAATCGTGTGGCAAGAGGTGTTATTTTTGGGCTTTTGGTAATTGCAGCTTTTTCCAATTTTATTAATGTTATTCGTTTCTCAAGAGTAATAATAATAGCTGGAGGGGTTTTGGTTTTTTCTTTCTTTGTGATATTAAGATTTTTTTATAGAATCTCTGGTTATCAAGATGTAGATATTGCAGAAAAAAAAGTAATGAATTTATTACTTTTATCTGAGAAGAAAGAGTTTCAAAGGGCAGAAGAAATTATTTCAAATTCTAAGCATAATACTCGGCTTATTGGTTATTTGAATCAAAGAGGAGAAAATGGAGCATTAGGCTCTTTTTCTGAAATAAATGAGATTATTCAAAAACATAAAATAGATGAAGTAGTTTTTGCAAGTTTTGATATTAGTTTTAAGGATATTATTAAATGGCTTATTTCTCTTTCAAAAACTTCTTTAAACTTTAAAATACTTCCTGAAAATAGCCATTTTCTTATTGGTAGTAATTCTAGGGAAACGCTTGGTGATTATTATTCGCCAGATTCAAATTGGGAACTTTCTAAAACAGCTAATAAACGAAACAAAAGAGTGCTTGATTTTACACTGTCTTTTTTGTTTTTAATTTTTTCTCCAATACTGATGTGGCTTTCTAATTCTCCTACCTTATTTCTAAAAAATATGATAGGTATTTTAAGAGCAGAGAAGACTTTTGTAGGTTTTAATAAAAAATATGAGTCTCATTTTCCGAATATCCGTAAGGGAATTCTTTTCCCTACTTCCTGTATAAAACAGGAAGGTCTTGATAGCAAAGAGATTCGAAATATAAATATGCGATATGCTAAAGATTATAACGCTAAAAATGATTTATATATCATTCTCAAATGCATAAATCAACTTGGATAATACTAGAAAGTTACAAATGTTTTTTCGTATTTTTGTAAACTATTTAAAATGAAAATATAAAATGGCAAGAGTAGAATTGATAATTCCTAAAATGGGAGAAAGTGTAACAGAAGCAACTATAATTTTATGGAATAAAAGCGTCGGGGATATGGTTGAAATAGATGAAACAATTATAGAGATTGCTACTGATAAAGTAGATTCTGAAGTCCCGTCGACTCATAAAGGAATATTAGCAGAACAACTCTTTCAGGCTGATGATATTGTAAAAGTTGGAGAGACATTCGCTATTTTAGAAACAGAAGGAGAAGATGAGGCTTCTACTCCAGCATTAGAAGTAGTAAAGAAAGTAGAAGAAAAAGTAGAAGAAAAACCTGTTTTACTAGATGATAATAAATCGTTGTTACTAGAAGAAAAAACTATAAATCCAATTGCAAGATCTAGAGACAGATTTTATTCTCCACTTGTCAGAAATATAGCTTCCAAGGAAGGTATCTCTATGGATGAACTAAATAAAGTTTTAGGAACAGGTAAAGATGGAAGAGTTACTAAAACAGATATGGCCTCCTACATTCAAAATAGAGGAACAACACCTGTATCTGAAAGACTGGAAACCTCA
>Ga0206679_10004426_pt1 | contig 10510 bp, 8 predicted proteins | sample M110012015metaG_FD_155464 | JGI IMG/M metagenome (GOLD analysis project Ga0206679, IMG submission 155464) | Ammonia-oxidizing marine archaeal communities from Monterey Bay, California, United States - M1 100m 12015 | ecosystem: Environmental > Aquatic > Marine > Intertidal zone | place: USA... | reverse complement strand
AATGGCCTGGCTCTCGGCATCGTTACCCCACCAGTTGCAACCGTCGCGGGCTAGCAGGATCACGTGGTCGTCGCCAAGCGTGTACATCTGCTCACCAGCCGCCGGCATCGGCAACACGCCACGGATGACCGGGTTACCCTTGTCCTTTAGATCGATCACCTGGAGGCCTCGTAGGCTGTTGAAAAAGTAAAGTGTGTCGTTGTGAATGCTCCAGATGTCGGACTCGACAACATCGCGTGGGGCACCATCGTCAGCCTTGCCAGCGTCGGCTGTCTCGGCCACAGAATCAAATTCGTTCCCTCGACCGGGTTCAGGAGGAACTCCTCCATCCGCCACGAGTGATCCTCCGCCATCCGTATCATCTTTTTGGCCGTTGAAATCAGTGGTTCCCTTGTAAAACGCAGCCGGCAGTTCCTCCTTGTCATCCCCTCGGACACGAAGAATTTCGTTGGCCTTCGAGTAGGCGATCCGGATCACCAACAATCCACCGCTGCCGTCCACCCGCTCGACCGCGCGCGGCGCCCAGTTGCCGCTGCCCAAGCGCGAGCGTCCCTCCAGCGTGACTTTAGTAATTCCCTTTGGGACCCGGATCGTAACCACCACCTCGCTGACTTCCAACTGAATGCTGATGATCTCCGGTAGGGCATCGTCCGGCCCGGCCAACCCGGTGGAAACCGGGACCATAGCCGGCATGCCAAAAAGAAACGCGGAAACCAGCAACAATGCCGGAATCCCGCGGCTCAAAGACTTGAAACAATGCAAACGATTCATAATACCAGCCCGCTGAAATAGCCCTTTCTCGAAAAGAGACGAGCGACGGCGACCAGACACCCTTTCGGTCAAAACGTCAAGTCAACAGGCCAGCTTGATAAGGTACTTTTGGATGCGATCCCGCTCACCAAGATGCCGGCTCTTTTGGTAGATTTGATGCAGATTAGAACAGATGCGCATCAGGGTTCGGCGGGGGGTCGTCGTGGAGAGGAAGCCGGCATCAATGCCGTACCCACAACCCTTGAGCCGGGTGGCGCAATCGGAGTGGGTCAAAAAATTGCCCTCGTTGAATGCATCCACATAAATGGTGAACGCCGGGGACTGCAAACGAAGGATGAAATGACCCGGCATCCCAACGCCGGTTACCGGGAGGCCAAGCCGGCGCGCAACAAAAAGATACACAAGGCACAGGCTGAGCGGGTTTCCCAAGCGGCGGTCGATCACCCGATTTAGATAACTGTTCTGCGGATCGTAGTAGTTGGTTTTGTCGCCCCGAAAATGTTCCTTCCGGTACAGGACCCGGTTGAGAGCCATCAATGCGGCCGGCTGGCTTTGCGCGGGATCGCATACTTTGCGCACGCGCCTTGCGAACTCATCCAGCTGGGACTTGTAGGTTTCCAGATCAAGGTTGGGGTAGGCGGTACGGTTCAGCAGCCATACGCCTTTCTCGAGGCTCAGATGCTCCCCGCCCCGGTTGCAAAAGGCGGTGAACTCACGGTCGGCCGCATTCCGATCCAGTTGTGTGAGGATCTCCCACGAATGTTTCCGGACGAGCCGATCCTGACTGCCAAGGCCGGCCTTCAGCCAAGGCCGGGATTCGGTGCCGCAGTTGATCAAGGTTTGGCGTATGGCCTGAAACACCCCGGGATCGGGGTCGGACAACAGACGAACCAACGCCGCCTTGTCCTTCTCAGAAAGACACGCAAGCTCCAGCGGGTCTGCCAGTAGAGCCCTCATCAATTGGTCAGGGCGAATTTACCACCCATGCGCGGGGAGTAGCAATCAGGACTTATTCACATCAAATGGACATAGAAGGCTGTTCTCCCAAAAAATGGAACTCTTTGACGCGTGACCACGATCTGGGGTATTCATCCCTGTCCTCAAAGGATGCCCGGCTTGGCCAAGCAGCCCGGTTGGGCGACTGAAAATGAACATTGCAGGCATCATTCCCGCCCGTTACGACTCCTCCCGGTTTCCCGGGAAGCCGCTGGAATTGCTGGATGGAAAGCCGCTCATTGAGCACGTCGTCAGCCAGTGCCGCTTGGCCAAGCGACTCAGTGAGGTGATCGTAGCCACCGACGACCAGCGGATCGCTGACGTGGCGGCCAGGTTCTGCCGGGTCGAGATGACCCGGACCGATCACGCGAGCGGCTCAGACCGCGTGGCCGAGGTGGCCAAGCGCTGCGAATTCGATGCCATCGTGAATGTACAGGGCGACGAGCCGATGATCGACCCGGGTGTGATCGACCAAGTGGCCGCGCTTCTCGACGACAACGAAATGTCCACCGCCGCGGTGCCAATCGCCGACGCCGCCGAGCACGAGAACCCCAATGCGGTAAAAGTCGTTGTCAATGCCGCCGGCCAAGCGCTATACTTCTCCCGGCATACGATACCGTATCTGCGTGACGCCGCCGACGTACCTAGCGAAGAGCAGTTGGCGGCGTTTCCGTTTTTGAAGCACCTCGGCATTTACGGCTATCGCCGAGAGATCCTGCTCCGCTTGGTCGCCCAGCCGGTTTCCCCACTCGAGCAGGCGGAGAAACTCGAGCAACTGCGGGCCCTGGAAAACGGAATCTCAATTGCCGTTGCGGTGGTGGACCACGACAGCGTGGGCATCGACACCCCGGAAGATTTGCAGCGGGTACACGAAATCTTGATGAAAAAACAGTGAAGCACATCTTTGTAACAGGCGGCGTGGTGAGCTCCCTTGGCAAGGGATTGACGGCGGCGTCCATTGGCACCCTGCTGGAAAATCGCGGCCTCAAGATCACGCTGCAAAAGTTTGACCCCTACCTGAACGTCGACCCAGGCACGATGAGCCCGTTCCAGCACGGCGAGGTGTACGTGCTCGATGACGGCGCGGAGACCGACCTCGACCTTGGCCACTACGAACGCTTCACCGACTCGAAGTTGACCCGTTTCAACAACCTCACCAGCGGCCAGGTTTACCAAACCGTGCTGGACAAGGAACGGCGCGGGGATTATCTCGGCAAAACCGTGCAGGTCATCCCGCACGTGACCGACGAAATCCAAAAACGCATCCGGCAGATCGGCGACAAGACCGAGGCCGACGTGGTGATCACCGAGATCGGCGGCACCATCGGCGACATCGAGGGGCTGCCCTTCGTCGAGGCGATCCGGGAGTTCGCCCTTGGCGCCGGCCAAGGGAATGTCCTATTCCTGCATGTCACGTTCATTCCGTTTATCAAAGCTGCCGGCGAACTCAAGACCAAGCCTACCCAACAGGGCGTGGCAAAGCTGCGCGAGATCGGCATCACACCGGACGTTCTGGTTTGCCGCTGCGAAAAGCCGTTGACCAAGGAGTTGCGCCAGAAACTTTCCCTCTTCTGTAATGTGCCTTACAAGGCGGTGATCGAGGAGATCGACGTAGAACACTCAATCTACGAGGTGCCGCTGATGCTGCAACGCGAAGGACTCGACGAGCTGATATGTGAATGCCTTGATCTGAAAACCAAGCCGGCTGACATGGAGTACTGGAGGGACATCATCCGCAAACTCACCACACCGCGCCACCGCGTCCGCATCGGCGTCGTGGGCAAATATATCGAGCTTCAGGACGCCTACAAGTCGGTTTACGAGGCGGTGATCCACGGCGGTATAGCCAACGATTGCGGTGTCGAGATTGAACGGGTTGATGCGGAGGATATCGAGGAAAACGGGGCCGCCAAGGCACTCAAGGGCTGCAGCGGCGTCCTGGTGCCGGGCGGGTTTGGCGAGCGCGGCGCCGAGGGCAAAATTCAAGCGGCCCAGTACGCACGCGAAAACAACATCCCGTACCTCGGGCTTTGCCTCGGGATGCAGACTGCCACCATCGAGTTCGCCCGCAATGTGCTCAAGCTTGAGGACGCGCACTCCGTCGAGTTTGACCCCGGCACCGCGTACCCGGTCATCGCCCTGCTGGACGAGCAGCAAAACATCACCGACAAGGGCGGCACCATGCGCCTTGGCTCGCAGCCATGCAGCCTCAAGCCCGGCTCGCTGGCGGCCAGGCTTTACGGGGCTGAGGAAATTCACGAGCGACATCGCCACCGCTTTGAGTTCAACAACGCCTACCGCGAACCGTTCGAGGCGGCCGGCCTGGTGTTCAGCGGCACCTCCCCAGAGGGCAATCTAGTTGAAATCATTGAAGTCACCGAGCACCCGTTTTATGTGGCGAGCCAGTTTCATCCAGAGTTCAAAAGCAAGCCCAACAAGCCACATCCGCTTTTCAGCGGCTTCATCGCAGCGGCCCATGCTTGTGATCACAATAAAACCGTGTAAACTTATCCTTTTAGACTCAGACTCTTCAACGGACTGCCTATGGACAATTTACCCCCTGTAATCCTTGCCTCCGCCTCCCCGAGACGATCGGAGTTGCTCGCCTCAATGGACATCGAGTTCGAGACTGTTCCCAGCCACGCGGAGGAAACATTGGAAGGCAGCGACTTCGTCCCCGATCTCTGCGAGGCCAACGCTAGGGCCAAGGCTGAGCCAATCGCCGAATTGCATCCGGAATGCCTCGTGATTGCCGCTGACACAATGGTTTATCTTGAGGACGAACTGTTCTGCAAACCGACCCATCTCGATGAAGCCGGCAGAATGCTAGCCCAACTTCAGGGACGCACGCATCACGTCTCGACTGGTGTCTCGTTGATCTATCACAACGACGAAATCAGCAAGACATTCTCGGTGATCACCAACGTCACCTTCCTCCCGCTCAGCAAAGGGCAAATCGAGGAGTATCTGGCCGGAATCGATCCGCTCGACAAGGCCGGCGGCTACGCGATCCAGCAGAACAAGCACTTGATCATCAAACGAGTCTCCGGCTCGGTGTCAAACGTGGTTGGCCTGCCGGTCGAGCGACTCAAGGAGGAACTGAACCACCTGTTCGGCAAAACAATCGAGGAGAAATGGTGATTCGGCCGGACCGAATTGAACATTTCCCCGGCGCGCCGCTGTCCAATCTTGCGCCATTGGCTGATTAGAGATTGATTCCCAGCTAGCCAAGGCATACAAACCTTGGCCCCGTTGTACAGGGCCACCCGACCCGCATGCTACGAAATCAACGACAAATCCAGACAAGCATCAACAAGGTGCTCGACGGCTTCGTCTTTGCCATCAGCCTTTGGTTGGCACACAAATTGCGCGCGGTTCTACATTTCGAGGTATTCGGTGGCACGGCTGAGATCGCGCCATTCAACGAGGCGTACGTCTGGATCAGCATCCTGCTCCTGTTTGTGGCTCCCTTCGTCCTTGACACGCAGGGGTTTTATGCGCGCTCCGCTTGGCCTAGCCGTGGCCAGACCACCTGGCCGCTGGCCAAGGCCTCTCTGATGATTTCGCTGCTTATCATCACCGTGTTGTTCGCCTTCAAGATTCAATTGACCCGCTCGGTGATCCTGATTTTTGCCCTGCTCAGCATCGTACTGGCTTGGATCAAGGAGGAGGCCACGATGAGTTGGCAGCGCCGCCGCCTGACCCGTGCTGACCTGCAGAAACGAATCATCCTGCTTGGCTCACCGGACGAAACGCAGAGCATGCTAAAGCGCATCGATAACGCCAACGAAACGAGCTATTGCGTCGTGCACCAGTTCAATATCGAGCGCCAGCCGATCGAGCACCTCCTGCGCCAGATGCACGAATACTCTGCCAACGTTGTCCTTATCAACGCCGGCCACACCAAGTTCGACAGGATCGAGCAGGTTATCAACGCCTGCGAACTGGAAGGCGTCGAGGTGTGGCTTGCTGCCGATTTTTTCAACACTCAGATCGCCCGCACCGCGGTCGATGATTTTCACGGCGTCCCGCTGCTGGTGTTTCACTCCGCACCGGCCGCCTCCCTGCAGGGCTTGGCCAAGCAGGCCATCGACTTCGCCGGGGCGCTGGCCATGCTCGTACTCCTCTCGCCGGTGTTGTTGCTGTGCGCCCTAGCGGTGAAGCTCAACTCGCCCGGCCCAGTTTTATTTCAGCAAAAACGCAGCGGCATCAATGGCCGCCCTTTCACCATGTACAAATTCCGCTCGATGGCAACCAACGCCGAGCAGCGCAAGCACGAGCTGGAGGCCATGAACGAGATGAGCGGCCCGGTGTTCAAGGTCTCCAACGATCCTCGTATCACGCCGGTCGGCCGCTTCTTGCGGCGGTTCAGCCTCGACGAACTGCCCCAGTTGTTAAACGTCCTCAAGGGCGCCATGAGCCTCGTCGGCCCGAGGCCCCTGCCGGTGGACGAGACCAAGCGCTTCGAGGATCTCGCCCACCGGCGGCGACTCAGCGTCAAGCCGGGCCTCACCTGCCTGTGGCAGATCAGCGGCCGCAACGAGGTGAATGAATTCTCCGACTGGGTGCGCCTCGACCTCGAGTACATCGACAACTGGTCGCTCTGGCTCGACATCAAGATTCTCTTCCGCACCATCCCGGTCGTTTTCATCGGCACCGGAGCGAAGTGAAGTGAATCCGCGCGCCTTTGCGCTTTCACGTGCGGGCTGCCTATGCTAGATAGTGTGCCCGTTCAGGGGCATGGAACTTTTATTCATCGGTTTTGTGGCGGGATTCGCCCACGTGATCAGTGGAGCGGATCACTTGGCCGCGCTGGCGCCCTTCGCCGCACACCGCAAACAGCACGCCGCCTGGCGACTGGGCCTCCACTGGGGCCTGGGCCACGCCGGCGGCGTTGTGCTGATCGGCCTGCTTGTCTGGCTCCTGAAGGGCACCGCCGCCGCCGAGTGGCTTTCCGGCGGAGCGGAGCGCCTCGTCGGCCTGATACTGATCGCCGGCGGCGCGCTGGGCGTTCGCTCCCTGTTGCGTCATCGCGTCCACACCCACGAACATGATCACCCCGGCATTCGGCATTCGCACATTCACGCACACCTTGGCCAAGCGCACTCTCGCGAAAGCCACAAACACTCGCATGCCGCGCTGGGCATCGGACTGCTGCACGGCACCGCCGGTGGAACGCATCTCTGGGTTGTTCTACCGACCCTAGCCATCGCAAGCTTCGCCGGCGTTGCCCTCTACCTCACCGCCTACGCCCTGGCCACCATCACAGCGATGACGCTCTTTTCCGCCGGGCTGGGCCGCGTGGCCAGGCGCCTGGCCAACGGCAGCCCGCAGCTTGGCTATGGCTTCGGCCTGGCCTGCTGCACAGCCTCCCTGCTCATCGGCGGCTACTGGCTGTTTGCTGGTTAGCCGGTGACCACAGAGCGCGAGGTCATGTCCAAGTTGATTCACCAGGCGATCGACTCGCTGCTCAGGGAAACCTCCCGCTCCTTTTATCTGACGCTCAAGGCGCTGCCGCCGCGTATCCGTTCGCAGGTCGGCTTGGGCTACCTCCTGGCGCGCATCGCCGACACCATCGCCGACTCGACGAAAGGCGGCCCCACCGACCAACGCCTGCTCGCGCTCGAGCAACTCAACGAGCGCATCCAGGGCCGCACCGGCGCGCTGCCCAACCTCACGACCCTCGCCCGGCTACAGCGTGATCCCGCCGAGGCGCAACTGCTCGAGAACGCCGCCGGGCCGGTCAGTTATCTCGAGCAGTTTCCCGATGCCGACCGGCTGCGCATCCGGCAGGTGCTCGAGACGATCACCGGCGGACAAATGCTCGATCTGCACCGATTCGCCTACGCCACCAGCGACACGATCATCCCGCTGGCATGTGAGGATGAACTTGACGACTACACCTACCGCGTCGCCGGTTGTGTCGGCGAATTCTGGACGCACCTGTCTCTAGCGCACCTTTTCGAAGCCAATGCCGCCACAGAAGCACGGCTGCTCGAGACCGGGGTCCGCTTCGGCAAGGGACTGCAGTTAGTCAATATCCTGCGCGACCTCCCGGCCGACCTGCGCACCGGCCGCTGCTACCTGCCGAGCGCGGTGCTTGCCGAGCACGACCTCGAGCCGCGCGACCTGCTCGCACCAGAGACCATCGACCGGTTCCGACCGGTTTACGACAGCTACCTCGACAAGGCCGCCGCGCACCTCGACTACGCCGTCCAGTACATCGGCCTGCTGCCGTACCGGCAGTTCCGGCTGCGCACCGCCTGCATGCTGCCAGTGCTCATCGGCCAGCGGACACTCGCCCTGCTGCACGGGCAAAATGTGCTCGACGCCGAGAATCGCATCAAGGTTAGCCGCGCCGAGATCAAGCAGTTGACCCGGCAAACCGTCCTTGCCGTGCCGTCGCGCCGTCGCAGCCAAAAACTGCTCAACGCCCAGCGCCATGGCTGAGCCCACTCGACGCCGACCGCCGATTGGCCAGGCACTGATGCTGCTGATGGCTGGCTGGCTGCTCGCCGGTTGCAGCGGCGACCCAGCGGCCAAGCCCGGTTTTCACGAGATCAACCAGCATCGGTTTTTTGTCAACAGCCTCGGCATGCAGTTTGTCCAGTTGCCCGGCAGCGAGGCCTGGCTTGGCGTCTGGGAAACCCGAGTCGCCGACTACGCCGCCTTTGCGGGCGCCTCAACCAACGGCTGGCAGGCGGCCTGGTTTCAAGACACCGACCACCACCCCGCCGTCAACGTCCAATGGAATGATGCCCAGACCTTCTGCGCGTGGCTCAGCCAACGCGAACGCGAGAGCGGCCTCCTCGCCGCCAACGAGGGCTACCGCCTGCCGACCACGAGTGAATGGACCCTCGCGCTTGGTCAAGCGGAGACGCCTGAGAGCAGCAACTTCGGCCCGCAGCTCGGCATCGACAGCTTCCCGCAAACCAGCCCGGTCGGCTCGTTCCCCGGGAACACGCTGGGCCTGCACGATCTGCGCGGCAATGTGTGGGAATGGTGCACCGCTTGGCCAAGCGAGGAAGGTATTGGCCGCATCCTGCGCGGCGGCGGCTGGCGCGACGAAACACCCGACCTGCTCGCCGCCGACCGCGAGCTCATCGTGACGCCCAAGGTGTCCGCCGAGGATTACGGCTTCCGCTGCATCCTCGTCCTCAAACGTCGCGCAGGGCTATAAAGCGACAAATTTTTATTCACAATTCAGGAATCTCGCTTGTGGGAGTTTTCCGTTGTCCCGTACATTGTCCGCAGGACAGGGAGAGGCATCCCCTGAAAAGAGAACGATTTTGAAACCCGACAACGACCGTTTGACGGAGCATCCGGACCGTTTTGTGGACCGGCACATCGGCCCGAGGCAGGACGATATTGATGCGATGCTTGCGGCGCTTGGGCACAAGTCGCTCGATGCGATGATCAACGCCGGCACGCCAAGCAGCATCCGCCTCTCCAAGCCGCCCGAACTCCCCACCGCCCAAGGCGAAACCGAGGCGCTCCAGTCGCTCCGCCGCCTGGCCGATCAAAACCAGGTTTGCCGCTCGTACATCGGCATGGGCTATCACGACTGCATCACCCCACCGGTCATCCAGCGCAACCTCCTGGAGAACCCCGGCTGGTACACGCAGTACACGCCGTATCAGGCCGAGATCTCGCAGGGCCGACTCGAGGCGCTGCTCAATTTTCAAACGATGGTCTGTGACCTTTCCGGTATGGAGATCGCCAATGCCTCTCTACTCGACGAAGCCACTGCCGCCGCCGAGGCGCTCACGATGTGCCGCAACATCCAGTCGCGCAACAGGGCCAACGCCGTGTTCGTCTCGACCGGGTGCCATCCGCAAACAATCTCCGTGCTGCGCACCCGAGCCGAGGCCATCGGCATCGAAGTCGTCACCGGCGATCCGGACGAGTTCGACTTCAGCACTCCGGTGTTCGCCGTGGTACTGCAATACCCGGCCACCGACGGCACGCTGGCCGACCCGAGCGGGTTTATCGCCCAGGCGCACGAAAACGACGCGCTCGCCACTGTCGCGACCGACCTACTGGCGCTCACGCAGATCAAGCCGCCTGGCGAACTCGGCGCGGATGTGACCATTGGCAGCGCACAGCGATTCGGTGTGCCGATGGGCTACGGAGGTCCGCACGCGGCATTCATCGCCACACGGGACAAGCACAAGCGGCGGTTGCCGGGCCGGATTGTCGGCGTGTCCAAAGACTCCAACGGACGTCCCGCCCTGCGACTGGCACTGCAGACGCGCGAGCAGCACATCCGCCGCGACAAGGCGACGAGCAACATCTGCACTGCGCAGGCGTTGCTGGCCAACATCGCCTCGATGTACGCCGTGTACCACGGCCCCGATGGGCTGCGTCAAATCGGCGGACGCGTCCACGCGCAAACCAAGGCGTTGGCCAACGGCTTAAGGCAGCTTGGCCAAGCGGTGGAGACGGAGCACTTTTTCGACACGATCACCATCGCGCTCGGCCAAACGGCGGACGCCATGATCGCCGAGGCGGAGAAACACAAAATCAACCTCCGGCATCTCGGCGATGGACGCGTCGGCATCTCTCTCGACGAGACGGTGACACCGGCTGACTTGACCGACTTGCTGGCGATTTTCAACGGCGGCCAAGCGCCCGGGTTTGACTTGGCGATTGGCCCCGTGGAGGCCATTCCCGAGTCGCTGAAACGCACTTCTGATTTTCTCACGCACCCGGTTTTCAACCGGCACCATTCGGAGACGGAGAT
>Ga0206679_10004425_pt1 | contig 10510 bp, 9 predicted proteins | sample M110012015metaG_FD_155464 | JGI IMG/M metagenome (GOLD analysis project Ga0206679, IMG submission 155464) | Ammonia-oxidizing marine archaeal communities from Monterey Bay, California, United States - M1 100m 12015 | ecosystem: Environmental > Aquatic > Marine > Intertidal zone | place: USA... | reverse complement strand
ATGACTGCTTCTGCAATAGGTACTAGACTTGGGAAAAAAGTCCTTGATAAAATTGAGGATGTAACCTTTTTTAATTGGACTCAACGCATTCTATTGTCCATTGGTGCTGTATGCATTATCCGTGCCGTCTATCTTATAAATATATAGTTGTAGAATTATGCTTGAAAACAAAAATACTATTACTGAAGAGGTACTTCCCTTTAAATCAGAAGCTCCTCTTATTATTTATATCGACTTCAAGAGTCCTTATGCCTATTTAGCAGTTGAGCCTGCTAGGAAAATGTTGTTAGAACTAGGTCTAACAGCTGATTGGCGTCCTTTCGTATTGGATATCCCTAGCTATTTAGGCTCAGCCAGTCTAGACAAAGAAGGTAAAAAAGTTAGAAAACAAAACCGTACTGAAGAGCAATGGTCTGGTGTGAAATATGCTTATTTTGATTGTCGTCGATATGCAAATTTAAGTAATAAGACTATCCGAGGCACCGTAAAGATTTGGAATACTGATCTTCCAGCCATAGGAATGCTCTGGATAAAATGCTTTGAAGAACTGCCCGAGCAATGTAAAAAAGGTAGTCTGCTAGAGAGATATGTTGACAGTATTTACGAACCATTCTGGCGTAGAGAGCTGGATGTTGAGGATATATCAACAATAGTTAACATTCTTAAAGAAATTAGTGCACCTATAGATGGGTTCCTCAATTACGCTCAAGGTGAAGGTGCAGCTAGGAATGCTCAATTGCAAGAATCTGCTTTCAATGCTGGCGTGTACGGGGTTCCTACTTTCATTTTACCTAACGAATCAGCTGTTGATCTACAACATGAAAAATTTTTTGGTCGCGAAAACCTACCTCGAATTAGTTGGCTGCTAAGTGGCCGTCAGGGTTTACCCCCCGATGTTGCCTACCCAGTTGCTTCTGATTTGGATGAAGAAATCTTAGTCAAGTGTGCTTCGGAACCAAGGTCTGCTCCTGAGCTGGTATTGTCACCTCAACAGTTAACTACTTATTTTGATTTTAAGAGTCCACAAAGTTATCTATCTTTGCATTCCATTTTTGAATTAAAAGAACAAGGTATTTTAATCAATTGGCAACCTTTTGTGAGCAAACCTTTGAGAGCTCCTACTGCAGAGGTTGATGATGAAGATAGAAGCACAAAGCATTATCGTTTACGTGGCGAATATATAGCCAATGATTTAAACCGATATGCGTCCCATGAATTAATCGATATTTATAAAGAAATAGATTGTCAATTTGCTGATATGGGTTTGATGTGGTTACAGGTTGAGCTCCAGGTTAATAGTGACACTATTGATAATTATGTTCTAAGTGTTTTTAACTACCTTTGGCGGGATGGAGGCAAGATAGATTCATCAAAAGATATTGAACAACTGCTTGTATCTATGGAACATATTCAAAGTGAAGTCAATAAAGTAAGCGAAGGTTTATCAATTAGAGATGCTTGGCAGAGGTATATAAAGACAAGAGGTCTTAAGCATCTTGAGATGTCCAGATTGAGAGCACAAACTGCATCAATATCCGCGGCCCCAACTTTTTTAATTGGTTCTGAGCCTTTCCAAGGCCGTGCACAGTTACCGCTAATAACTGCTAGACTAAAGGCTGGCATTTAACTAATAGTAATTATTCATGACTTTAAATAAAGAAACCTCTGATTTTTATTTTGATAATAGTTTTGCTCATCATCTTGAAGATTTCTTTGCTCCGTCTAGATCTGACTCTTTGCTTGAACCAAAGTTACTTAAGTTCAATTATTCTCTAGCCAAGGAATTAGGTTTGGATTTGAAAGCATTAGATTCAGAAGAAGGATTGGCTATTTTTTCAGGTAATAAGATACCTATTGGAGCTGAGCCTCTAGCTCAGGCTTATGCAGGTCACCAGTTCGGGGGATTTTCACCGCTACTTGGAGATGGACGTGCGCTTCTCTTAGGCGAAATAATAGATACACAAGGTCAACGTCATGATGTTCAGCTAAAAGGTTCAGGTCCTTCTCCCTTTTCTAGAGGTGGAGATGGTAAATCAGCGCTTGGACCTGTATTGCGTGAATATTTAATCTCTGAATCCATGCATGCACTTGGAATTCCAACCACACGTTCTCTGGCAGCCGTTGCGACAGGGGAAAATGTTTACAGAGAAACTGCCTTACCGGGAGGCATCTTAACTAGGATTGCATCAAGTCACATTCGTGTCGGTACTTTTCAATTTGGCACGGCACTAGGTGACATTGAAAAAATAAGAAGATTAACTGATTACTGTATTAATCGTCATTATCCTAGGGCAGCAGATTCTGAAAATCGCTATCTAACTTTTTTTGAGGAAGTTTGTAATGCTCAAGCAAAATTGATATCTCGTTGGATGGGCGTAGGTTTTATTCATGGTGTTATGAATACTGATAATATGACAATTTCGGGTGAAACTATCGATTATGGCCCTTGTGCTTTTATGGACATGTATTCGCCAGACACTGTATTTAGCTCAATAGATGAAAAAGGCAGATATGCTTATGCCAATCAACCAAATATATTAACTTGGAACCTAACAAGATTAGCAGAAACACTCGTACCTCTGGTTGATTTAAATCAAGATCGAGCAGTTGAATTGCTCACATTAGCGATCCAAAATATTGAGCCAATATATCAAAAATATTGGTTGGCTGAAATGAGATCAAAAATTGGTTTATCCATAGAGGATACGTCTGATTTAGAATTAATTAAAGATCTTCTTTCTATTATGGAAAAAGAAGGAGTAGATTTTACTCTTGTTTTCAGGCGTCTTTCGAAGGTCTTGGAGGATAAAGACCATCTATTATTGAAACTTTTTAAAGATCTTAGTGACCTCAATCCATGGTTATTACGCTGGAAAGAAAGATTAGAACAAGAAGAAAATACTAAAGAATTTCTTGTTGAGATTATGAATGCAGTTAATCCAATATATATTCCTCGGAATCATATAGTAGAAGAGGTGCTTACTGCGGCAACTCTGCAAGGTGATATAAAACCTTTCTCTGATTTTCTTCTTGTTTTAGAAAATCCTTTTGATGAGATTAATGGAAATGAAACTTATGCTATTCCTGGGCCTGTTTCAGACATACCTTATCAAACCTTTTGCGGAACCTAGTCAAAGTTATAAGCAAGAATGAATATAAAAATTAATAGAATTGAGGGGGGGGACGGACCTTTTGAGATTGTCTGGGATAAGCTAGGAATTCCTCATGTGTTTGCCAGCTCTGTAGCAGATGCCTATAGAGGAATGGGTTATGCCGCAGGACACGAAAGGTTATGGCAGATACACTTAAGCTGCGCTTATGCAAATGGAGAGGCAGCGGCTTTATTGGGAGAACGTTTTGTTCAACAAGATGCTTTTCAAAGAGGGTTTAATGTACACGGCGGCCTGACGGGTCTTAGTGAGAGTAAGGGAGATTGGATAGCCGATGCCTATCTAGAAGGACTAAACGCTTACGTGTTATCTCTTGATGAAATACCTCCAGAGTTTTTGCATGCTGGAGCAGAGCCTCGCTTGTTCACGCGCTCGGATATAGCAGCAAGATACAGATTCACTTCTTGGTTTCAACATAAAAGCTGGACTGAAAAGATGGTATTAGGTCGCCTAATGGCGACACACGGGGTAGATTATTTTTCCAATCACGTTTTGCACTTTTCAGATGAAGACAGTGCTCTAATTAATGATCTTAATGAACCTTTACAAAACCTAGACCCAAAAATGATTCAGTTGGCTTATCCGGAAGTTGAGGTTCCAACGTTCTCAGGAAGTAATAATTGGGCAATTACAGGAGAATTATCTGCTTCAGGAAAACCTATTTTAGCTACAGACCCTCATCAACCCTACTCCTTACCAAATACCTTTTTTTACGTTCATCTTAATGCCGGATCGTGGGATGCATTTGGGGCTGCTTTCCCAGGTGTCCCTTATTTTATGATGGGGTACACCCCTGATATAGCTTGGGGTTTAACCACGGGATTTATTGATTGTTATGATTTATTTATTGAAGAAATAAATAATGATCAATATCGAACCGAGTCAGGATGGAAAGCATTGGAGACTCAAGAAGAGGTCATTGAAATCAAGGGCGAACCTAGCAGATCTATAAACATCAAAAAGACCCACCATGGAGTGCTGTTGGAGCCATTTATGAATGAGCTAGGAATATCTGACTCAGAGAATAATAAATACCAGACAAGTCTTTATTGGTCTCTTCAAAACGTACCTACCTCAGCAGGGGCCTTGGCCCTGTTACCCACAGCCAAATCAGCAAAAGAGTTTGGTGAGGTTTTGTTTGAGAACGACATCTGTCCTTTGGTAAATAACATTATTTGTGTAGATAAAAACAGCCAGCTTGAAAGATATATAGCAACAACTACTCCAGTCAGAAAAGGAGTCACTGGCTCTGTACCTCTAGCCGGTTGGAGGGCCAAGTATGATTTTAATCTTTCTACAAGAGACCAATTATTGGTTGAAAAGAACCCTAAAAGTGGTTTTTCTTTAACAGCAAATAATGACACGATGGGAGAAGAAGGAGATTTTTATATTCATAATTTCCCTACACACAGTTCTAGAGCTGATCGGATTAGAGATTTATTGAATCAAAAGAAAAAATTCTCTGTTGAAGATTTTTGTGAAATGCAATTGGATTTACATGATTTGCGTAGCATGGAGGTTTTACCGGACCTAATCGCAGTGCTTCAAGAAAGTGATGACCAGGAAGTTAAATTAGCAGCAAAAATCCTTGGAGAATGGGACAGTAATGCAAGTGTGGATTCAATAGGAGCGTGTTTGTATTACCCTTTCTTAGATAGGTTTTGGCAACGTAAATATATGCATAAAGTCCTTCAAGATGATTTGATTAACTTGTTACCAATGGCAGCACCAGGATTAAATCGTTTTGATATTTCCTCCTTTTTGGCTGAAGATGAACCGTGGGTAGATCACAAAGAATTACTAGAAGCCATAGTCCAAGAAGAAATGAGAACTGTTATAAACCGCGTAAAGCAAGATCTTGGAAATGACCCTTTAAAATGGCGGTGGGGAAATTTACACCAGATTGCTTTTAAACATCGGCTTAATAAACTTAAGCCTTGGAAAAATTTAAAACTAGGGCCTGATGAAATAGGAGGAAGTCCAACTACTCTAGGAATGGCAATGCACACTGGAAAAGGTCCGGGAAAAGCAGCTAATGGCGAAATTCCTTGCAGAGTCTTTCACGGTCCAGCATATCGATTGGTTGTTGATTTGGCGGATCCTTTTCATTCTAAGTTTGTAATTGCTGGAGGTAATGGCGGCCGTTATGATAGTAATTTTTTGATGAATCAATACAAGACTTGGCTAGAGGGAAACTATTACACTTTAAATTTAAATCGAGAAGAAGTGGACGAGCATTTAATTTGGGACTTTTTATAAATTGTCTATTTGAAATAAATTTCAGAATCTTTCTTTTTCTAAAATAAATTCGTTTTATTAATCTTTAAAAATATAGTGATAAGTTTCAAGATGCTAGTTAATATTCATACGAGAAATTTATAAAAAAAGGATATTAATATGATGACTCTGTTTTATGCTGCTGCACTCTGCATCCTAGGTCTAGTTATTGCAGTCCAAACCGGAAGAACAAGATTTTCTTCTGAAACCTTCCTGGGAACTGGTGAAAGTTTTGAAATGCTTCAAATAACCAGAGCCCATGGAAATTTAATTGAATATGCACTTTTCTTTCTTATTCTGTCTGCCTTGCTTGAAACAGTTGGTCAAATACCGAATTTAGCAACAGGCCTTCTAGGCGATTTTTTCTTAGCTGCAAGAATTGCACATGCTTATGGCATAACAAGACCGGAAGGAAAAAGTAAATTTAGAGCAGCAGGAGCTTTCGTTACTTTTACTGTTTTATTAATTCAATCAATTTGGGCTCTTAAGATTTCCATTTCTTGGATGATGGTCAATAGTTGGGGTTTTTAGTTAAAGATAATTGGCTTAAGAGTTTTATCAAGCCTGATGACAATGAAGATTAAGGCAGACGGAGCTTCCCTTGAAGTTAAATTATCAAGTGATTCTAGCAAACCCGCTCTTATGTTATGGCATGGGGCAGGCTGTACTTTAAGTATGTGGGATCATGTAATTGAATATCTAGAAGACCGTTTTTTTGTAATTAGTTTTGATATTAGAGGTGTAGGGCAGAGTATTGGAACTAAGGATTCAAAGATTCAATATTCTTTTGAACAATATTCAGAAGATGCTAACCATATTTTAGATCATCTGGGTCTTAATAAAATACATGTCTGGAGCATGGCCTGGGGGTCTAGAGCATCTATGGCATATTGCTCATTAAATCCCGAAAAAGTTATTTCTGCAGTTTTTAGTGATGCAAGCATTGGGGTAGCAGATGTCGAAGCTCAAAAATCCGGAGCTAAGAAAGCCTTCTTAAAGCAAAGTGAATCAGGTACCGAAGCGTTTATAAAACCAAAAGGGTGGAACGAGCATTTAAATCAAAAAACCGTCTTGCTAGCTTTAGCTGCAGCTGGAAAATTTAACTTAAATAATGCTATTAAATATTTAAGTATGCCTATCATGGTTATGACGGGCGACCATGATCCAAATCTTGATTCAAGCAAAGAAATAGTAAAGCTACTACCAAATGCGGAATTAGTCATTTTAGAAGATGTAGGTCATGGTTCAGTATTACAACGGCCTGATTTAACATCAAAAAAGTTTATTGAATTTCATGATTCTCTAAAAACAAAAAATGGAAAGGTTGATGGTTCTTAAAAAAAAGACAATCGTAATAACAGGTGCAGCAAATGGAATAGGAAGAGCTTGGGCTAAAGCCTTTAATGAAGAGGGTGCAAAAGTTGTTGCTTGCGATATAGACGAAGAAAATTTATTGACGCTTAAGGAGTTTGGTATTTTAACTTCAGTTACAGATGTTGCAGATGATCAACAAGTGAAAAGCCTCATTGATTTTGCTGTAGAAAAAACAGGACAGTTAGATGTTGTATTTAATAATGCCGGTATGGGCTATGGATACAAATTAGAAGAATCTCCAGTTGGTGCTTTTGAGCATCATGTTGCTGTCCATCTTTTTGGCTGTCTTTATGGAATGAAGAATGCTATTCCCATAATGAGAAAACAAGGATCAGGAAGGATTATAAATACTATTTCAAGAAACGCGGAAACGAACACTCCCGGAACCTCTGCTTATTCAGCAGCAAAAGCAGCCATATGGTCAGCCTCAAGAGTTACAGCTTACGAAGTTTCTGATGCTGATATATTGGTTAATATGATAATCCCTGGGCCAACTAATACCGGTATATGGGGAAGAGACATGAAACACCTCCAATCTCCTGAAGCGACTTACCCCACAGCAAAAATGCTAGCTACTTTAAAAGAGGGAGGACCTACTGCTAAAGTCTTTTGGGATGAGAAAGAATATCCCATGTTCAATTCCGAAAATGAGATTCTAAAAAATAAGTAATTTTGTACTCATTTTGTATTTGATAGGTCTGATTTATACGTTTCAGTCAGCATCATGACAGACAGCAAGCTAAGGATTGAAGCAAAGGCTATGTAAGCAGAAACCCAAAAGATATCATAATCAGTCCAGAGCTTAGCGGCTATTGTGGGAGCAAACGCTCCACCTACTATCGCCCCTAATTGATAACCAAGAGTAGCCCCTGAATATCTTACTTCTGTGTTGAATAACTCCGTAAAAAAAGCTGCTTGAGGTCCATACATCATGGATAAAAAGGTGAGACCACCCGTAATAGCCAAAACAATTAACCAAAAATTTCCTGTATCAACTAAAGGAAAAACACAAAAGCCCCAAATGGCAGTTAATGCTGCTCCCAACATAAAGATACCTCGTCTACCGTGTCTATCAGAATAAGCTGAAAACATAAATTGTACGGGAACCATTGTGGCAGATGCTATTAATACTGCAATTAACATATCATCGCGAGACATTCCGGCACTAGCTACCCCATAAGCTAATAAGAACGCGATTAAGATATAGAAAGTAACTTGAACTGACAAAAAAGCGCCTGCAGCAAGGGCAATTCGTTGAGGGTATTTCTTTATGGCCTCTAGGATAGGAGAACGATTAATGGGTTTGCTAACCGTTTCATTCATTTCTTTCTCTCTTGTTGAAGCTTCCAATTCTCTAAAGGCTTTAGTATCTTCAAGGTTTAGTTGAATATACATACTGATACCTATTAAAATTACACTAGCAAGGAAGGGAATTCTCCAGCCCCAAGTAATAAAAAATTCTTCCGAAACAAGAGCGCTAGTTAATATAAAAGCTAGATTGGCTAGGATAACCCCAACTGGAGCTCCAGCTTGAGCATAAGCTCCGTAATAACCTCTTTTATCATCAGGTGCACTTTCAGTAACTAGCAACATGGCTCCTCCCCATTGACCACCTATTGCTAGCCCCTGTGCAAATCGTAATGTTGTCAGCAGAATAGGAGCGGCAACTCCAATCATGGCATAAGTAGGTAAGAGTCCTATAAACGTTGAGGATATTCCCATCAATAATAATGCCATCACCAAAGTTTTTTTACGGCCTATACGATCACCAAAGTGTCCGAAAATAATACCTCCTATAGGCCGGGCTATAAATCCAGCAGCAAAGGTTAGAAAGGATAAGATATAAGCAGTAGCAGGTTCGGTCTCACCAAAGAAACTGTTGGAAAAACCAGAGCTGCAGCAGCCCCATAGAGGAAGAAATCATACCATTCGATACTTGTTCCAGCTAAGGCAGTTAAAGCAACCTTTCGCATATTTGCATCTGTTTTCATTTGATCGGGGGTGTTGTTCATGTCACTTCCTGGAATATAAAGATTTAACTTAATTAGATTCTATAAATTATCTTACTTGATTGAATGATAAAAATCTTAATTAGGAAGTTTAGCAATTTAATTTAGTGGTATACAATATACCCCCCATGGGTATATCAGATATTATTGAATCAATTTCTTGGACTTGTAAGCCTACTTGGAGAACAGCGTCTAAAAACACATTGTGGTGTTTGTTAGGTTGTTCCATTGGTGACTTTGGGACCATCTTCCTTTTTCAAATGGCAGTGGAACCTTTTCCTGTTATTTGGATCATGAGTTTAGCTATTATCAATGGATTAATCACTTCAATATTGCTTGAAACCTTTATATTATCTCGTCAGATGGACCTTAATGATGCTTTAAAGACGGCAACTGGAATGTCTTTAGTGTCAATGATTTCAATGGAAATTGCCATGAATATTACTGATGTAATCCTTGCTGGAGGAGTGTTGGTTTGGTGGGTTATTCCAATAATGCTATTTGTAGGCTTCATCACTCCTTTGCCTTATAACTATTATAGGTTAAAGAAATACGGCAAATCTTGTCACTAACTAAATATCATTAATGAAAGATACAAGTCACCAAAACCAGATTCCTAATTTAAGAAGAATAGAAGGGCAAATCAAAGGCATTCAAGCCATGGTTGAGGGAAATCAGTATTGTATTGATATTCTTAATCAAATTAAGGCAGCAAAATCTGCTCTTTCCTCAGTAGAAAATAAGATACTTAATAAACACATTGAGGAATGTATAGAAAATTCACTTTCATCGGACAAGCAACTAAATGACAAAATTGAAGAGTTAATGAAAGTGCTGAAGAGAAAATAGAAATGAGCGAACACAGCCATCATCATAACGCGCCAGAAAGTGATAGGGGTTTGATTCTCGCTGTTGGGATTAATTTCTTTTTGACTTTTGCGCAGGTTATTGGAGGCGTTATCTCTAGCAGTCTTTCTTTGATTGCTGATGCACTTCACAATCTGAGTGATGCTGCTTCTTTGGGAATAGCCTTGTTTGCAAGGAAGATAAGTCGAAAGCCTGCAGATGAATTTAAAAGCTTTGGTTATCAAAGAGCTGAAGTAATAGCTGCTTTGATTAACCTTACGCTTTTAATTGTTGTTAGCCTTTACCTTATTTATGAGGCTGTTTGGCGGATTATAGAACCCCAAGCCATAACTGGATGGATCATAGTCGTAGTGGCAGGTATTGCCTTAATTGTCGATATGATCACAGCGACGATCACTTTCAGGATGTCAAAAAATAATATGAATATGAAAGCTGCTTTTTTGCATAACCTCTCAGATGCCTTTGCTTCTATAGCAGTTGTTATTGCCGGAACACTTATAATTCTTTATCAATGGTATTGGGTAGATACACTACTGACTTTTCTGATAGCAGGCTTTGTTTTATGGCAAGGAATTGTAATGCTTCCTAAAACAATTCATCTTTTGATGGAGGGGACTCCTGAAAACCTCGAGATAGAAGATATTAGATCTATTGTAGAAGAACTTGAAGGAGTAGAGGAAATGCATCATGTTCATGTTTGGAGTTTAGATGAAACGAGAGTTGCATTAGAAGCTCATATAGTAGTGACTGCGGATAAGTTAAAGGAAGTAGAGCTTATAAAAGGTAATGTAAAACTAGCACTTAAGGAAAAGT
>Ga0206679_10004424_pt1 | contig 10512 bp, 7 predicted proteins | sample M110012015metaG_FD_155464 | JGI IMG/M metagenome (GOLD analysis project Ga0206679, IMG submission 155464) | Ammonia-oxidizing marine archaeal communities from Monterey Bay, California, United States - M1 100m 12015 | ecosystem: Environmental > Aquatic > Marine > Intertidal zone | place: USA... | reverse complement strand
TCAAAGCCCTCGACGACTTGCGCCTCAAAGAAGAGGAGCTCAAGCGCCTGGTATCCGAAGGCGAAATCCGTGCCTTCCGTAAGGGCGAAACCATGAAACTACGTCAAAGCGACGTGGACGCCCTGCGAATGGAGCTGGGCGGCGAAGTAGTCGACCTCGGCGACGCCGACGAAGAATTGGTCTTCGAGGACGACGACCTCGAAGGGGACAGCGGCATGGCGACCCAGGAGATCAGCGATATCGACACCCTTCTCGAGGAAGAGATCGAGGATGTGGGCGAGATCGAGTTGGACGACGAGATGGAAGAGGTCGAGCAGATCGAAGATCTGCCCGCTGCCGCTGCCATAGAGGAAGAAGAGGAAATGCACCCTGCCCTGCTCGGTGCGGTGCTGGTTTCCGTGGGCCTGATGGTCCTCTTCGGTGCTGTGGCCATGTCCTTGGCCTCGGGCAGCGTGTCCGGCACGGCTGAGGCCGTTGGCGGTATCTTCGGCGTCAAGTTCTAGGGCCTTTTGGGCTCGGATGGTCCCTGGACGGGACCTGTTTGCTGGCGATAGGGCCCTTGAGCCCCTTCGTGGCCCTTTCAGCCTGTGGGGATGGTCCATTTGGGCTGATCCATTCAACTGCTGGTGAGAGGCCCGTTTCCAGGGCCTCGATTCAGTGGATGGAACCGCACATTGACGCTTCTTCTGAGAAAGTTGGGCTCAGGCTGGGACTCGCATGTTTCGATTCCTACACTCGCATGGGTAACGCGGCCGGCACCACGGGCCGTGTTTCCCCATTGCTCCTAGGTTGGAGTGCGGGGCCGCACGAGGGGAGGACAGGTTCCGTGCCGACTTGTTCTGCGAGGCGACTTTGGCCGCCACAATTAACAAAAGGATTCGAACAATACGATGATCCAGCAACGTACACCGCGCATGAGCCGCATCGCCCTTCTGGGCCTGGCTGCACTCTTTTCACCCGTCCTCTCTTCTTGCGTCGTAAGCCAAGAGCAATACAACAAGGCCACCAGCTTGGCTGAAATGTATCAGGACCAGGTACACGGCCTTGAGAACGAGAACCAACTGCTGATGGCCGAGAACAACCGTCTCATGACGGAATCCCAGGACGCCTACACCCGTGGCCTGCAGGAAGCAGGTTACGACAAGGACGCCCAGGGCCGCATTGATGAGCTCCAGGCACGCATCGAAGATCTTGGTCGTCCCATGGGCGACATCGAGACCTTCCGGGTGGATGGTGGCTATGTGACCATGATTCGCGACGACCTGCTCTTTGCCTCCGGGTCCGCTGAGTTGAACCAAAAGGGCATCGATGCCCTGAAGAAGGTGGCCCTTGATATCAAGGCCTCGCCCCATGGGCAGATTCAGGTTCGTGGTCACACGGACTCTGACCCGATTAAAAAGGCCTCTACCCTGAAGGCGTTCCCCAAAGGAAACATCCAACTTTCCGCTGAACGGGCGGTCTCGGTTGCGGTGCTGATGCTGAAGCAGAAGGGTCTTTCGGGTAAGGACTTGCTCGTCTTGGGCTTTGGCTCTCACCAGCCTCTGCGTCCGAATAACAGTGCCGAAAACAAGCGCCTCAATCGTCGCGTCGAGATTTTTGTCGCCGACGCTGGGGAGTGATCCCATCAGCGCCTGCCTCTGATCATATGATCGGTCGTATGCGTTGTGCCCACACCCGTTGCTCTGGGGAGGAACAGACTTTGTTCGCCCCCTTGAGCCAGCCCTCCACCCCGTCCCGGTCTTTGCAGGCCGGGGCGGGGTGGATGGCATTGCTGATTGGGTTGAGTTGCTTGGGTGCGTGCTCGCCCCCGGCGAGCGATGCCAATAACCTCTTGACCATCGAACGATTAGCATTCGTTCCCGCCGGAGCTCACAACCTGTGGCAGGTGGGAATTGTCGCCGAGGGCGGAGACCCGGAAGGTGGTGACGGCTTGTTGGTGGATCTGTTTGAGGTTACTTGGCGCGAGTGGTTGGCGGCGGGTATGGATGTTCCACTGGGTGGCTGGGACCAATGGGCCGGGACCCAAGGGGCCCAAGGGAATTTGCCTGCGGTGGGCATGGATCGGGCGGAAGCCTTGGAATTCGCCCGCTTGGAGCAGATGCGTTTGCCCACCGTGGCCGAGTGGTTTTGGTGCGCAAGTGGCTCGCGGGGGCAGCCACATCCCTATGGTCCCCGGGGTATGGCTTCCGCGGCGAACACTTTGGAGGTAGGGCTTGGCCGTTCCGTGGCGGTGGGGACCTTTGCATCCGGGCGTACTCCCGGTTCCCAGTTGCTCGACCTAGAGGGCAATGTGTGGGAATGGTGTCTCGATCAACCGCCCGAAGGGGTGGCGCTCCTGGGCGGAGGCGAAGGGCACTTGGCCTGTGCAGTGGGGGGATCTTTCTTGGAGACCACCCAGAGTTTGCACGGAGAACAGGGGATCCTGGCCCGTGGTCTCGATCCACGCCACAGAGCAGTGGACTTGGGCCTGCGCCGGGTTTGTTCTGCACGGCGTTGGCTCTTGGAGCATGGGGATGACATTTCTGATCCCCGTTTTGAGGCTCGGGTGCGCGGTGTGGGCAAGCGCTGGGGGCGTCCAGCAGTGGAAATGCTGCGTGGGCTTGAGGAGGTAGGCAGTGGGACCTTGGGGTTCACTTGGCTCCGTGAGGGAGCCGAACAATGAGCGAGCGCCCAGCCCGCCCGCCCTGGAGCGAATTCAAGAGCGCCCTGGATGGCGCGGGGTTTCATCCCTCCCGCCGACTCGGGCAGAACTTTCTCCTCGACGAAAATATAGCCCGCGCGATCGTGGCGGACGCGGGGATTGTGGAGGGGGACCGGGTCTTGGAAATCGGACCGGGCCTCGGTTTCCTTTCCGTGCACTTGGCCCATGTGGGGGCGCGCCTCGCTTGCATCGAAGTGGACACGCGACTTGCTCCTATCGCAGCGGAGTTTTTGGCTCCCTATCCTGATGCGCAGGTTATTTTGGCTGACGCCTTGGCGGGGAAGCACAAGCTTGGGCCCGAGCTGCTGGCGCAAGTGCCCGCCGAAGGGGACTGGCACTTGGTCGCAAATCTGCCCTATTCGATTTCCGGGCCGGTACTGGCCTTGATCGCGCAACTTCCAAACCCGCCTCGCAGCCTGACGGTCCTGGTGCAAACCGAGGTCGCGGGGCGCTTGGCGGCGGAGGGGGGCAGTGCGACCTTCGGTCCCCTGTCCGTTGCGGTGCAGTTGGCGTACCGCATGCGCTCAGGGAGGCGCGTGTCACCGGAGGCATTCACCCCGCGACCGAAGGTGGAGAGTCGCTTGGCCCACGGAGAGCTACGTTCACCCCTTTTGCCCCATGGGGCCAGGCTCGAAGTGCGCGACTTGGCTGCCAGCTTGCTCCAGCGCCGGCGGCAGGTCTTGCGGCGGGTCTTGGGGGATTATTTGGGCGATAAGGAGATTACTTACACAGTATTGAAACATGCGGGACTGGACCCCGGACTGCGGGTCGGGCAGGTGACTCTGGAGGGTTGGGAGGCCCTCGCCCGGAGCATTAACCCCGCCCTGGGCACCCCAGAGGGCCCTACAACCTAAACTCTTGGATTTATGGTAGGCCCACGGACCCCCTGGAGGGCTGTCTGACGGATACAGAGCGGGCCGATCCCGGTCTCAACCTCAAGTGAATCTCCCTCCAGCACTTACCTCCCCCCTTTCAGTGGGCTATCCTTGTGTGAACTGGGAAAGTGTTTGCTGTCCTCCAAAAGTAAGGGTTGTCCTCCTCCAGACCCCTCAAACCAGCCGGAGCAAACACATCAGGCCCCGTTCGTCATCGAACTTTCCTTACAACCTCAGTTGGGTTTCAGCGCGACGTAGCTGGCTCCAGACTCATCGCGCAGTCGGAGACACGTCCGGAACCACGACACTCCTATTCGGTTCCCTACCTTTTTGGAGTTGAATCACTGAATCCTGTCCCCATGACAGGTTTTCTGAGTATTTGCAGTGCTGTGTTCGGTGCCCTCCGATTCCGAACCACATATCTCCCAACGAATTCCAGCCATCGGGCGCTTCCCGGCCACTCAGCAGTCTCCGCCGTTCCCCCGGCCCTAATATGTCCCCCGACCCCGATTTCAAACGCGCCCTCGAAGAGATCAAGGCTCGGCTCACGCCGGAAGCGATGATCCGTGAGTGGGGCAAGGAGCCAGTTCAGCGCTCCAACCGTTTGTGGGCCACGTGCCCATTGCACGAGGAAGGCACCCCTTCCTTTGCGATCGGTCCGGACCCGGGGCTTTGGTATTGCTTTGGATCTTGCAGCAAGGGCGGTGATCTTTTCGATCTGATTTGCGCGCGACTGGGGATTTCGTTCATCGAAGCGGTGGAGTTCGCTGCCCAGCGAACGGGCGTGGACTTGCCCAAGAAGCGTGGCCCCGAGAACAAACGCGAAGAGCCTGGCCTGAAACTCCTGGCCCATGCGGAACGCATTTACCGCGATGGTCTCAAGGGCGCCAATGGCCGCGCTGCCCGGGAATACCTGACAAGTCGCGGATTCGAAGCAACCACCATTGAGGCCTTTGGAATCGGCTACGCGCCCCCCAGTCATGGAGCCGGCGGCAATCCGATCAGCGCCTTGACCCAGGGCAAGGGTGGTGCGCCAGTTGAGTTGGCCGAGTCCGTGGGGCTCGTGCGCATTGGGGATCGGGATGGCCGGCCCTATGACTTCTTTCGACACCGATTGATGATTCCCATTCGGGACGAGCGTGGCCGCACGGTGGGATTTGGCGGTCGCATCATGCCCGGGGAAGAGGGGCCGAAATATGTCAACACGCCGGAAACCCCTTGGTTCAAGAAGGGCCGGGTGATCTATGGCTTCGACCGTGCATTGCCCCACGCCCAGCGGAACAAGCAGTTGATTTTGGTGGAGGGCTACACCGATGTGATGGCTCTGCACCAGGGCGGCATTCTGCACGGGGCGGCCGTGCTGGGAACAGCGACAACCGAGGCCCATGCGCGACTGGTGCGGCGTTCCGGTGCTCAACAGGTCCAGTTGCTGTTCGATGGCGACGATGCTGGGCGCAAGGCCGCCTACAAGGCACTCAAGGGCCTGCTTTCCTTGGACACAGAGATCTTCGTGGTGCCCCTCGAGGACGGGCAAGATCCAGCAGACATTTTGGCTACCGAAGGGGCTGCGGGTATGACCTCGCGGCTTGAGATGGGTCAGCCCTGGATTGAATTCATGATCGGTGGTTTAAAGCCCCTTTCTGGCTCCGATCGTGTCCGGGGGATTTCGGAAATGTTCGAAATGGTGGCGGCCCTTTCCGGCGGCTTGCTCCAAGACGAGGCTCTGAAGGGAATGGCCGCGGGGCTCGATACGCCCCTCGACGTGCTACGAACCGAGTACAAGGGCCGCAAAGGAGCCAGTCCGCGGGTCTCCAGCACCCACAAGGACGTGCTGATTCCCGCCATGGAGTCCTCCCAGCTCAATACTCATGATTCTCCCAGCAGTGGCGGAGAGCTCAGCCCGAAGGAGGCTCGCTCCCATGAGCAGATGGAGAAACGCTGCCGGTACGCCCTCGCAGCCCTCTTCAGCACAGTGCTCAATGAGCCAGGCCTCTTCCCCAGGGTGCGCGAGACCCTTGATGGTGAGTTGTCCAGTGAAGACTCCGGCCGCCCCCTCTTCGACGCGATGGCCAAACTTTGGGACAATGATGAAGACCCCAGTCTGAATTTGGTCTTGGATGAATTGGGTGATCAGCCCATAAGAAGTCGTGTGGCAAAGCTGATGCAGACCCTCGAGGGGGAAGAGGACTTGTCGCAGCGCACCTGCGAGGTCTTGGATGAAATCAAATATTGCCGGAACGAGCAGGAAATCCTGAAGGTCAACGGCCGCATCCGCGTACAGCAAGAACTCTGCACAGAAACCCAACCAGAAGATATCCGCCTCCAGGCCGAGGAGACTCTCAAGTCCCTTCGCGGAAATCTCATGCTACTTCTCAGCCTGCGTGTACCGAGCGGAGCCCGCCTGGTCGACGCTCCCTAAAAAGATCATCTAACAGAACTCACTACCTGTAAGACCACCGAAAGCCCCAAACCGGTGCGACGTTGCCCCTCAACGCGCATCACAACTAAAAAACCATGACTGATAAAACAGAAGAAATCATCAAGACTCTCGTTCACGAGGGCAAGCGCAAAGGCTTTCTTACCTTTGCAGAGATGAACACCCTGCTCGAAGACCAATTCGTGCCCCCGGACAAGATGGACCAGCTGTTCATCGGTCTCGAGGACGCGGGGATTGATGTTCTCGACGACGATCCTGACGAGGGGACGCCCACCGCGGCGGTGACCAGTGCGGCCACCACTCCGGTGACTCCTAAGCCCCTCGCTCCGGCGGCCCCGGCAGCGGTCGAGAAGATCGACGATCCGGTGCGCATGTACCTGACTCAGATGGGGGAGATCCCCCTCTTGACCCGCGAGCAAGAAATTTCCCTGGCCAAGGCCATCGAGGTCACCCGCAAGCGCTTCCGCAAGAAGTGCATGGGTTCTGGAGTGGCCATGACCGCTTCCATCGACACCCTGCACCAGGTGCAGCACGGGGAATTGGCATTTGATCGTACCCTCAAGGTCAATCCCAATCCCAAGCCTGATGATGATCCTAAGATCGTCGAGACCCTGGGCAAGCCGTTTCTAGCCAAGCGTCTGCCGGTCAACGTGAGCACCATCGAGAATCTGATGGAACGCCTGCGCGACACCTATCGGCCTCTGATCGGTGGCCATATCCAGGGGGCCGAGCGTTCCGAGATCATCACTAAGGTTCAGAACATCCGTCGCAAGCTGATCATCTTGATCGAGGAATGCCACCTGCAGATTAAGAAGGTGCGCCCCTACGAGTTCCTTCTGGAGGATCACTGGCGTGACATGCGCGCAGTGGAGCGCAAGCTGGACACAGCTCGACGCAACCTTGCTCAAGACGGGGACTCGGCCCAGTTTGACGAGCTGCAAGGGGAAATGGACCGCCTCGAAGAGGCAGCGGGCGAGCCCATCGACCGTCTGCGTCGTCGGCTTGACCAGGTCACCTTGCACTATGAAGAGTACGAGGAAGCCAAGCGCTTGCTCTCCAGCGGTAACCTTCGCCTGGTGGTTTCGATCGCCAAGAAGTACCGCAACCGTGGACTGTCTTTCTTGGACCTGATTCAAGAGGGCAACACCGGTCTCATGAAGGCTGTGGAGAAGTACGAGTACCGCCGTGGTTACAAGTTCTCGACCTACGCCACTTGGTGGATCCGTCAAGCAATTACCCGCTCGATTGCGGACCAAGCACGCACGATTCGTATTCCTGTGCACATGATTGAAACCATGAGCAAGTTGCGCAATGTGACCAAGCGACTGGTTCAAGAGAAGGGGCGCGCCCCGTCTGTGGAAGAGGTCGCCGAGGCCACCGGTATTACGGTGGACGAAGCCAAGCGCGTGATGAAAATTAGCAAGCACCCGATCAGTCTTGACCGGCCGATTGGTGAGTCCGACGACAGCTACTTTGGTGACTTCATCGAGGATGAAACCGCCGAGAGTCCCCTGCAGGCTGCGGGCAAGGAAATGCTCAAGGAGCGGATCGACGATGTGCTTGGCACATTGACCTTCCGCGAACGCGAGATCATCAAGCTGCGCTATGGCATTGGTGATGGGTACACCTACACCTTGGAAGAGGTTGGACGGATCTTCCGCGTGACCCGCGAACGGGTGCGCCAGATCGAGGCCAAGGCCGTGCGTAAACTTCGCCACCCGGTACGGGCCCGTCAGTTGGCGAGCTTCCTTGAGGGAGTTTCCGTGGACGAGGATGAAGGGGACCCCCGGGACCTTTGAGCCCATGACATTCTCGAACCTGGGGAGCTATTGCCCCCCGGGAAGTTGATTGAGCCGCGTGCCGCCCCCAGATCCTGGGGGCGGCACGCGGCGCTCTTGTGGCCTTGAGCCCATGGGGGGAGGCTCGGGCTGCGGCCTCACCTCGGGGAGTGCTCCTCGGATCCGGAGGCGGAATTCGGTGAGGCATCTTGGGCAGTAGGGCAGCAGGGGCCATGGGAGCGGGGGGCAGGCGAGATATCTTCCCCAAGTGGAATAGGAAACCCAACTCTCCATTGCACCACCCGGGGGGCGGCCCTAAACTGCCCGCCCCAAATCTCGGCCCATCCAACATGAATCAAACGCTTCAGGCGCTCCTCTCTCTTCAAGACACCGACCGGCAAATCTACCGGGTACGGGCAGAGTTGCAGCGCCTTCCAGAGGAACTCAAGGCTCGGCATACCAAGCTCAGCGACATGGTGACCCTCGCCCACAAGTGCCGCGCAGCTTCCCAGCACCTGCGGTCCCAGGTCAAGGAGATCGAGGACTCGGTGACGGTCCAGCGCATTCGCCAGCGTAAGCTGGAAAAAGAATGCAACTCGGAGGGGGTCGATGCAGCTCTCTTAGCTGCTTACCAACACGAGATTCGTACGGTTAAGTACACGGTTTCCGATGCGGAGGATGAGGGCCTGGCCCTCTTGGCTCAGGCAGATGAGAAACAGACACAGGCTGAAGAGGTTGAGGCTGCTGTGATAGCTGAACGCCCGGACTTCGACGCTCTCTCCGAGGCGGTCAGGCGCGAAATGACCGAAGCTGGAGCTAAACTCGAAGCCCTCGACGCCCAACGCACCAGCCTGCAGTCCGACACCATTCCTGACGCTCAGTTGAACCTCTATAAGGGGCTCTTGGAACGTCGGCAGGGCGAGGCCCTCGCCGAGTTGGATGGGCTGGTTTGCCAGTGTTGCTTCGTGAAGATCCCACGCAACCTTTATGTGCGCCTCGCTCGCGGCGTGGATTTAGTGCAGTGCCCCAGTTGCACTCGCATTCTCTACACCCGCTGAGGCGCTGGATTGCCCCCAAGCGACTGGGGTCATTGTCCGGGTTTGCTTAGAAGCCGTAGCGCCAGCCCAAGGCATAGGTCAGGGATGTGCCTAGGCCAAACCCGTCCACGTCATCGTGCAGGGGGACACCCACCTCCATGGCGAAGCGATTGCCACGGGTACCCACATAGTTGAGTCCGCCGAAGAGTTGGATCAGGGTGCCTCCAGCATTTTCGGGATCGTGCAGGTTGGACAGGCTCGAGTCGATTGTGCTTTCGCTTCCATCGATTCCGTCGGATTGATGACCTTCAATGCGCAAGGAAATGCTCATGTCACGATCGATGCGGTGGGCGGCCCAAGCCCCGACCTCTAGTTCGTTGCCCCGGTTCCATGAGGCACCCCCCTCACGCACGCGCAGAATATACTGGCCCCCATAGCCCCAGGACCAGTCATCGGTGTGTCCCAGCCAGTGGGCCTGGGGGATTAAGCTCCAAGCGCCGCTTCCTGGCTGCAGGGTGTAGGGCAATCGTCCATCGCTTCCGTCCGGGTTGGTGCCCGTGGAATCGGTGGAGCCTGTGGGCATGCCAATGCTCATGCCGTAGGAGTTAAAGTTCCCTTCGGTCATAGCCTTGGTCCAAATGGCACCGAACTCTAAGTCTCCAAGGCCATTGGTGCGCATGCGCGTTCGGCCTGAGGGGCCTAGCACGTCCGCCCGGGAGTCCCGGTAGGGCACGGTGAACTGCACATCCAATCCTTCCTCCAATTCGAAGTGGAAGGAAAAGTGGTGTTCCTCCACTCGGGCAGAGGTGGCGGCAAAGGTATAGCCTTGGTCAGTGACTTCGCCGAAGGTGGCCTCCTTGCTGCCCTTCCTGGGAGTGCTGAAGTTGTGGCTCTCCCAGGTCCAGGCCATCGTCATTTCGCCGGATGCAGCCAGAGTTGCTCCCAACACACCAACCGGGGGCTCTTCATCCGGACGCAGGTAGGCACCATCGTCGAGGGACTCGAGCAAATCCTGAGGTTGTGCGTGGAGCGTGGCACTTGCACCTATCAAAAGGGCCAAGGGTAGGAGGGCGAGCTGGGTCTTGGGGATGGGTAGGTACATAGTTTGTGGCGCGGAGTTCTTCCTTGCTCTTGCTGTCTAGGATAAACAGATCCTCGGTGGGGCACCTAGGGGGAAGGTGGAAAGCGAGGTCGGGGTGTTTGAACTGCGCCGCCGGAGCGACCCCTTGTGCCCCTCGTACGCATTTCTTCCGATCCAAGAAACTCAGGGCTGGGTGCCCTGGTGCTGGAGCAGCGCGTCCGATCCCCCCGCATAGGCGCTTCCCTGGCGTGTTCCCCGCTTGGATAAAACTTCTGTCAAGCGCTCGCGGATCGCGGTTTTGTGCACCCCGAATTGCGGGGCAATCAGTTTCTCTGGTGGGGCTTCCCCGGTCATCCGGTGCACCACTTGGTCGGGGTGTAGCCGTTCGATAAAGTCCGCGGCCCATTCGAGATAGGTTTCTAGCTCAAGGACTTCGAGGTTTCCCGCCCGCCAGTCATGGGCCATCCTGGTTTTTTTGAGCACCATTAGGTGGTGGAGCTTAACCCCGGCACAACCGGCTTGGGCCAAGGCCTCGGCGGTGGCCCGTGCGCCCTCACGCCCATCTCCGGGCAAGCCTAAAATCGCGTGTCCCACAGTGGAGAG
>Ga0206679_10004422_pt1 | contig 10513 bp, 23 predicted proteins | sample M110012015metaG_FD_155464 | JGI IMG/M metagenome (GOLD analysis project Ga0206679, IMG submission 155464) | Ammonia-oxidizing marine archaeal communities from Monterey Bay, California, United States - M1 100m 12015 | ecosystem: Environmental > Aquatic > Marine > Intertidal zone | place: USA... | reverse complement strand
TTTGCGATAACAGCAACAACCACAAATGCTACAAATATTGCTAACTTTGGTTTAGCTTTCGCCCACGCTTTTGCTTTTTCAAATAATTCCATTCTTCTCTCCTTGGTTATAAAGGTATAGGACACTGCAATAATTAATCAACACTAAATGATTTACGTACTGCCTCCAAAGGCAAATTCGTTAGACAATGCCCTATACGTTTATAACTTTATCGTTATACAATTTCCTTATAGTTCTTATAACTCCTTCGTTAAATTTATCTCTTAACCACTGTGGGTCAAAGTCATGTCCGACTGCTGAGTCAAGGTGCTGGTGGCACTGAAAACAACAATGAGCTGCCAACAAATCCCCTGATTTTTGAGCAACTCCAAAAGACGGTAAGTGTGCCAATACTGTTGTCTCGTTCTCACCACCCGATATGCAGACATCAGGTAGCATGACCTGACATGGTTGGCCCTTTGCGTATTTACGCAACTTAGACACTTTGCTTTTCCTGTAAATATCGAACTATATCATCAGACCTTTCTGCTCTTAATCTTGCACAACGTCTCATCATCATCAAGAGCTTTGGTATCTTTGGTGGAAACTCACTGCCTTCATCAGAAATCTTATTAAGGGCTTCTTCCCAAGATAAAACAACCATGTCATCATGCCTAGATAACTGTGAAGCTAAGAACTTCCAAAGCTCTGCTTTGTCTTGTGCTTTTGGGGTAGCCCAACCATACTCCATCTCTAAGCGTGTATAAATCTGTGAAGTTATATCTAGGTAATCTAATTTACTATCCATTAGCCCTCTCCAGTTTTTTCATAGACCTTTGTAAAGCTAAATCATCAAGGTTAGGTTTAGCTTGAGCCTGTATAACCTTGCCTCTCATCTGAGCATGTGTTTGTGGTTTAGTAGTAAAAGCTGAAAGCCAACCCTTACGAACATAGTTTCTAAAACCAGACTGAACATCTTTGAAAGGCTTATCTCTATTTAAAGCAGCGTCTTTAAATTCCTGTACAGCTATCCTTAATACGTGCAAAGAAACATCACCATAAGAATCTCTAACTGCCATTAAAGAAATTTCATTTGGATAAAAATTTTCTATAAGAGAAGAGATATTAAAACTTGTACTATTACCTTTGACTTTTTCGTCAATAGGGGTCATGACTTTATTATCATGGGGGGTATTGATTTTTTCGTCAATAGGGGTAGCTAAACTAATAAACCTTTTGTCAATTTGTTTGCTTCCTTCCTTGTATTTAATCGTTCTGTTAATAAATCCTAACTTCTCAAGGTGTGACACCCATCGACTCACAGTCTCTACAGAAACGTCATACAGCTCTGCAAAATACTTGTTAGTTGCAAAGCATTGACCGTTCATGTTTGTCAGTGCTGTAATCTCAGCAAACAATAATTTCTCGTTGGGCTTTAACACCTTCGAGTATCTAACATCAGCTGTCAGTATTGCATAATAGCTTGGCTGTTCTTTTGTTTTGTGTATATTCATCACGTATACCCTCTTATTGTAAAATTAAAATAACCACTTCCTTTCTTTACTATCTTCTTTATCAACTCAATACGCATTACTCTTGAATCATTAAAGTTGTAACGCTTCTGCAAAATATCTAACAAGCTCTTGCAGCAATTATCGACATCAGAATTTTTAGAAATTCCAAACTCGAATCTAACATCTAACTCTCCCTCTGGTACTTCATAACTAGGAAGCATTAGTAAAACTTCTTTCTCATAAGACAAATATTTTTTTGTCTTGAATCTCTTTCCTTGCCATGCCTCATTTATAGATAAAGGCTTAATGTGCAGCTGGATAGTCATTTTGCTCCGTAAAACCTCTGCAATCTCTCTCTAATTCAGGCTCAAATTTCTCATATAACTGGTCTCTGACACGAGGGTCTGGCCTATTACACTGGTGTCTGTTACATATTCGTGCCAATTTGCATCTATCTCTACAAGTTGAACTACTCATTACCATAAAAATACAAATATAATTTGTGATATAATCTTGTATATAAAAACGTGGTCTTTTATCATTGATTGAAAAATTCAGGGCAAAGTAGCCTACGATTGAATAAACCATCGGTTTTTTCTTCAATTTCTATCGCTCTTTTGGGTGGAATGCCCTTTTTTAACCAGTAATATATGTGACCCGTCTTAACATTTAGAAAATCTGCTAATGCTTGTTGAGTACCAAAATGTTCGAGTAGTTTATCCATGCAAGTATTATACAATGTTTTTTTGTGAGTATACCAAATTATAAGGTAATTATGATGATTAAAGATAAAGATTCAATTAATAAGACAAAAACAGAGATAGATAAAAATTCACTAGGCTATAGAGTTAAGATGTTAAGAAAGGAAAAAGGATGGTCTCAAACTGACCTTGCGAACATGGCTGACGTGACTTACCAGAACATTCAGTTCTGCGAAAATAATAAAATCAAAATGCCACGATATATTAAGGAGCTGGCAGAATCTCTGGGAACTTCAATTGAATATCTTGTAAGTGGGGAAACTGAACCCAACGTAATAAGGATTAATCAACATATTTCAATCGTATCTGTCGATACACCAGTAAAACCTGACCCTAATTTCGATTACCATTTAGTTAAAATTGAAAAGGGCCAACCATTATTTGTTCCAAAAGGAGCTGAGATAGTGGGCCAAGTAAATAAGGTTTTTATTGGTCACTCAAACTAAGCTATAACCCTACTTAGAGTAAGTCTTCCTTGCATATTATGCAAAATACAAATTAATATTGAAAATTAAAAAATAATAGTTCAATATGAGTGTATAGTGAACTCTGTTGAATGTTAATTCATCTGCATTTGAATTTAATTCATGTGTACTTTTCAGGTGGGTAGCCTAATGGCCACTTAAAAAAAGCGTAGGATTTTTTCAGACTATATGATATAGGTTTATTTTAGACTCTGATTGTAAATAGTATATTAGTGGGTGAACCTACCGACCACTATAATAAGCGGAGGATTACAGAGAGTCGTAGCTCAATCTCTATAAAAAGAAAGCTAACTAGCTGATAACCAATGACAGCGAGTATCGACAAATTAAGCATAGGAGTATCATGAAGAATATAGAAATTACAAATACATTTACACCTGAACAGCAAACTAATTGTTATTGTTCATCTTCGGTTTTTAATGAACCACAGCATGTAAATTTTAGGAACGCATTACAAGCATCGTTAGATTATCTAATCAAATTATGTTTAGACGTACCTCATCAAATAAAGAAAATTGTTTATTTAGCAGATGACATAATGGAATTAGCTAAATCAATACCTTCTTGTATTCACTCAAGCGATGTTATAGATATGAGAGTCTACTGTTGTAACGTTGTTAGAGAGTTAGCAAATTTAGCTCCACAAGTAGAAGTTGGAATGCCTGTTAATATTGATAAGCAATTAGCAACAATTCAGAATCTACATGCATAATTCGGTATAATATGTAGTACGCTTCATCACGTAGCGTACCCAGCTGGAGGCTTAGAAATAGGTCTTCAGCTTTTTTTTACCTCCCTATACAAAATAACTTTGCAAATTAGTCTTGTATTGTGCCTTTTTACGTATATAATCAAGTATATACAAACAAACTTTACATTAGATGTTTGTGTGCTACGAAGCAGAGCTACTGCTTCATTAAGGGAGAAACGTGATGATAATGGAAAGAACAATTTATAGCTTAGAAGCTATTAAAGAAAGATTACATAATGATAAAGGACATCATGGTTCTGCTCATCATGTAGTTGAATTAGTTGCTAAAGATGGTCAAGACCTTGAGCTTTGGTTTATGCCAAGTGCTAAGAGATATGAAATCTGTCTTGGTCTAGATGATAACTGGGTTATGGAAACTAAACTATGGAGTTCAGTTATAAAAAAATTACGTCAACTTGATGTGGAGGTAGCGTAATGACCTTGACTCCAGAAAAAATTGCTAAGTTAAAGCAAATTTATAAAGACAATGCTCATAACCCTAAATCAGTAATTATGTTTGAGGGTAATGAATTACTTGTCGGTTATCTTAAATATCTTATTCAATGGCTTGAAAGCAAGGAGGTTTCATGAACGGACATACTGATGTGGTAGGAATAGTAGATGATGCTGTTGAAGAACTAGAGGCTAATCTAAAACAACAAGACGCAATTGTTGAAAAATTTAGCTGGCCTGAATTAACAGACCAACAATATATTGCAGCTGAACACAGACTTAAAGAATGTCAAGAGCGAGAACAAGAGCTGCTACAACTTATAGAGGAGGTAGCGTAATGGATATGATTAGTTTACCTAAACATACTGTAGACCTCATTCTTGATGTTCTAAAGTTTTATGACATTGAAGAAAAGAATGCTTATCGAGCTGCTTTAAAAGAAGCTGGTGATGTAAAGTTTTGGAATGATGTTCCAATACCTAATAGCTGGATGTCGGCTAAAGCTCTTGAGAATCTTAATCACAATCTTCAAGGCCATGTTCAAGAAAACAATACTGAATTGGCAGCTTTAAACATTGGCTGTTCTTTAGTTGATATTCCAAAGAATGACTTTTTTGTTACTGATGGAGAAGGCAATACCATGATGGAAGGTGTTGATGAAATGACTGCACGAGAATATGCAGTTTCTAGGGAAGGTTTCTCCATAGGCTGCTAATGACTCGTGATGAGAAAAAAGCAGTCATAGGATGGGTATTTGACTTCATCTGGAACGGTATTTTAATGCTAGTTATGTTGACTATATTTTTCTTAGGGGTCTGTTTAATATGAAAAACCCTTTTGAACAATTTTCAGACGCAACAATAGCTGGTTGGTTTAATCGAGTCTCATCAAAAGAGCAATGGATGAATGACATGCAGACCCTCTGGGAATGTACAGCTAGTGATGGGATTGAATGTAAGAAATGTAAACACTTTGATGAGGAATGCCATGCAAGTTTTTCAGAGGAATGCCCCCAAGTGATTGCAGAGTTTAACTTAGACGAAAAACATTTTAATTAAGGAGACAATTATGAAAACAGTAAAAGTACAAGGTGGTAAAGATTACGCAATGGTGGTAGAGAGGGTTAAGGAATTTAATTCTCGCTTTCCTAACGGTTCAATACTAACTGAGCCAGTATCAGATGTTGATGGTAGATTAATTTTTAAAGCATCAATTATTGTAGATGGTCAAATTGTTGGCACAGGCCATAGTTTAGAAAAAGAAGGCAGCAGCCAGATTAATAAAAGTTCTCATTATGAAAACTGTGAGACATCAGCTGTAGGGCGAGCTTTAGCTTTTGGTTGTGGCTTTATGCCTGATGGAAGTTTGGCCTCTGATGAAGAAATTGCACAAGCTAGGCTTCAACAATCTCAGGTAGATGAGCATTTAAAGACTATGCGAGTTGCAGTTGATTACGTATCTGGTGCTATTGGAAATGCTATCAATGATGATAATGAAGAAAGCATTCTTGAATGTCTAGCTGATATGCATGGTAACCAAGCATTACGTGCTGCTGTATATGAAACACTAACAGCTGAACAAAAAAACTATCTTAAAGATAGGCAAGATAGAGTTTCTACTGAACGTAAAGCTAAATCTGAAGAAAAAGAAGCTAAGAACCAAGCGTTTGCTAAAGATTGGGCTTCTAAACAATCAGTATAGGAATTATTCATGGAGGTTCTGGGTTGCACCTTCTTCCTGAAAGCAACCCATTTTAACTGGAGACAAAAATGAAAAAACTAACTAGAACGCAAAGAGTCTTAAAGTACATGGAGTCTCATAAATCAATTAATCATTTAGAGGCTTTGTATAAATGTGGCACAAATAGGTTGGCTGCTTACATTTGGATTCTTAGACACAAACAAGGTTACAAAATTGGAAAAAAAATGGTAAAGAATACAAACCAATTTGGTGACGTTGCAGAAGTAGCAAATTATTACTTAATTACATAGGAGACAAATATGTCAGATTTTCAAAATGGATATCCTCCATTAAAACCCAATAATGGAAAGCTATTTAAAAACACAGATAAGATAGCTGGTGATATGAGTGAGCAAAACCAAGCTCGACCTGATTATTCAGGCCCTTTTACAAATGAACGTGGTGATGAAGCACGAGTAGCAATGTGGCTTAATACTGCAAAAAATGGTAATAAATATATGAATATTACCGTATCAGAAAAGTTTGAAGCTAAACAACAAATTCAAACTCATCAACAAGCTCCAACTCCTCCTCCAATGCCTGATGACTTCTTTGAAGATGATGTAAAAGCTCAAGTTCTTGGTGACACTGGAAGGTTCTAATGGGAACTAGAAAACTAAGAACCCTTAAAGATGGGCGAGTATTTACTGCTGAAGATGTAATGCGAGTGACAGGTCTTACAACAAAGCAAACAGCTATAAAAAGAATGGATATGGCAAATACCGAAGAACAAATGCTTACCAAGAAAGGGATTCATGGTGACTATGGTTACTGTAAAAATATAGTGGCAGTTAAAAAGAAAAATGGCCTTGATATGTTTGAAAGCGAGACAAAGCGAGAGAAGTATATTAAAGCCACTCGCCCTTTCTATGACTCTATGTTTAGATTAGTTCTTAAAACAATATGATAGAATATAAAACTATCAGGCAGTTCGCAGCTGAATCTGGTTACACTGAAGCTGGTATTCGGATGAAGATTAGTCGAGGTGAATTTAGAGAAGACGAGGTTTGGGTGCGTTCTCCTGACAACAGAGTATTAATAAGCATAGAGGGGTTTAACGTATGGGTAAGAAAAGGACAGGAGTTTCTAAAGGGAGTGCTAACAGCATCGTCATCTCCTTCACTTACCAAGAAAGAAGATGTAAGCCTAGAGTCAGGGGTAAGCCCACTGAAGCTAACTTAGCAGCAGCTCTCAAGTTTAGACGTAGAATTTTAGATGCTATAGAAGATGGCACTTTTGATTACGCTACAACATTTCCTAAAGATAAACAAAGATTTTTATTTGCTCCCACATCATCAGTAAAAGTAAAACAATATCTTACTGAATGGTTTAATAATCACAAGTCTGTGTATTCAGCTTCTGCTTTAAAAAAGAATCAACTCATAATTGATAATCAATTAATACCAGCCTTCGGTAAATATACTATATCAGAGCTTAAATACATTCATATTAAGCAATGGTTTAAAAAACAAAAGATAACTACTAAGACTTTAAATAACAAACTTACATTATTGAATCAGGCTTTAAATGAAGCTGTAGATGATGAGCTTATTCCAGTTAATCCTTTGTTTGGTAAAACTGTTAAAGGAAAATTAGGTATTTCTAAAAAAGAAGATATAGACCCTTGCTCTTCTCAAGAAGTTTTAGCCATTCTAAATAATTGCAAAGGTCAGTTACACAACTTATTTCATTTTGCTTTTTCTACTGGACTCAGAACAAGTGAGTACATAGCTCTTACTTGGAATGATATAGATTGGATTAATCATAAAATTAAAGTCAACAAAGCATTAACTGCTGAAGACAAAGTAGCTGGTTATCCAAAGACAGCTGCAAGTAATAGATGGGTTAAGTTATCTGAAGAGATAATAGAAACACTTAAAGACCAGAAACAATATACTTATCTTCAGGGCCAAGAGATATTTCATAATCCAAGAACCAATAAACCATGGACAGGTGACAAGCCAATTCGTAATCAATGGACTACAATTTTAAGAAGAGCTGGTGTTACCTATAGATACCCTTATCAAACTAGACACACGTTTGCCACTCTTGCTGCAACTGCTGGTGAAAACATAGGGTGGATTTCAAAAACAATGGGCCACACGAATGCTGGATTCACATATAAAACTTACGCTGGATGGATAGATGAAGATGCTCCTGAGGCTGGAAACAAATTTGCAAGCATTCTTAATACAAAATCTACTATAATATCGACCTTAAAAAAGGTAGAAAAATAGTAGTTAGGGCAACATTAGGGCAACATTACCTCTACAGACCCTACTAATAAAGGAAGTGTCGGGGGTTCAAATCCCTCCACTCCGACCAGTTTAAGCCCTCTACAAAAGCATTCTTAATTTCAATGTTGCCTTAATTCATAACTGAATATAACTACTTTTAACTACTTAGGGCAACATTAGGGCAACATTATACAAAAAAAGATTGCAAAATTATTTTGTATAGTTTATAATGAAATCTGTTTAACAACAAAAAGGAAACAAAACGTGATGAAAACAATAACTGAAAAATACTGTAATATGAAAGGCTGGACTGATTCACACCCATACGAAATTGTTAGGGTCGTATCTGATAAGTGTTTAGAAATTAGACCAATGAAAGCAGAAAAGAACCCTGACTTTAAACCTGACTTTGAAGTTGGAGGTTTTTCAGCTCATTGCACAAACAATTATGACCAGAAGTGGATTATTACTTCAATGCCTGAAGCTGGTACTATTCGTGTTAGGAAACGTAAAACACAAAAGAATTATGGTGAAGGTGTTTACTGGCATCAGCAAGCTCGTTACCAGTTATCTGATAAGCCACACTATTTTTACGATTACAACTTTTAATTCAACAGGGGCTGGCAACAGCCCCACAACTTAAGGAAACGTGATGACTATTAAAGAAAAAATGCGTGAGCTTGAAAAAAAGAACAGTTGGGATAAATGGAGCAAAAAAGATAAAGCTTTATATATCAAATTGACTTTAAGAAATAGTCAAATTAATTCTCTTATGGAATATAAAGAGGAAGAATTTAAAGACTAACCCACTAACTCTTTTCCATTAACCACAGCTTTACCGTTCACAATCTCAACAACCTGAACGGTAAAGTTTCCATTCTTCCACCAATCAACAATTCCTACAGCATGATTCCAATTGTGGAGTCTTCCTCTCAACCAAGTATTCTTCTCAGCTGACATATCTTTAAGACAGCCAAGACTCCAAGCTCCTATCCCTCCATCTTGTAAACGAGTCATAGAGAACCTCTGGAGGTCATGAGTGTGTCCGTAGACCAACGAGCAGCCATACCTCTCGAGATGCATCTTAGAATGAGTAGGCCCACAGTAAGCCCCATGGACAAAACTCAATTTACCAATAGTAAGAACCTCATTATATGTACGATACTCATACCCCCTCTCATCCCAACGACAAGCATTTCTAAATGTGTACTTATCAAGGAATGGGTGGTGTTCTACGAATGAATCTAGCCAGAGGTCATGGTTGCCAGCGAGTATGAAACGCTCATCACATCCAACTGAATCTAATACCTCATCAAACTGGTCAATCATTTTATTAACAGCTTTAATATCTTTATCTATCTCAGGTAATACAAACTCAAGAGGAGGCTGTTTCCTTCGCTTATATTTATGACTTGATACAGACTCCCATTCACCACAGTCTCCGAGGTTAATAAAGGTTGAGGGCTTAACCTCATCTATGATTTTTAAAGCACAAGAGACTGCTTTCTTATCTTGGATAGGTGCGTGCTGGTCTGGAATGACCACAGCTCTACGTACTAGCATGTTACCTCCTTGAGGTTATACTGCTTCCGAAATATAGACCAACGACAGCCATGATTGCATGACTCAACCATTCAGGGGTAACAAAACCCTCTAATTCCACATAATTTACAACGTCTTTTGTAAAGTCAAGGAAGAGTAATTTAAAGCCTTCAGTGCTAATAATTGGCACTTGGGTTGTCTGCCCCAGTAGTGGAGCAAGAATAAGAAACATAGCCATCGCCATAAACGATACTACTAAAAACTTTCTAGTCCAGTTAGCGTGAGGTGTAGACCACTCTCTTGCTGCTGACTTTGAGAGTTCGTTTTCTCGACCAGCCTCTAGGGCCATCTTCCACTGTTCTGCTTTGTCAGCGTTTGACTGAGACCAGATTCGCATTACTGCTCCTCCTAGCGTACTGCCCAGCATTGTTATAATTTCCATTGGTAGTCCAAACATTATTAACTCCTATTGAATCAATCTAAAAGCCTGTAAAATTCCAATCTCTGAGGCCACTAAGAAGGCAACCCCACCGTACATGAAGTATCTTATCTGAGTTAAGATGTTCATTATTTTTTGAATGTTCTTATTAGTTTCATCAACCAAGGAAAAGAGTTTTGAGATTTGTCTAGCATGGTGTGATGTTTTCTCTTCAAGTAATTTTAATCTCTCTTCCATGATTTCCTTATTTGTTAAGTCCTACTGCACTACCTGTTAAGATAGCTCCAAAGGCCAAGTGAAATAATCCTCCTCCCATCAAAGTGAAAGGACTGTGCTGTGAAACCAGTGTTTTTAGCAAATCGAGCTTAACAAGTGTGTCTGATGTTTCATTAACTATTTTCATAAGCTCGCTTATATCTGGTCTGTTAAGTCCGTACCAAATTGGAACAAACATAAAGTCGTAGAAACAAATAAGTAGATAAAGTATTAGAGCAGTCCACCTCCATCTTTGCGTAGACTTTTCTATCTCTGTCATACACAGGGAGGAGTACACATCAAAGCTTCCACACCTATAAACATAATGCCTATAAAAACTATTACTCCAATGAAAAT
>Ga0206679_10004420_pt1 | contig 10516 bp, 8 predicted proteins | sample M110012015metaG_FD_155464 | JGI IMG/M metagenome (GOLD analysis project Ga0206679, IMG submission 155464) | Ammonia-oxidizing marine archaeal communities from Monterey Bay, California, United States - M1 100m 12015 | ecosystem: Environmental > Aquatic > Marine > Intertidal zone | place: USA... | reverse complement strand
AGAGGCTCACTGGTTTTTTACATGCCCATTGCACATAAACTTCCAGATGATCCTGTAAATTTTGACCCACTCCAGGTAGATCCTGAACCATGTCAATCTCTAACTTTGAGAGATGGTGTGAATTTCCCACTCCGGATAATTGTAAGAGTTGAGGTGAATTAATGGCGCCCCCACAGGAAATTATTTCATGGGCATAGAATTTTTCTACACCAGACCCTTTTTTGATTTCTACTCCGATGGCTTTTTTGCCATCAAAAATAATTTTGGAAACCAAAGCCTTGGTTTTCACACTAAGGTTTTGGCGATGTTTTACTGGGTGGATATAGGCTCGGGCGGCATTATATCGGCGACTGCGATAAATGGTTTGATCAAATTTCCCAAAACCTTCTTGTTGATATCCATTCACATCTGAAGTGAATGGATAGCCGGCTTCCTGAACAGATTTAAAGAAGGCGTCAAATAGTGGATTATTACATTCTGGGGTGGTAAGGTAAAGAGGGCCATCATCCCCATGGTAATCATCGCCACCAATCAAGCGTTGTTCTAGTCTTTTGAAATATGGCAGACAATGGGCATAATCCCAATTATCCAGACCCTTATTATTCGCCCATTTTTCATAATCTAGTGGATTCCCTCGAATCCAAATCATTCCATTAATACTGCTGGACCCCCCCAAAACTTTCCCTCGAGGGTGATAGATTCGGCGATTATTCATGAAAGGTTCTGGGTCTGATTCATACCACCAATTATACCTTTTGGAGGTGAGGGGGTAGGTAAGTGCCGCCGGCATATGCAAACGAAAATCCCATTTATAGTCAGGGCGACCAGCTTCTAAAACTAACACTTCATTAGAAGGGTCTTCACTGAGGCGGTTGGCAAGTACAGACCCTGCAGAGCCACCACCAATAATTATAAAATCAAATGGTTTAGTCATAATCGTTTAAGATTTTCGAAATAATTTTCTTCAAGGGTATTTAACAGGTCTATAAATTAAAGATGAAAATCCATAAGAAGTGATTGAAAATATTTTCTTCTTGAGTTCTCTTTATGAAGCGATTCAGGGTGATTTTAAGGTAATAATCTTAAAAAATATTTGAATATATCAGGTAAGAGCCAATTTTCTCGGTCATAATTCATCCTTTTATCCGCATCAAATCACTGATTCGGGTAGTGTAGCAAGGAGAAAGATGTTCTTGATGTGGATGCCATCGCGGTGAATATCCATTAACCGCAAATCTTACTCTTAATCTTCCATATTTATGGTTCATTATATCAATGGCCTGCATAAGATGTTGTCGCTTTTCAATATCATCAGTTTTATCAAAAACTGTGAGCTGCACCTTTGATTGAGGCACGATATCCGATACAATAACTCCCACCCTTTTATAAATATAATTAGAATTATAAATATTTCTTAGCGCTTCGGTACAATGAGATATGATTTCTAAGCTATCATTAGTGGGAGTATTTAGATTAATAATTTTGCAGCTTTTATGTCCAGGCCTTGAGGTGTCTGTGGCCAACATAATATAGATGCTTTTTGCACAACTATTTTCTTTTCGGAGTTTAGCAGCACATATACTTGCATAAGTTGTGAGGGCTTTAGATAAATCACGGATGTTATCTATTCCATGGGCAAAGGTTCTGGATGTGGTAATACTCTTTTTCCGTCGCCACTTATCTTCCAATTCTAAACAAGGCTCACCTCGTAATTCTTTCACTAAACGTAGCCCTGTAATTGCCATCTGTTTTTGAATCCATAAATCAGATTTTTCAGTGAGTTGATAGGCATTATAAATTCCCATTGAATTCAATTTTTTAGTCAACTGCCATCCAATCCCCCAAATGTTAGAGATGGAGAATTCTTTCAAGTGTCTATTGATGCTATCGACATGTTCTAAAATACAGATATTATTTTCAGATTTATTTTTGGCCATGGAGTTAGCCATTTTTGAAAGGACTTTAGTTGGAGCCACGCCAATGGATAGAGGAATACCTGTCCACTTTAAAACTTTCTCTCGTAGTTCAAGGGAAAATTGTTTTTTATTGGGGATACCCTCTAAATTTAGAAATGCTTCATCAATTGAATAGACTTCAATTTCAGGCACATTACTGGAAAGTATGGACATGACTCGATTAGAGAAATCTCCATAAAGTACAAAGTTAGTAGAAAATATATGGACATCATATTTTTCAAATATATATCGACTTTTGAATGCAGGTTCCCCCATTTTTATACCTAAAGCTTTAGCCTCATTAGAACGTGCAATCACACAGCCATCATTATTTGACAGAACTACCACAGGCTTACCATTTAGACTGGGTCTAAAGACTCTCTCACAGGAGGCATAAAAATTATTGCAATCAGCTAGGGCAATCATCGATATGAGCGAATAGAATGAGCTACAACGCCCCACACCTGAAAATTAGAATCTTCCTTGATATAGATGATTGGATATTTAGAATTATGGGGAATGAGTCTAATTTCATCTCCCGCATTTGAGAATTGTTTGATTAGAAATTCACCTTCCAGAACGGCAACAATTATATCTTCATTTCGAGGAGTGAGGGAGCGATCTACAATTATAATATCACCATGATGAATCCCCATATTAATCATAGACTCACCTTCTGCATAGGCCATAAATGTGGCAGGGGGATTCTTTACTAATAGTTGATCTAAACTAATAGATAGGTCAGTAAAATCTTCTGCCGGAGATGGGAATCCCGCCATGATTTTTGGTAAGTATGGTTTTGATAATTTTAGTTGCATAATTTACTCGTAAGTAACTCGTAAATATTACAACATCATAATGAACATCCAAAGGGGATTTATTTTATTAGATATTATTCACCGCAGTTTTCTGTATTCTGTGAAGACCAGTCATAGCTTGACATACAGCTGGGTGTGTTCTCTAATATACAATTCGTTCCCACATCTAATGTAGCTAGTGGATTCGGATAAATATTACATATATCTTCCGATAAGGTAGAGAGGTCATTACCGCTGAGATCCAACGATATCAAACTGGTCAGCGTCCATAGTTCATCGGGAACACCAGTGATTATATTGTTGGAAGCATTCAGCGTAACGATCACAGCCAGATCTCCAAGACTGGCAGGTAGATTGGAAAGTTGGTTAGAGGAGAGATCCATATCCCCAATAGAGGTAAGTCCATTTACAGTCTGGGGGATGTCTGTCAATTGATTATTATTTACATGCAGGGTTACCAGCGCTGATAGATCCCATAAACCATCTGGTAATGTTGTGAGAGAATTATCACCCACTTCTAAAGTAATTAAATTAACCAAACTGCCAATACTCTCAGGTAAGGCTATGATATCATTAGAGTTGATATTTAAAGAAGTAAGCTCAGTTATACTTCCGATACTCTCAGGAACAGTTGTGAGAGATTCAAATTCCATTTCAAGAGCGGTAAGACGACCGCTTGTCCAGACTTGTGAGCCAAGATCCAACTCATCATCCTCAATAACTTCAGAATTATCATCAATAATATCCTGTAGGGCATTTAGGTCTGTACAATGATATCCGAGAGGATCATAATCATCTCCATCACAGACCCCACACTCATCATCTACTGATGTTCCACCCCAAACATCATTGCAGTCTTGTACACAATTATTACTAGGATCAGCATCGCAAACCCCGCAATTATCTATTTCGGCAGTTCCACCCCATTCTCCGGCACAATCCGGAACGCAATCATTAGCAGAATCTACATCACAAGTCCCGCAATTATCTTCTAATGCATTCCCGTTTGGATCACCGGCACAATCGGTACAGGTTGAATTATTCCCACTACAAATCCCACAATTATCTACTTCGGCAGCCCCGCCCCAGGTTCCGGCGCAGTCAACTATACAGTCATTGGTCGCATCTGCATCACAAGTATCACAATTATCTGCTGAAGCAGAGCCATTTACAGTTCCGGCACAATCAGTACAGGTTGAATCATCGCCACTACATATTCCACAGGCATCTTCCTGGGTAGTACCTCCACAGATACCAGCACAATCTAATGGGGTACCATCAGGACACGCGCAAGTACTTGCATTTGTAACAGTTCCCCCGCAGATTCCACACACATCTGTAACGGCTTCACCACCCCATTCACCGGCACAATCGGGCGTACAATCATTGGTTGCATCATCATCACAAGTATCACAATTGTCAGTAGTGGATGAACCATTTACAATGCCGGCACAGTCTGTACACAGGGAGTTATCTCCACCACAAACGCCACAACTATCAATTACTTTTGAACCTCCCCATTCACCATCACAATCAGGAGTACATGATTCAGAAGGTTGAACACAAATGCCACAATTATCATAAATAGAAGTTCCATTAGCTATTTCAGCACAATCGAGACATGTAGAATTATCACCTCCACACACATTACAACTATCTGTTGAAGGGGCGGTATCATCATTATAATAAAGTCCATCACATGCCATTGCACAATTGTAGGTAGAGGTAGAATCATCCTCAGGAGTGGCATCGGCACCTATCCCATCTAAACATTCACCACAGTCATCCTCAACAATTTCACCACCACATTCACCAGCGCAATCTAATTCGAGTAATGTGGTTTTATCACCTGCACACCAATCGTTGCATCCTTGTGTTTCAATACATGATCCATCATTTATATTGGCATCGGCATTATAATTGCAAGCGGTTGAGGTAGTACAGCCTTTTACTGCTGATTGAGTCATATCTTCACTACAAGAAACGAGTAAAATAGTGATAAGGATTAGAATTCTAATCATGCGGTCTCCTGAAAAGAGTATATTGATAAATAAAACTACTGAAATTAATTGAGTGAAATTTAAGATATAAGTATTGGGATTTTCGAATATTTTTATGATAGAATGGAATCTGTTAGCAGTTTATTATTACGCTCCCAAAATCAAATTCACGATGAGCACCACGTCCAATACATTATAGCTACCATCATTATTCATGTCAGCTACAGTTTCTTGATATTCTGAAGGTTCTAAGCCCATGATAATATTTACTAATTGAATTACATCTAAAATATTTATTATTTCATCTCCGTTAATATCTCCTAAGAGATTTAGACAAGCTTGATTCTGCCATATTCTTAGAAATAAATCATCAAAATAGCTATCATTATCATCACCAGCATATCGGGTGCCCATTAAAATCATTTGTATATATTCTGTCCCGATTGGAATGGGATATTCCTCTGAGAACAAAGTCCAGAAAGAATTATAGGTTCCAAAGGGTTCGAGTTGAGATATCTGATCTCCATTTTCATCAATAAATGCCACTGTCATTTCTGGGTAATCTGAGCCACCCCAATCCGATAAATAACCGCCGTAGTTGACATAGGCTAAATCTTGATTAATACAATCCATATATTCTGATACATCGACTTGTTGATAGGCCTGAGAGTAACTCACAGTATTACAAAGCGCACCTACGATAAAGTAATAATCTCCACTATGTGGTTCGATGCCATCGCAGACATATTCCTCGAGAGATTCCATATATCCTTCGCTCACAGTCCATCCAAATGTTCCTTGTTCTGCTCCTGGATTAATAAGCATATTCTCAGAATAGACTGATTCATCTGTTTCAAAGGATAGTGGTTCTGACCAATCACTCCATCCAAGGCTTGTATCGCGATATCGCACTTGCCAACAGTATGTACTATTTCCGTTTAATCCAGATACGCTAATATGCGTTAGCTCAATCGATTCTTGTGTGTTTTCATTAAAGTACCAATTTTCCATATTAATAAATTTATTTATCGTAGGTGGTAAAGATACATCACAATCTTGGAATATAGTCCACTGTGCTGCCATTGGAACATCGCCATCTACATCTAAAAAATCACTGGCGCTTAATACAAGAAGATCAGGATTTACTTGGCCACTAGGAGATAATCCAACAGGCTGATGGGGTGGTATATTATTAAAACGAATGACTACCTCATCGCGCACTTCATTATCTCTATATGTATAGGCATTCCCTCGACTGATTCGTTTAAGCACAAACTGGGGCTCTTCTCCTGCTTCTAAATCAACTACAACAAATCCCCATTCATCTTGTGTAACAGTAAATTCATCATAATCTGCCTGAGGCCACTCTCCCCAATAATCAATAGCTCCTCCAGCAGTGGCTACATTAACCCATAAATGATTGTGATCCTGAGATTGTCCTCTAGAATATCCATGGGTATGACCAAAAAAATGAATACTTGGTTTTCCACATTCATCTGAAAAATTTTCCATACGTTCAATAACCTCCCCAGTATACCAATTTTCTCCTGGAGTCCATAGTTCTGATTTATGAGGATGGTGAAGCTGTGCAAATACAAAATCAATATGATCATTATAGCATACATCTTCTAAAACTGTTTCTAACCAAATAAGTTGAGCCTCTTCATCAAAGAAACCATATCCACTATTAGAATCAAGGCCAATTATACGCAGGTTAGAGTAGTCAGTATAGTACCAGTGTTCTTCATGTCCTGGAGTCCCATTATCTGGAAGATGAAAATAGTTGATGAAGTAATCAGTGTTAGCCTCATGATTTCCAAATACAGGGTAAAGCGGAACATGTGAAAATAAATCTTCAGATGGTTCAAAGAAAGTATCTCGCCATTGATAATAAGAGTTACCAGTTACAACAAGGTCTCCCGGAATCAAAACCATTGCTAATTCTTCTGCAATATCATCGCTATGCTGATCTGAAATATAATCAATGATTCCATCATGAATTATCTCATCAAATTTATCTGGATTAGATCCATCTTGTTGCATGTCACTCATCGCAATAATTCTAAATGATTGCTCAGAGGATGGGTTTGGTGGGGTAATAAAGTCATGCAAATCAGAATATGATTCATAGTTTCCAAGAACAACTCTATAATAATATCGAGTATCCGGATTTAAATTAATGAGCTCTACAGTATGTATTTTTGAATTCCCATAGTTTGAAAATGAGATGCCAGTAGTTGACTCTGTTAAAAATGGGGAAAGGCCCCATTCAACAATGGTTTGAGAATCTGAGTCTGTTTCCCAAAGTATATGCATTGAATTAGGTGTTGCATCTTGTAAATAAGGTTTGATATGGAAGGATTGGGCAAGAATAAATGATACTCCAGTTATAATGAAAATAATTTGGTATATCCAGTTTTTCATATTTTTCTTTTAACCTCTTTTTTATCCTTCAGGACGCTTGAAGTTAAGGAATATTCAATAAAAGAGTAAATAAAATAGATTTATATAATTTTTCATTCTATGTAAGCATTTAAAAATGATTAATTTTAGTTACTATGAATATTCCATCATTAATCCAAAATCAACGACAATATTTCAATTCAGGGCAGTCGCGAGATGTGAAATTTCGGATTCAGCAATTGAAAAAGTTGAAAGCTGTATTTGAAAAGCATGAAAATGAATGCCTGTTTGCATTGGAAAAAGACTTGGGGAAATCTTCTACTGAAGGCTATCTCACTGAAATTGTATTGATCCGTGATGAATTAAATATGGCTATCAGAAATACGGAGAAGTGGTCGAGATCAAAACGAGTACCCACTCCCATTATATTGGCAGTTGCATCTAGTTATCGTCAACCTGAGCCTTATGGCGTTAGCTTAATTGTGAGTCCTTGGAATTACCCAATTGCGTTGGTATTTATGCCATTGATTGGTGCAATTTCTGCTGGGAATACAGCAGTGGTAAAACCATCAGAATTGGCACCAGCATCCTCAGTTATTATCACCAAAATCATTTCAGAATGTTTTAGGCCAGAATATGTAACCACTGTTGAAGGTGGAGTAGAAGTAGCGACGGAATTACTTCAGCATCGGTATGACTATATTTTTTTTACTGGTGGCACGAAAGTCGGGCAAGTGTATTATGAAGCTGCCGCTAAAAACCTTACTCCGGTAACATTGGAGTTGGGTGGTAAATCGCCATGTGTGGTGGATAAAAACATAAATATTAATGAAACTGCAAAACGTATTGTTTTTGGAAAATATTTGAATTGTGGTCAATCGTGTACTGCGCCAGATTATATTTTAGTGCATACGTCAGTAAAAAACGATTTAATTAATGCGCTGAAAAAAAATGTGATTGAAATGTATGGTGAAAATCCTGAAGATAATGATGAATACCCTCGAATCATAAGTGATGGACATTTTGATCGAATTTGCTCATTGATAGATGAAAAGCATATTGCATTTGGTGGAAATTCTAATAAAGAAAAAAGATATATTTCACCCACATTGATTGATTTAGATTCCTCCGACCATTCTATTATGAATGAAGAAATTTTTGGCCCAGTTTTACCGATTATATCATTCGATAATATTGATGAAGTGAAGAATATAATAAAGGCAAAAGAAAAGCCTTTGGCCTTGTATATTTTTACCAAAAATAGAAATTTTTCAGATAATTTATTGCAGAATATCTCTTTTGGAGGTGCTTGTGTGAATGATACTATGACGCAATATGCAAATCCCAATCTGCCATTTGGGGGCGTGGGACATAGTGGAATCGGCGACTATCATGGTGAGCATTCATTTAAGACATTTTCCCATTATAAAAGTATTTTCAAAAAGTCTATGACCATTGATTTTACCCGTTTTGTGCGATATGCACCTTGGAAAGGTAAATTTGATTTCATTAAGAAAATTGTCTAAGTTTTTACATACATTTAATTAAGGTGTAAATACTCTTTTACACACTGAATGTTTCAGATGTAAATTTCCCTTCGTATTTGGTGGGGATATTTCCCCAATTTGTAATTCATCATTAAATATCCATAAGACATGAATAAATTTATTTTGCTATTAGTGAGTTCACTTTTACTTACATCCTGTTCACAGGAATCACAGTATTCAATTTCAGAAACCTATGAAAATGGCCATAAAAAATCCATTGAGGAAACTGAGGATGGTCGTTTAATCAAGAAGGTTTACTATTCTGAAAATGGAAGTGAAACTGTGGTTGAAACCTATGATCAACAGAATTTAGTAAGTCGATGGACTGCTGAAAATAAGATTTTTTCAACGGAAGTATTTACTGAACATTTTGGGAATGGTTCGTTAAAGAAATCAGGTTATTATATTGATGAAAAAATGAATGGTAAATGGTCCTATTATAATCGCCATAATCATTTAGAAACAGAACGCTACTTTTTCAATGATGAACCCACTGGAATTTGGGTGTGGTATGACGAGCACCATAAGGTACACCACATGGAAGGCCATGGCAATATTAAATCAAATGGTCAATTTATTGAATATTATTTGAGTGGTCAAGTAAAGCAAGTATCTTTTTATAATAATGGGAATTTGGACGGCATGTATGTTACCTATCATGAAAATGGTGAAGTGAAATTAAGTGGTCAATATTCAAATAATTATCAAGAAGGTGTATGGTCTTGCCTAGATGAAAATGGTCAGCTAGAAAGAGTTGAGACTTATAATAATGGACTTCTTGACGGCCAATGGAAACAATTACACTCAAATGGTCAAATAAAATTTCAGGGTAAATATGCCAACAATGTACGTACCGGTCAATGGGTGTGGTTTGATGTAGATGGAAATGATACCCATTCTGAAATTTATTAATTTTTTTTTATTTCTATTTTTATTCTCCTGTGGGTCAAATGAACGGGAGTATAAATTGTATTATCCAAATGGTGACATTCGTGTTTCGGGGACGTATGTAGATGACAAAGCCCATGGGTTTTGGGAAGGCTATTATCCTAACGGTCAGTTGAAATCTGTTGGCAATTATTATAAAGGTAAATTGGTTGGCCATTGGGTGTGGTATTATGAAGATGGTTCCATTGTAAAAGATTCAACCTATAATTATCCAAATTCTTATGAGTAAAAAAATAGACATACGCGAAATCCATAACAATTTTGAACATCTTCTTTTTGAACGAGATACACTTATTTCAACAGATTCTAATTCACCAAAAATTGATGAATTAGATAATCAGCTATTAGAAATGGTAACCACAGGAATTTATTCTGGAGTTGCCTTTTCAGACCGAATGAATTTCTGGAAACCACATTCAGCTTCTCTTTTGTCATCATTAGAAAAAGATTTGACTATTGATGCTGAAGGTGGAAAGGTTACAGTCAATCAAGCCCTTGCTCAAAAAATAGAAAAAGAACGAAAGTTCAAACAAGTCCAGAATTGGTCGATGTTTGTGTGCACTGTTTTATTGGTTATTTATTATATGATTGTGGGGTGGTGGGTCTAATGAAAAAGACTGAAATGCAACATCCTAAATTTTATCTTTCCGCCATGAAAAATAAGAATCATCAAATTGAAGCCACGTATGTTTCAAATAGATTTGGCACTTCAGGTGATTTGAAAGAAGAATCAACTATATTGGATGATATTGATACAAATACTTCAATTGAAAGTATTCTAATTCACCTAAATAAGATGGAATTGAAGAAATTAGATATATTTATTTCGCGCCAAGAAAAAGTGG
>Ga0206679_10004418_pt1 | contig 10518 bp, 4 predicted proteins | sample M110012015metaG_FD_155464 | JGI IMG/M metagenome (GOLD analysis project Ga0206679, IMG submission 155464) | Ammonia-oxidizing marine archaeal communities from Monterey Bay, California, United States - M1 100m 12015 | ecosystem: Environmental > Aquatic > Marine > Intertidal zone | place: USA... | reverse complement strand
CAGATATTAATGGAAAGTTCCTCATCAAATCACAAGAAGGGTGGAAATCATCCATTGAGGCGGACTATGCTTTTGTGCATTTCACTTTGCCTGTTGACCACATCAGTTATGGTGACTTATATGTCTTGGGTGAATTTTCTGACTGGGAATTAAAAGAAGATTTTAAGCTAAAATACAATGCTGAACAAAAACAATATAAAGGAAGTGTCTACTTAAAACAAGGGTATTACAATTACCATTACGCCCTAAACGATATTAGTACAGACCGAGTAGATGTTTCCTTTATTGAGGGAACACACTATCAAACGCGTAACGACTATTATATATATGTTTACTACCGTTCTGTAGGTGATAGATACGATAGGTTTGTAGGGTTTTTTAAAACTTCAAGTAAGGAATTGTTTTAGAAGAAAAAATAGCCACTTAATAAGTGGCTATTTAATTATTACGGACAGTAATAATAAAAATACATAAACAGCTTATTACTACTTACTTTTAATAAGCTTTTTTACATATTTTTTCTTTATTATTTCACCAGAATATTCTGACAATAACTTCTCAATATCTTCAATTGAAATAATTTTATTTTTCAAAGATTTAATAATCAATTCTTTAGCATTTTCTTTAATATATGGGCTATCTTGTATAATTTCTTCATCAGTTTTAATTGGATATCCATTATCATCATCACCTTTATTTATAGCACTATTTACTACTACCTTAGTTTCTGTTTTGACAACTACTTCCTCAATAGATGGAATATTCTTAACAACTACAACTTTCTTAGCAACAGTTACTTTTTCAGGATAGACTACATCTTCAACCTGTGGAATGTTCTCAATAATTTCAACAACATCTGGCGGAGATGGAGGAATGAAAAAATCTTCAACATCAGCTTCTACTATTTGTTTAAATGAAATATTGTTTTTATCTGTATTTTCTTTTTCCACAACAAAATAACATACTCTCTCATCATCATTAAAGGTAAAAACAAAAGCGTCTGAAAACCCTAATAATCTAATACTATGCATTTTTTCTTCAGCAAGACTTAAAGAAGGAAAACTACCTACAGTATAATGAATAATACCCCTTTTTTCATATACATTAAAATCGTCAATACCTGGAAAGGATTTTATATAAGTATCTGAAGCAGAGAATTGAACACTATAATTATTATGTTTTTCTGAAACAATTTCAGGAATGACAGGAAACACATTATCAAACTCAACAATTTTATTTACTGAATAATCTAACTCAAGATCAGAAAAGAAATTAATAAATATACCAAAAATAGAAACATCCGTATCTAAAACTATTGGAATATCTGGAGCCTGAATACATTCAGTATTTAAATTGGGCTTATCCCATAACGAGAAATTAACCTCACTTGTCTTAAAAAAACTTATTAAGACAAGTGAGGTAATTAAAATTAAAAAATTCTTTTTAATAGTTTCAATGTTTTACATGAAATCTGAGATTACTACTAATCCACCAGAAAGGAGTATTACTACAAGAATAAATAATGTAAACCCTAGTAAAGGCTGATTCTTATCCTTATCATTTTCTTCATTAATTAACTTCAAGAAATACCAAGGTTTATTATCGTTAATCTTATATACATTATAAAATAAAGAAGATGTATAGGTAATAACTACACTAAGTATCAACCCTCCGAATAATGAAACAAATAATAGAGCAAGTAAGAAAGCAATATTTTTGAATACTTTAAGAGTAGTCCTTTGAGATTCATCATACTCAATTAATGACGCAAACATTTGAATTTTTTCACGCAACACATCTAAATTTACTTGATTACTTTCTATAACATCCTCCTGAACAGAGATTTTATCTTGCAATAAATCAACAAATGATTTTTTACTATTTATATACGCACCAACTGTAGCATTATCTGTTTGGTTATCAGTAAAGAATGTTGCTTTTTTATAATTCCAAGCAGAATACACCCAATCCACTAAAACACTCTTTAAATTAGCCTGAGGATTCTTCACATAAGGACTTCTTAAGGTGATTGATTTGGTTGCAATATTTGTTGGGCTAGATTCCTCCCCTAAGCCTATAGCATAAACTCGATAATTATAAGTCTTACCTGTTACAATAGTATTATCCGTAAACGACCTAACATCAGAATCAATATTTTCGAGTACTCTCCATTTATTTTTATCTGATAATTTTCTTTCAACAACAAAACCATCTTCATTATTCGAATTATCTACCCACTGCAAAACAACCTCAAAATTAAGATTTGATTTTGCAACTAAATATGATGGAGCTCTTAAGCTTTCATTTCCAATTCTATCATTAACTTCAGTACTCCATTTAGACGCACCTTTAGAGTTTTTTGCTTTCACTCTATAAACATAAGACTCACCTTCTTTAACGTCTTTATCAACAAACCTACTAATATCAGTTCCACTTGAGATAGTTCTCCAAGAATCCTTGTCATTTTTTACATTTCTTCTCTGAACAATATATTCCCATTTTTGACTTTTATACTCCTTAATTTCTGCATTTAAAGTAGTAATCTTATCTTCTGCATTTTTAATATTTTCAGCTAAAGAAACAGTGTCAGCTATTGCAGCAGTAATCATTATAGGAAGTGTAGAGGTATAACTAGTACTATTTGAACTAAAAATTATTTCAGGATTATCAAATACATTCTCAGGAAAATCTTGTCCAAAAGAATTTTGATTACTTCTAACACTTAATTCAATTGCTGTTTTAAAAGCATCTTCTGCCTTAACAAGATCGTCTCCTATATCTAACGCTTTTAAATGCGCATCAGTTAAATCTTCATTAATAGTAACTGTTCTATTTTCAAAAACAGATTTCTTAAAAGAATCAGCAGTTGAAATAGCAGTATAAATAAACAACACTGGAATTGCTAAAACAACTATCGACCACATAGAACCAGGAATTAATCCTAAAACAATTTGCAAGCCTTTATCTCTTATGGCATATAAATAATTTACTATCGATCCTTTAAATGATGTTGATTCATCATTATTTAATAAATGATTAGGTATAATTGCTTTTGCAAAAAACAAGACTATTAAAGAAAGTATTAATACAGACGATAAAATAACATTTGTATTAATTGCAATTCCTAAAAGAACCAAGCCAAAGTCAGGAATAATACTTAGATATAATAAAACTTCTATTCCTACAACTGAAACTAAAGCAGCTATAACATAATTCAATGCTGTTTTCATCACTTTAGCGCCATAACTATGATGATCAGCCCCATCAGAATTATGTAAAATGGAAGTTAATATTCCAAATGATTTTATAATTGGCAAACAAGCTACAACAACACCAACCATTCCAATAACAACCAAACCAAAAAGCAAAGATAAATAAACAGAAATACCTACAATACTTAAAGCATAAAATGCTCCAACAAAAGCAACTCTTAATTTACTTTTATTATAAGTACCATTTAAGGCTAGAAATGAAGTTTTATATAAATCCCAAACCCAAAGAATACAATAATAATAAACTGATTTTGCAATCATCTTTATCGGCATCCAGAAAACATTTAAGAATATCCATAATAAAGCATTCAAAAGCCACATTATTGCCTTTAAAATTGGAGTTATTAAATAATCATAAATCTTCTTTATAAGAGATGAAATGAAATCTGCAAAAACAACAAAAGCATAAGCAGACCAAACAAATACATTATAAATAAACACTAAAGGCCCTACTAAAACTAATAATAGCGTCCATGCATTATTCAAATCCTTCATTCTGTCAAACTCAATTATATAAGATGGTTTTTCATCTCTATTTTTTGCAAAGACAAAACCCATAATTGCAAAAGGCATAACAGATAACAAACATGCTATTACAATTCCTACCCAACTTTGCGGTTGATTAATAAAACTTTCGTAAAACACTTCCATGATAATTTAATATTTAAATAATGCCTACTCTAAATAGTTTTCGGCTTTCCCTTTTAATTATTTGTAAATATATATAAAATAATTTTATTTTATATCCGTACGAATACTGATATATTAATAATTCACATAGACATCACTAAAATACTGAAAAACAGATTTCTATATTAAATAATTAAATTGTACTGTGGTTTCCAATCGATTTTAAAGAATGATTTTTTAGTCGATTTTAAATATCAGCGCATAATAATTTTAATCTTAAAAAAATAGATGTTTTTTTCATCATCTCCTTTATTGAAAGGTAAATGCAAAGCATTAATTATCAATTTTTCACCTTGTTACATTAGCACATTATCTTACATTTGCCCTCCAAATGCTTGCCATCTAATAACAAGAAACGAATAACTAAAAACTACCAAATAAATGTCAAACGGATTTTACAATGTACCCATTGCGGTAAACGAGCCAGTGAAAGCATATGCACCAGGAAGTCCTGAGCGTACTGAATTATTAGCTGAATACAAAAGAATGAATAGTACTACTGTTGATGTACCAATGTATATTGGCAACAAACAAGTATTTACAAATGATAAAAGAAATTTAACACCGCCTCATGATCACAAACATGTAATTGGAACTTCCAACTATGGAGGGGAAAAAGAAGTGCGTGATGCTATTGATGCAGCTATGGCTGCTCGTGAAAAATGGGCAAATATGAGTTGGGAACATAGAGCTGCTATTTTCTTAAAAGCAGCTGATTTGTTAGCAGGACCATTTCGTGCCAAATTGAATGCAGCAACAATGCTAGCTCAAAGTAAAAATGTAATGCAAGCTGAAATTGATGCTGCTTGTGAATTGATTGATTTCTTCAGGTTTAATGTAAAATACATGAGTCAGTTGTACAAGGAACAACCAGAATCATTACCAGGAATGTGGAATCGTTTAGAACACAGACCACTGGAAGGTTTTGTATTTGCATTAACACCATTTAACTTTACTTCTATCTGTGCTAACCTTTGTGCTGCACCAGCAATGCTTGGTAATGTAGTCGTTTGGAAACCAGCAGAAACACAAATCTATTCCGCACAAGTAATTATGGAATTATTCCAAGCTGCAGGATTACCTGATGGAGTAATCAATATGGTAACGGTTAGTGGTAGAGAAATTTCAAAAGTAGTTTTTGAAGATAAAAACTTTGCAGGATTACACTTTACAGGAAGTACTGATGTATTCCGTACGCTTTGGAAAGGAATTGGAAACAACATTGAAAAATATAAATCATACCCAAGAATAGTTGGTGAAACTGGAGGGAAAGATTTTATTATTGCACATAAATCAGCAGTAGCTGCTGAAGTAGCAACTGCTATTTCAAGAGGTGCTTTTGAATTCCAAGGACAAAAATGTTCTGCTGCCTCTCGTTCTTATATTCCTTCTAACTTATGGAATAATGTAAAAACACAAATTGTTGCTGATTGTAAAAGTTTTAAAATGGGTTCTCCTGAGGACACATCAAACTTTATTAATGCTGTAATTTCTGAAAAAGCATTTGACAGTATCGCAACTTACATTGACTATGCAAAAACAGCTGATGATGCTGAAATTATTGCTGGAGGGAATTATGATAAATCAGTAGGTTATTTTATTGAACCTACTATTATTGTAACTACTAACCCTAAGTTCAAAACTATGGTGGAGGAAGTATTTGGCCCTGTAATGACTATTTATGTATATGATGCTGACAAGTGGGAAGAAACTTTAGAGTTAGTGGATGACACGTCAGAATATGCATTGACAGGCGCTATTTTATCAGTTGATAGATATGCAGCTGAATACGCAACTAAAGCCTTAGAAAATGCAGCAGGGAACTTCTACATTAACGACAAGCCAACTGGAGCTGTTGTTGGACAACAACCTTTTGGTGGAGCTAGAGGATCAGGAACAAATGACAAGGCAGGATCAATCTTAAACTTATTAAGATGGGTTTCTCCAAGAACAATTAAGGAAACATTTGTACCTGCTACTGATTACAAGTATCCTTACTTAGGTTAAGAAACTTAAAATATTGAACATAAAAAAAGCCTGCAAATTGCAGGCTTTTTTAGTTTTATTATTTTAATAATTATGCCAATGGTGTTGGCCCTCCAAAGTTAATTGGAATTCCAGCAGCAGGATCAACATCCTTAATCTCACCATGCTGATTTTCAAATTTATTGACATTATCAGCAAGTGCCTTCATTAATCGTTTGGCATGTTGAGGCGTAAGAATAATTCTTGACTTTACTTTTGCCTTAGGAATTCCTGGCATCATTTGGATAAAATCAACCACAAACTCTGATGGAGAATGATTGATAATTGCCAAGTTGCTATACGTTCCTTCAGCTACCTCTTCACTAAGTTCAATGTTTAGTCCTTCTTTTTTCTTTTCCTCTGACATAATAATTATTTTATTCTTCTACTGAAGTTTCAGTTGCTACAACCATCTCATCAGTTGCAACTTCTTCCTCAGTATCAGGATTCATTAATTTATCGTACTCTGCTTGTGAACCAACAACTGTTTCATCAGCTTGAACTAACCCTGTACCTGCTGGTATTTTTTTACCAATAATTACATTCTCTTTCAATCCGATTAAGTTGTCACGCTTAGCATTAATTGCAGCCTCATTAAGTACTTTAGTAGTTTGTTGGAATGATGCAGCAGAAATCCAAGAATCAACTTGTAGTGAAGCTCTTGTAATTCCTTGAAGAACTGGAATCGCTACTGCCGGAACTGCATCTCTTGATTCTACTTCTTTCATATCCTTACGCTTCAATCTTGAGTTTTCTTCTCTTAATTCTCTTTGCGAAATAATTTGACCATTTTGCAAATCTTCAGATTCTCCAGCATCAGTTACAAGCTTCATCCCAAAAATCTTGTCATTTTGTTCATTAAACTTCTCTTTTCCTACCAATGAATTTTCTAAGAAATAAGTATCACCAGAATCAGCAATTTTCACTTTACGCATCATTTGTCTTACTAATACCTCAAAGTGTTTATCGTTAATCTTCACCCCTTGCAAACGGTATACATCTTGAATTTCATTTACAATGTATTGTTGTACAGTAACTACACCTTTAATTGCTAAAATATCAGCAGGAGTAATAACACCATCACAAAGTGGAGTACCTGATTTTACGTAATCATTTTCTTGTACTAAAATATGCTTAGCTAATTTGACTAAGTATTTTTTAGTCTCACCATTCTTAGAAGTAATAACAACCTCTCTGTTTCCTCTTTTGATTTTTCCGAATGATACAGAACCATCAATTTCAGAAACTACTGCTGGATTAGAAGGATTTCTTGCCTCAAACATTTCTGTTACTCTTGGAAGTCCCCCAGTAATATCCCCAGAAGAACCTGCTGATCTTGGAATCTTAGCTAAAATAGCACCCGCTTTAATCTTAATTGCATCTTCAACAGCTAAATGCGATCCTACAGGAACACTATAGTTTTTATCACCAATTGTAATAGAAGGAGAAATTTTTCTATTTCTACTATCAATAATTACTTTTTCCTGATGACCAGTTTGTTCGTCAGATTCAGTACGATAAGAAACACCTTCTTCAATATCCATGAATTCTACCTTACCAGCAATCTCAGAAACAATTACTGCATTATAAGGATCCCACTCACAAACTACATCCCCTTTCTTAACATTTCCTTCTTTAATAAAGATAGTAGAACCATAAGGAACAATTGCTGAAGAAAGGATTACTCCATTCTTATCATCAACTACTCTAGTTTCAGCCGATCTACTAATTACGATCTCAATTTTATCTCCATCCTTATTAGTTGTCTTAACTGTTTTTAAATCTTCAATTTCTAATCTACCATCTTTCTTAATAGTGATAGAAGAGTCAACCTCTGACCTAGATGCAGTACCCCCAACATGGAAGGTTCTAAGTGTAAGCTGTGTACCTGGCTCTCCAACAGATTGAGCTGCAACTACACCAACTGACTCACCTACTTGTGCCATTCTACTAGTTGATAATGATTTACCATAACACTTAACACAAATACCTCTACGAGTAGCACAAGTTAATGCTGAACGAACTTCCACCATTTCAATTCCTGCTGCTTCAATTTGTTTAGCAACAGTAGCTGTAATCATGTCAGATGAAGCAACCATTAACTTTTCAGTTTTCGGATGATGTATATCATGTAAGCTTACTCTACCAGAAACTCTATCGCTTAAAGATTCAACAATATCATCATTATTCTTCAATGCAAAAGTTTCTAATCCTCTTAATGTTTCACAATCTTCTTCAGTAACAATAACATCTTGCGCTACATCAACTAATCTTCTTGTAAGGTAACCTGCATCTGCCGTCTTAAGTGCCGTATCCGCAAGTCCTTTTCTAGCCCCGTGAGTCGAGATAAAGTATTCCAAAATTGAAAGTCCCTCTCTAAAGTTAGTTGTAATAGGATTTTCAATAATTGATTCTCCATGATCACCAGATTTTTTAGGCTTAGCCATTAACCCCCTCATACCAGATAACTGACGAATTTGTTCCTTAGAACCCCTTGCACCAGAATCAAGCATCATATATACAGAGTTAAATCCTTGTTTGTCAGTACTAATGTTTCTCATAACGGTATCCGTCAATCTTGCATTAGTAGTTGTCCAAACATCAATTACTTGGTTATATCTTTCATTATTCGTAATGAAACCCATTGAATAATTACCCTTAATCTCATCCACTTTTTTATGAGCTTCAGCAATTAATCCTTCTTTTTCTTCAGGAACAATTACATCACCAAGATTAAAGGATAACCCACCTCTAAATGCCATATCAAAACCAATAGTCTTAATTGCATCTAAGAAATGAACAGTACCAGCAACCCCACATCTTTCAAGTACATCACCAATAATATTTCTTAACGCTTTTTTAGTCAATAATTCATTTACAAACTCTACCTCTTCAGGTACATATTCGTTAAATAAAACTCTACCAATAGTCGTGTCAACTAAAGTAGTTTTCCCTTTAGTATCCGTAACTCTTATTTTAATCATTGCGTGTAGATCAGCTTGCTTTTCATTGTAAGCAATCTTCACCTCATCCAAAGAATAAAAAGTCATTCCTTCACCTTTCACTTTTTCTTCATCAGTTGAACGCTTCTCCTTTGTCATGTAATATAAACCAAGTACCATATCCTGTGAAGGTACAGTAATAGGAGCTCCATTTGCAGGATTCAAAATATTGTGTGAAGCCAACATTAACACTTGAGCTTCCAAAATTGCAGCAGCACCTAATGGTAAGTGTACTGCCATTTGATCCCCATCAAAATCGGCATTAAAAGCCGCACATGCTAATGGATGCAATTGAATTGCCTTTCCTTCAATCATTTTTGGCTGGAAAGCCTGAATACCAAGCCTGTGAAGCGTAGGAGCCCTGTTTAATAAAACTGGATGTCCATGCATCACATTTTCCAAAATATCCCAAACTACAGGCTCTTTACCATCAATAATTTTTTTAGCAGATTTAACTGTTTTTACAATACCTCTTTCAATCAGTTTTCTGATGATAAATGGCTTGTAAAGTTCAGCCGCCATATCCTTAGGAATTCCACATTCGTGTAAACTTAATTCTGGCCCTACAACAATTACCGAACGAGCAGAATAATCTACCCTTTTACCTAATAAATTCTGACGGAATCTACCTTGTTTTCCTTTTAAGGAATCAGATAATGATTTTAAAGGTCTTTTACCATCTGCTTTTACAGCTGATGATTTTCTTGAATTATCAAAAAGAGCATCTACAGATTCCTGTAACATTCTTTTTTCATTTCTCAAGATAATTTCAGGAGCATTAATCTCCATTAATCTTTTTAACCTGTTATTTCTAATGATTACTCTTCTGTATAAATCATTCAAATCAGAAGTTGCAAAACGCCCTCCATCCAATGGAACTAATGGCCTTAATTCTGGAGGAATAATTGGAATAACTTTAATGGTCATCCATTCAGGTCTGTTTTCAGTATGCAATTGTCCTTCACGCATAGATTCAACAATCTGTAAACGTTTTAACGCCTCAGTTTTTCTTTGCTGTGAAGTTTCATTAGCTGCCTGATCTCTTAATTGATTAGATAAATCAGTTAAATTTAATTTTGCTAATAAGTCATGAATTGCTTCAGCACCCATTTTTGCAACAAATTTCTTAGGATCAGAATCACTTAAATACTGATTTTCTAATGGTTGAGCATCTAAAATATCTAAGTACTCTTCCTCAGAAAGAAAATCTAAATATTTAACTGCCTCTCCTTCAGCATTTACAGCTCCTTCACCAGTATTAATTACTACAAATCTTTCGTAGTAAATAATCATGTCTAATTTTTTAGAAGGTAATCCTAGTAAATATCCAATTTTGTTAGGCAAAGTACGAAAGTACCAGATATGCGCAACAGGAACAACTAAACTAATGTGTCCGATACGCTCTCTTCTTACTTTCTTTTCAGTTACTTCAACCCCACATCTATCACATACAATTCCTCTGTAACGAATTCTTTTGTATTTACCACAATGGCATTCAAAATCTTTGGTAGGACCAAAAACTCTTTCAC
>Ga0206679_10004413_pt1 | contig 10526 bp, 11 predicted proteins | sample M110012015metaG_FD_155464 | JGI IMG/M metagenome (GOLD analysis project Ga0206679, IMG submission 155464) | Ammonia-oxidizing marine archaeal communities from Monterey Bay, California, United States - M1 100m 12015 | ecosystem: Environmental > Aquatic > Marine > Intertidal zone | place: USA... | reverse complement strand
ATTGGACGTTATCCCCTACTTGGGAAGACAGCACTACTAATACCACCTTGGAAATGGAGCTAGAATAATGCCGTTGGAACTTCTCCAAAGTTTGTCTGAAATGCAGATTGTCGGCGAATTAACTGTGCTCTCTTTGTTAATTGGAGGTATCATCATGGCCGGTGGTGTGATCATTGCAAAAATTGCAAAATTGCTGTTCCACAAATATTATGCCCCAACATTGCCAAAAGACACTGCTCAAAATCTCAGCAAATTAATCTATTTTGGAATCCTGATCATTTCGTTTTTGGGATTTACATCCAGTCAGGGGATTGATCTGTCTGGTATTATGGTTGCCGGCGGAATATTTGCGGTAGTCATTGGGTTTGCTACCCAATCTGTTGTCTCTAATCTAATTTCTGGCTTGTTCTTGATGGTTGAAAAACCTGCAAAACATGGTGACACTATAGAACTGCCTGACATGGGAGTTTCAGGAACCCTTTTGGATATTGGAACATTTTCTAGTAAAATTCGAAGATTTGATGGCACTGTAACCAGAATTCCAAATGAAAAATTTTTTACGTCAAACATTCGCTCTCTAACTTTATCCACTGTCCGACGTGCAGATGTAATGGTTGGAATTTCATATGAATCTGACATCGAAAATGCCATCTCTGTTATGAGGCACGATATTTTTGAAAACATGCCTTTTGTACTCCAAATCCCAGAACCTGAATTTCGAATTGAAGAATTGGGTGACTCTAGTGTAAACATACATGTCTTTGTTTGGCACCCTAGAGACGATTGGAGTCAAGTCCAACCCGTTCTTCTTACTACTATTAAAAAATCCCTTGACAAATCTGGAATTGAAATACCCTATCCTCAAAGAGTTGTTTGGACTGGAAAGGATTAGGTATTTTTAGACATTTTTTTATCTGCACGTCTTTTTTTAATCAAACTAAACATTATCATTCCGACATTGATGATTGAAATAATTTCAATTAAATCCACTCCGTACAAGAACCAATCAATTACTGGATGCACTCTTGATATGATGCCCGCTTCTAACATGATGTCTGCATTCCATACCATGTGTGGTACTTGAATAAACTGTATAACTGCAATAATCACAATACTTCCAAGTATTTTATTTTCATACCAATTCCAAAACTTTGTCCACGCATTCATAATTTTGTTACACTTTTTCAATTCTATTAAACTCTGTTAAAATTAGACTGCACTAATTAGACATGCCTAATATTTTCACGCACAAAAATATTTTTATTTTTCAGATTTTATTTTTTCTTTTTTCATCCAGATTGTTTTTTCTTTATGATCAATCAGTTCTACATTCATTTCGTTGAGTTTGTCTCGAATTTTGTCTGCCTCTTCAAATTGTTTTTCTTTTCTCAACCTCTCTCTATTCGAAATCAAACCATCTATCTCTTGCTTTTTGTCTTCGGTCATCTTTGGAACATTCAGCCCTAAAATTATCGACATTCTTTCAAATTCTTTTTTAATTATTTGTGCATCACTATTTCCTAGCTTTTCTTCAGCTGCCAACTTGTTTGTTTCTTTTACTAGTTGGAAAAATGCCGACAGTGCTAAATGCGTGTTAAAATCGTCTTCTAGCGCATTATCAAACTCCATGCCTATTTTTTTGATATTTTCAGCAACATTTGCTTTGTTTTCACTATCCGTGTGAATCAACTCGTAGTAGCATGTCTCTACCTGCCTCCATTTTGTAAGGTTTTCTTTTAACATTTCTTCTGAATAGTCTATCACTTTTGAATAATGTCCTGACAAACAAAACAATCTGATTATGTTTGGACCCCAATTCTCTAAAACATGTTTTATTGATTTTGTATTGCCTAGTGACTTTGACATTTTCTCGCCACTGATTGTAACCATTCCGACATGCATCCAAATTTTTGCAAAAGGTGAATTTGTACATGATTCGGATTGTGCAATTTCATTTTCATGATGTGGAAAAATCAAGTCTCGTCCACCTCCATGGATGTCAAAATTTTCTCCCAGATACTTTATGCTCATTGCTGAACATTCGATATGCCACCCTGGCCTTCCTTTGCCCCATGGGCTTTCCCATGCTGGTTCAACATCTGAAAATTTCCATATTGCAAAATCCAACGGATTTTTTTTTGACTCATCAATTTCTATCCTTGAACCTGATTGCAGCTCATCAATCTTTTTCTTTGACAATTTTCCGTACTCTGGAAACTTTGAAACTGAAAAATACACCCCATTTTTTGAAGGATATGCGACTTGCTTTTCTATTAATTTCTCAATGAACTCGATAATTTCCTTGATGTGTTCTGTTGCTTTGGGATAATTTGTTGCGCGTTTTACATTTAGCTCATCAAAGTCTTTAAAATAATTATTGATGTATTTGGTGCTTATTTTTTCAGCAGTGGTGTTTTCTGAATTTGCACGGTTGATGATCTTATCGTCCACGTCTGTAAAATTTTGAACAAGTTCAACCTCTATTCCTTTGGATTCTTGATATTTTCTTAACACGTCAAAAACAATTATGGTCCTTGCATGTCCGATATGTGATTCATCGTAAACTGTTACCCCGCAAAGATATATTTTGATTTTTTTTGTAGTGTCTAGTTTTTGTTCTGAACTTGATAATGTGTCGTGAATTTTCATAATTAAGTAACACCTGGTTTGTGCGCCAATAACCTTTTGTGTTCACTTTTTGAGTTCAGTTCTTGAATTTTTTGTATTTTTGATCTTTCAATCAACGTCACTTTTTCAGTTTCATCGATGGATAACTTTTTTTCAAATAGGCAATACAGGATGGAATCAATTTCTTCATAGGATATCCCTAGCTCATTCTCAGCTTCATGATCTTTCCATAAATGTGGGCTACTTTTCTTGGAAATCACATTTTCTGGCACTCCCAAATATTTTGCAATCTCCCTTACTTGTAACTTGTATAGCGAAACTATTGGTGTGATGTCTGATGCACCATCTCCATGTTTTGTGAAATACCCAATCATGTACTCACTTTTGTCACTAGAACCTAAAACTAGGAGGTTTTTGGCATTGGCATAATAGTACAAAATATTTGTTCTGACTCTTGCACGTAAATTTCCCTTTGATTTTGAGTTTGGTTCCAAATACATTGAATATTCTTTTACAATTGAGTTGATATCGATTAATTTGTATTCTATTCCTATCAGTGAAATCATCTTCATTGCATCTTCTGTTTCTGATTGTGGCGTGATTTCAGTATCTGGCATAATGATTGCAAGTGTCTTCTCTTTTAGATTTCTTTTACAAATGTATGCTAGCACTGCTGAGTCGATTCCTCCACTTAATCCTAAAATCACCCCTTTTGCGTTTGTTTTTTCAATGTTGTCTGTTAGAAATTTTTCAATATCTTCTGTAATTTTTGAGTAATCTTGATTTTTAATTTCATTGATGATGTCTTGATTCAATTATCTATTTTCTACAACGTTAGAATAAAAATTATGCCTAATCTTAATTTTAAATAATTTTTGTTTTATTCTCTAAATGTCTATGTAAATTCCGTCATCCCGTGACTCTACAGTGTATGTTTGTAGTTTAACATCTTTGAGATAGTCTGTCAACTCTCCTGTCTTGATGTTGTAATGCCAAAAGTGTAATGGACACTCGACAATATCGCCTTCAAGTTTTCCCGGTGCAATTGAACCGTCTTGATGTACACAAAGATCATCCATTGCATGAAATCCGTCCTGGTTGAAAACTGCAATTTGTTTGTCTTCTATTTTGAATGCTTTGCCTCCACCTGATGGCACTTCCCCTTTTTCAGCAATTTTCTTCCAAGTCATAGAAATTGTGGTATTTTTGTCATTTATTACCATTTTGGCTTGCCAAATCCTATGTCAAATCATTAAAAATCATTGATTTTTTATTCAATTTAGAAACAATTTGTTGCAAAACGAAATTGGCGAATCCTTTTTGTATGCATTATTTTTTGTTTAAATTGTCAAGATGTCATTTTACAATGTTGTTAAGAGAAGACGTTCAGTTAGAACATTTACTGATAAGAAAATTTCGGAATCCAAAATTAATAAAATTCTGAAATGCGCTTCCATGGCACCATCTGCATTGGGGTTGCAATCTTACAAAATTTTTGTGATTAAAAATAAATCCATGAAAGAAAATCTAGTCAAAGCAACACATGATCAAACATATGTCAACACAGGAGTTGTTTTGGTGTTTTGTGTTGAACCAAAAAAAGTTAGAAAAATTGTGGGTCCTAAAGGGGAGCATCTTTTTGCATTGCAAGATGCAACAATTGCTGCAGCATATGCCCAGATGGCTGTTACTGCGGAAGGTCTGCACAGTATTTGGATAGGACACATGAACGAAAAAATGGTAAAAGAAACTATTAAAACAAAATTAAAACCTGTATGCATTTTGCCAATTGGGTATTCCTCTGAAAAACCACAGCCCAAAGATGAAAAAAAGTTGTCTTCCATAGTATCAGAAAAAAGATGATTTCTGTTTGAGGCCTCTTTGACACAAATACAACACCAGACATGATTTAATTTTTCATTGTTTTTGTTTCTGTGATAGAATTTTATAGTCTGATTCATGAAAAATTTTATTGAGTAAAGTAAAATCCAGTCCAAAATTGATCAAAGAGGGTAAACTTTCCTATGAATGGGCTAGGTCTCATATGCAAATTTTAGATAACACGATTAATCGATTAAAAAAATCAAAACCTCTCAAGGGAGTTACACTTGGTTTTTGTTTACACGTTACAAAAGAAACTTCTGTTTTGCTGATGGGTGCCAAAGAATTAGGTGCAACGGTTGCAGTTTGTGGCGGCAATCCTTTAACCACCCAAGATAACATTGCAGCATTTTTGGCATCACAAGGAATCAATGTGTATGCATGGCATGGACAATCTGTTAAGGACTATGATTGGTCTATTGATCAAGTACTCAAACACAAGCCAACAATTCTAACTGATGACGGTGCGGATATGAATATCAAAGCACACTTTGATAAGCGATTCAAAGATATGGAAGTCTTAGGAGCTACTGAAGAAACTACTGCTGGTGTTACAAGAATTAGGGCCGTAGAAAATCAAGGCAAATTACGTTATCCTGTAATTTTGGTTAATGAAGCTTACACTAAACACATGTTTGATAATAGATATGGCACTGGACAAAGTACTATTGATGGTTACTTGCGTGCCATGAACTTGCTAATGGCATCAAAACGTGTTGTAGTGGTTGGATACGGTTGGGTTGGACGTGGTGTTGCATCAAGATGTAATGGAATGGGCTCAAAAGTAATTGTGACTGAGGTTGATCCTGTTAAGGCACTTGAAGCACATATGGATGGATTTGAAGTAATGCCAATGTCTCAAGCAGCAAAAATTGGTGACATGTTTATCACTTGTACTGGAATGACTAGTGTAATTCGAAAAGAACACATTTTGAAAATGAAAGATGGTGCAATAATGGGTAACGTTGGACACTTTGATGTTGAAATTGACGCTGACTTTTTACTAAAAAAATCTAAATCTGTTAAAGAGGTTAGACCCACACTTGATGAATGTACTTTGAAAAATGGTAGAAAAGTTTACTTGATTGGACAAGGACGTCTTGCCAACTTAGTTTCTGCAGAAGGGCATCCGCCAGAGGTCATGGCTCAATCATTTTCAAACCAACTTTTGTCCGTATTGTATATTCTTAAAAATCATAAAACAATGGAAAACAAAATCATCGATGTTCCTAAAGAAATTGATATTCAAATTGCATTTGATGCATTGAAAGCTATGGATGTTAAAATTGATAAATTAACTCCAGAACAAGTCAAATATGCAAATAACTGGTAAAACTTCTTAACTCTAATCTAATCTTTGAAAACTATATCATGAATAAAAGAGCTATAATTACAAGTGCATTGCCTTATGCAAATGGTGAGATCCACTTAGGTCATGTTGCATCTACATACCTTCCTGCAGATGTCACTACTAGATTTTTAAAACAAAATGGAGTTGAGGCATACTATGTTTGTGCATCTGATGATTTTGGAACTCCTATTCTAATTCAATCTGAAAAAGAAGGTAAAACTCCTGCAGATTATGTTGCTCACTGGAACAAACGTGATTATGATGATTTTACTGCATTTGGAATTGATTTTGATTATTTTTATAAAACCAGTTCTTCAGAAAATATTGCATTTGTCCAAGATGTTTTTAAGAAATTAAATGACTCTGGTCACATTTACGAAAAAGAAATCATTCAATTTTATTGTAATAACGACAAAAAATTCCTTCCTGACAGGTATGTGAAAGGAATATGCCCTCACTGTAAGGCTGAGGATCAATACTCTGATTTGTGTGAAAGTTGTGGGCGTGTACCTGAGGAAATAACTGATCCTAAATGCTCTCTTTGTGGTCAAACACCCACCAAAGAGAAAACCAATCATTATTTTTTCAAACTCAAAAACTTTGGTGATTCCTTATCCAAATGGTTAGAAGAAACTACAACTCTTCAAAAGGATGTAAAAAAATATGTTCAAAACTGGATTAAATCTGGATTAATTGACTGGGATATCACCCGTGACATTCCTTGGGGTGTCCCTGTTCCTCTTGATGGTGCAGATGGCAAGGTGTTTTATGGTTGGTTTGACAATCACCTTGCATACATTTCAACCGCATTAAAATTTCTAAATGACAAGGGAATAAACGGAAAAGAATTTTGGAACTCTGCAGACATTTACCACTTCATTGGAAAGGACATCGTGTATCATCATTATCTTTTCTTACCTGCAATGAGATTGGGAATTAATCAAGAGTACAAACTACCTACATACATTCCAACTAGAGGCCACCTTACATTACAAGGAAAAAAAATCTCAAAAAGCAGAAACTGGTATATTGGTTTGAAACAATTTTTACAATATTATCCTGCTGATTATTTGAGATTCTATCTTGTCTCTATCAATCCATATTCCCAAGACGATTTGAATTTTGACTGGGATGATTTTACAACTAGAATAAACTCTGAATTGATTGGCAATCTTGGAAACTTTGTTAATCGTGCTTTGGGATTTACAAAAAAAGCATTTGATGGAAAAATTCCTGAGACTGAATCCTTTGACGAAAAAGATTCTGAGGCAGAGCAAAAAATAAAATCACTTGCATCTGATGTTTCTGCTTTGATGGAGCAAAATCATTTGGACCGGGCACTAAAGAAAATAATGGAGGTCTCTTCGTTTTTCAACCAATATTTCCAGCACAAGGAACCTTGGAAAAATGGTCCTGGAACCACAAATTGTGTTTATCTTTCTGTAAACGCTGTTAGGAGTTTTGCTATCGCCATATTCCCATTTGTGCCTGAATCTGCACAAAAAATCTGGAATCAGCTTGGAATTGATGGAAATGTACAAGAAATTCCGTGGCCTTCTCAATCTGAATTGGGTATTTCATCTGGACATGTTTTGGGAGAACCCTCCCCACTGTTTGCAAGAATTGAAAAATCTGACATTGAAAAATACAAAAAAGAATTGGGTCCATCTGAATAACTATGAAACCTGTTGCCCGAATTTCAACTCGCGGATACTATAATTTACTAGATGGTAAAACAATCAAAAATAATTCATACTACTTGTACCCAAAAAAAGATTTCAATAAATTAACTAATTCAAAAGAATTAACAATCATGATTCATGGTTTGAGAAACGATAATGCTGGTGCAATTGCAAAAGCTGTTTTGGCAAAAAACAAATTAAAAAAATTGCGATACTCTTATCCTGTAATTGGATACAGCTATGATTCCAACACAACTGGCGCTCATTTGATGAAATATGCAAAAAGATCATTGATGGCTGGACAAATTATTGCAAAGAAAAATGGACGTAATCTTGGAAAATTCATTGAAGATTTTAAAGTGAATAGCCCTGACACAAAAATTCGCTTAATTGGTCATTCTCTTGGCTCTCAGGTAATACTTAGTACTTTGGAATATCTTTCAAAAAAGAAAAATAATTTTGGAATAGTTGAAGGTGTGTATTTTTTTGGTGCATCCATTACCGATGACATTCCATCATCAAAAAAATATGGAAAGATATTGCAAAACATTGTAAATAAAAAAATTGTAAACCATTATGCCCCATCAGACGAAGTGTTGGGTTGGGCAGACAAGGAGAAATTCGTTAGTGGTCCTTTGGGATTAAATGGCGCAACTGGAAAAACTGTTTCTAAATATCGTCAAAAACTGGTAAAACCAAAAAATCATAGATTTGCAAGTTATGTTGCAGTATTGAACTCATTTCCATAAGAAATGCCTGTCTCGTATGGTTTTTAGAGCCTGTTTTTTCTTGAATCATATTGGTAAAATCCATCAACTTTGTAGTTTTAGGTAAGCAAGACCTTGCATCCGAATTTGGGAAAAAAGGCACAGAGTCAGATCTGACTCTTTATGATAGAAAAGAATCTGATGTTATCAAAACTTGGGTGGTTCCAAATGGTTTCCCAGAAAAAATCCAACCCCTGTTTCAGGCAATCAATTTGGCTGAATATGTAATCTTTCACGTAGACAAATTAGACAAATTTACTGGCGAACAAATTATCGCTTTGGATTCTCTAAAAAAAGAAAAGGGAATTTTGTCTCATACGTTTGATGTTGATGAATCAAAACTGAATATGATGATCAAGGGAACTGTTGTTGAAAATTATGCTCATGTAGACCAAGACAAAATTAAAGAAGAGATGAACACCCTTGAACCTATTACAAATGATAATCCTGCTGAATTGTTAATTGATCATTGTTTTGATGTCAAGGGTGTTGGAACTGTTATTTTGGGTAAGGTGACTAATGGAACAATTAAACAATATGACAATCTAAAACTATATCCTCACAACATTGATGTTTTAATAAAATCAATTCAGATGCATGATGATCCTGTCTCTGAATCCGTTTGTCCTGCTAGGGTGGGTTTGGCAGTAAAGGGTGCAAAACCTGATGAGGTTGGACGTGGAGATGTAATTTCTGTTGAAGATGCAGTTGATGTTAAAACTGAGATTGAGCTTGATTTTGAGAAAAGTCCGTTTTATAAAAATGAAATTACTGAAAACCAAGGCTGTCTTGTAAATATCGGTTTGCAAACAAAGGCTGCAAAATTTTCTTCAATCACTCCATTAAAACTAATTTTTGAGAAACCCATTGTATGTAAAAAAAATGATATTGCCGTTATCTTAAAACCTGAATCTACGACTATTCGTATACTGGGTAGTGGAAAAATTCTGTAGCGTAATTTAATAAAATCTACCTTGCCATAATTATTTGATGGAGCCTGCACGTTCTTGTCCAATTTGTTCTAAATGTGGTTCTAAAAGATTCATACGACTTTCAGGAGAAAAAGTCACTGTAAAATGTCGTTCATGTGAAAATGTAATGGAAATTTAATTTTTTTACTTTGAACCTGCTTCATAGTTAATATTTGCACATTCTTTGTGAATGACATGGCAAAAACATGGAAAGATAACGATATCAGCTTAGATCCTCTAAAGGATCAAACTGTCGCTGTAATTGGTTATGGAATTCAAGGTGATGCTCAAGCAAATAACATGAAAGACTCTGGTCTCAATGTTATAGTCGGTCTTAAAGAAGGTGGTAAAAGCTGGAAAAAAGCCGAAGCTGACGGTCATAAAGTAATGTCTGTTGCAGATGCAACAAAACAAGGAGATATTATTCACATCTTACTTCCAGACATGATTCAGGGTCAAGTTTACAAAGATGAAATCGGACCAAATCTTTCAGAAGGAAAAGCATTGTCATTTTCTCATGCAGCTGCAATTTATTGGAAATGGATTGAGGCACCAAGTAATGTAGATCTTATTATGGTTGCTCCAAAAGGACCTGGTTCCAAAGTTCGAGAAACTTATCTTGATAACTTTGGTACCCCATCTATTGTTGCAGTTGAACAAGACTTTACAGGAAAGGCTTGGGATAGAACTTTAGGAATTGCAAAAGCCATTGGTAGTGCAAGAGCTGGATTAATCAAAACTGCTTTCAAAGAAGAAGTAGAAACTGATTGGTTTGGTGAACAAGCAGACCTTTGTGGTGGTGCAGCTTCTATGGTGACAAATGCATTTGAAACTCTAGTTGAAGGAGGGTATCAACCAGAAATTGCATACTTTGAAGTTTTACATGAACTCAAACTAATTGTAGATATGATTCAAAGATATGGAATTAACGGTATGTGGAGACGTGTAAGTGAAACCGCTAGATATGGTGGTTTAACACGTGGACCTATTGTTATGGACGCTGCAAGCAAAGATAACATGAAAAAAGTTCTCACCATGATTCAAGATGGCACTTTCAACAATGAGTGGATTTCTGAATACCAATCAAAAGGTTCAGAAGCATTTGATCAATACATGAAAAAATATGACGAACACCAAATTGAAAAAGTTGGTAAAGAAATGCGAAAAATGATGTGGCCTGATTCCACAGAATAATCTTTTTTATTTCTCTAAATATTTTTAATTTTTAGAAACATCTAATTCCAAT
>Ga0206679_10004412_pt1 | contig 10527 bp, 8 predicted proteins | sample M110012015metaG_FD_155464 | JGI IMG/M metagenome (GOLD analysis project Ga0206679, IMG submission 155464) | Ammonia-oxidizing marine archaeal communities from Monterey Bay, California, United States - M1 100m 12015 | ecosystem: Environmental > Aquatic > Marine > Intertidal zone | place: USA... | reverse complement strand
CAAGTAAAAATTGACTCCAATCTTGTTGAATTGTTCTCTGATGATGTTCCGATAAGGGCAGCATATGAAATTGTAGATGAACATATGATGGGAACTGGCGGCATGATTATTATGATAGATATGGGAGAGTCAGATGCTGTAATGGATCCAAAAGTATTACAGGCAATTAGTAAGCTGCAGGATAACATACAAACTAGATATGATTATATTATCCGTACAAATTCATTAGCAAATTTAGTCAAAGATACGCATAAAATTATGAGAGGTAGCGAGCAATATCGTACTATTCCAGACTCACAAATTGCTGTGTCACAATTGCTATATCTTTTTAATAGTGCAAACCCCGAAGACCGCAGAGCTTTGGTTAGTGATGATTATTCTAAGACGCACATAAGCGTCACTTTGAAGAACGCAGGATCAAACGAATATGCGGATTTCTTTTTAGGCATTCAAAAAGACATTGATGATGGCTTCTTAGTTTTAAAAACACGTTACCCTGATATGCAAGTAGAAATTACTGGCACTTTCGCCCTTATGATGAAACTTTCTGACAATCTAAGCCGTAATCAATTCAAGAGCCTGACTGTTGCGGTTGTGGTAATAAGCCTTCTTCTAGTTTTGACTTTAGGGTCGTTTCAGGCAGGTTTATTGTCAATAATACCAAACCTAATACCTGCAACCTTAGCGTTCGGATTGATGGGGCTATTAGGTATACCGCTAGATACCGACACATTATTAATTGCACCACTAATTATAGGTATAGCGGTTGACGACACAATACACTTTATAACTCATTATAGGATGGCTCTAGCTATAAATAGTAACATGAGAATAGCTCTTATAAATACAATTAAAGAGGTTGGTCAGGCTGTAACCTTTACTACACTTATTTTGGGCTGTGGATTTTACATGTTAAGCTTTAGCGACCATTTAGGGTTAGCTAAAATTGGAAACTTTGGCTCACTAGCAATTTTTATGGCTTTACTATGTGACTTGTTATTTTTCCCGGCATTGATTATGATATTTAAGCCTAAGTTTGGGCAAAAAAATATAGATGAAAATTTGAACTTTAGTGAGGTAAGTTAGTGAGCTCTTTATTAAAAAAGAATATATATATAGTGCCAATTGTACTAGTATTTGTATTAATTATTTATAGTGTAAATGTAAATGCAGAAACAAATTTAAGTGCCCGGGAAATAGTTGAGCTTACAGACGACTCTCGCCGCAAAACTACCGAATCGGCTTTTAATAAAATAATTTTGACCACCTGTAAATATGGTGTGAGTAATGGCAAATTAAAGTGTGCAAAAAAAGCTAGAATAAAGGTAATTGAAAGTGCACAAGTAAATACTGGAATGAACAACAAAGATGTCAAATCAATAGCAATCATTCTAGAGCCAGCAAACGAGAGAGGTATAGGAATGCTATCTTATAATTATGACGATAGTGATAGAGATAACGAAACTTGGATGTATCTTTCTGCTTTGGGCAAGGTTAAACGTATGAGTACGAGTAGTAATGACGATGAAGACACAGAATCCGCAAGCCTGTTTGGAACTGAAATAACTATAGAGGACCAAGAAACTGGTAAATTAGACGACTACACCTATCAAATTTTAGGCGAAGGTAAGTTCAGAGGCCGTATAGTTGCTATTATTGAAGCAACTCCAAAGCCACACAGATTAAACAAAAGTCGTTATGGTAAAACTAGATCGTGGATTGACCTTGAGAGATTTATAACTCTAAAGATGCAAATGTTTGATAAAAACAAAAAACCAATAAAGCAACTAGATTCCGGTAAAGTTGAAAAAATAAATGATGTTTGGATGTCTCGTAGTCTTACTTTCATGAATCTTGTAACTCAAAGATTGACTAATATGAAATTTGAAGCAATTAACTTTAATCTTAATATAAACCCTTCATTTTTAACACAAAGGGCGTTAACAGATCAAGCTTTCCGTGAGAAATATTTGACTGACCTTAGAGATCAAGCTAAATAACAAAAGACAGCCTAAAAAAGCAACATGTCAAAACTTAAAGACAAAGAATGTGAGTTATGCACTAGCAGAGTAAAGTCTTTATCTATTAAAGATATTGAAAGTATAAAAAAAGAAATTCCAGAGTGGAGTGTTGTATTTACGCACAATATTATTAAAATTCAAAGAAAGTATAAATTTAATAATTTCAATCAAGCAATTAAATTTTCTAGCTCTATAGCTGTTATGGCTGAAAGTCAAAACCACCATCCAGAAATGCTTATAGAGTGGGGCGCTGTTACAGTTACTTGGTGGACCCACAGCATTGATGGGCTGCATATAAATGATTTTATTTGTGCAGCAAAAACTGACAATCTATTTAATTAATGAAATACAATACATTAATAGGGTTTATTTTTTTAATATGCTGTTTTTTTATTAGCACTACAAGTATTGCTTCAGATTCTCTTTTTAAAGATGAATTGTCTTTTGACTCTACCGAGGAAGAGCTAGTTAGTTTTAGTGATAGTGACGATATTTTTGAAATTGGAGAGAATAACGATAAGGGCTCTTCTGGTTTAGGGGTTAAATTGTCTAACAAGTGGTCAATTAACCCTAAAGATAAATGGAATACTACAAAGAAAAGAAGCGAACTTACACTAGACGTTAAAGGTCTGTTGCCAGAATCTGGTTATGGTGAACTACAAATAACAACAAAGCGTTATTGGCCTAATGACTCTCAACAAAGTGAAGAAATTAGTAACATAGAAGTAGATCGTGCTTTCGTTCAATTTAGTTCAGATAACTGGAGCATCAAGGCAGGTAAATATACTATAGGATGGGGCGAAATTGAGGGTGGCCCTATAGATGTTATTAACCCTATTGAGGGTGTAACTGAGCCATCAGTAGAATCACAATGGCTGATTAACACAACTCGTTATTGGGACAACTCAAAGTTAAGTTTTTATTACAACCATAACCCAGACATTACAAAGATTAACAATATTACCTTGAATGATGACTCAAGCTCAGAATTTGGTTTACGCTTAGACTACAAAGATAATTTAGGTGATAACTCAGTATATTTAGCAAGACTGGTTCCAAATAGCGCATTAAAAGATATTGCTAACGGTAATAGCTATGCACAACCATATCAATTACTAGGTTATAGCGCCAATCAGTCTGTAGGAGGGTATTTGATAAAATATGATTTTGCATATAAGAGTAACCTTAAACATAACCGACCATCTAGCTTAGTAAATATTGATAGAATTGATTGGGGTATTGCACTAGATAGGCAAAAAGAAGATAGAACCTGGTCATTCACTTTGAATTCTAATTATTTGCTTGATTATTATTCAGATTTCTTAACACCAGGCTTGACTCAAGATGTAAGTACTAGTAGGCACAATTTAAGTTATTCTATTGGCGTTAACGACACCTTTGAAAATAATGGTTATAAGTGGAATATCTTGGCATCTTCTGTTTCTAACGGAGATATAAAACTAATTTCTACTGGAATTGATTGGGATATTGATGACAATTGGTCTTCATTAATAAAAGGCACAAGAGTTACTGCAAGCTCAGATAGAGCTTTTAGTGTTTTAGATAATTATGAAAGGGTCGCAATAGAGCTAAATTATCATTTTTAATTATCTAAATATTTTATGTTTTATATTTCGTATTATGAAATTATAGATTACATTTAATGTGTTTTAGTAAATATAATAACCTAAATTTAAATAAGATAAGTTATTTTTTTATTTTTAAGACGACCATTTATTAATTAATAAAACATGTGGTAGAATTTAATTAAGCAAATTAAACAAAATAAATTATGTCATATAATACAGAATACAGACAATCTATTGATAATTCAGAATTATTCTGGAGCGAAAAAGCCAAGGACCTCGAGTGGTTTGATTTCCCGCAAGAAATATTGTCAAAAGACTCAGAAGGAATCCATCACTGGTTTTCAGATGGCAAAATGAACACCTGCCATATGGCGGTCGACTATCATGTGAATAATGGTCGTGGAGATCAAGCCGCACTCATTTATGACTCGCCAGTAACAAATACCAAAAAAACTTATACCTATACTGAATTGAGATACGAGGTGGCAAAGTGCGCCGGAATGATGAAAGAGCAAGGTGTGGAGAAAGGAGACAGGGTAATAATCTATATGCCAATGATTCCTGAATCTGTTTTCGCAATGTTGGCGTGCGCGAGGTTAGGTGCAATACATTCAGTTGTATTTGGCGGTTTCGCTTCTCCAGAATTAGCCGTAAGAATTGATGATGCAAAGCCTAAAATTATACTTAGTGCTTCCTGTGGAATTGAGATTAATAGGATTATTGAATATAAGCCATTATTGGATAATGCAATTGAGATTGCCTCACATAAAGTCAAAAAATGTATTATTTTTCAACGAGAACAGTCCCAAGCTGGAATGATAGAAGGTAGGGATATTGACTGGAAAAGTGCTTGTAAAATTGCTAATGAAGCTGATTGTGTATTGGTTAGAGGCGATGACCCACTATACATTCTATACACATCTGGTACAACTGGAAAACCCAAAGGCATAGTTAGAGAGAATGGCGGACATGCTGTAGCAATGAAGTACAGTATGGGTTCAATTTATAACACAAAGCCAGGAGATGTTTATTGGGCAGCATCTGATGTTGGTTGGGTTGTTGGGCACTCCTATATTGTTTATGCACCACTCTTGCATGGATGCACAACAATATTTTTTGAAGGCAAACCAATAATGACCCCAGATGCTGGTGCCTTTTGGAGGGTTATATCAGAGTACAAAGTACAAAGTTTATTTACAGCACCAACCGCATACAGGGCTATTAAGAAAGAAGATCCAAATGGAGAACTGATAAAGAATTATGATGTGAGCTCGCTTAAAACTATATTTGCAGCTGGAGAAAGATTAGACCCTCCTACATATGAATGGCTATCAAATAACTTAAATGTGCCTGTTATTGATAATTGGTGGCAAACCGAAACCGGATGGGCTATAGCATCCAACATGACAGGAATTGAAAGGATGCCTATAAAGCCTGGATCATCTACAGTTCCAGCACCTGGATTTGATATCCACATTATTGATGATAATGGTAAAGAATTAGGGCCAAACGAACAGGGTAATATTAGTATTAAGTTGCCATTACCTCCAAGTTGTCTTGCAACTATATGGGGAGATATAGATAGATTTAAATCTGGATATCTGGAAACCTTTCCGGGCTATTATGTTAGTGGTGATGGGGGGTATTTTGATGAAGATGGATATTTATTTATTATGGGCCGTACCGATGATGTAATTAATGTTTCTGGACATCGACTATCGACAGGAGAGATGGAGGAAATTATTGCTACACATGATTCAGTTGCAGAGTGCGCAGTTGTTGGTATTAATGACAACCTTAAGGGTCAGGTTCCAATAGGTTTTGCAATACTAAAGTCAGGCGTCACAATATCAAATTCCGAAATACAAAAAAGCCTTGTTAAATTAATTAGAGAAAGGATTGGTCCTTTAGCTTGCTATAAAGAAACCTTTATTGTAGAAAGACTACCAAAAACTAGGTCAGGAAAAATATTAAGAAAAACCATGAGACAAATTGTAGATGGAGAGGATTATGTTGTTCCATCTACTATAGATGATCCAGCAATTCTAGATGAAATAAAAGAACTAATAGGATAAAAATTATGAACGTAAAAACGGCACTGTTAAATCGTAAATCAACCCGTGCATTTCTGGATAAAGAAGTGCCAGCTAAGATTCTCAATGATATATTAGAGCAAGCAAAAACAGCACCTTCTGGAGTAAACACTCAGCCATGGCAGGTAGCAGTTATTACTGGAGAAAGTAAAAAAAATCTTGAAAAGAAGATGGAAGATACTTTTAGGTCTGGCAACAAGGGAGATATGGACTATCAGTACTATCCCAAAGAATGGGAAGAAAAATACAAACAAAGAAGGAAAGAGTGCGGCCTACTGATGTACTCAACTCTTGATATAAAGAGAGAAGACAGAGATAGACAGTTAGATCAATGGGCAGCGAATTACCGAGCTTTTGATGCACCTGTTATGCTGCTTTTTTTTATGGATAAGGTTATGGAAAAAGGTTCTTATCTGGATTATGGCATGTTCATTCAGTCGATAATGTTAGCTGCTGTTTCTGAGGGGCTTGCAACATGCCCACAGGCTGCACTGGCAGAATACCCTGAGATTGTAAAAAGTGAGCTAGGTTATTCTGATGAGCAGGTATTAATTTGCGGGATGTCTATTGGTTATGAGGATAAGTCTCACTTAGTCAATAGCTACAGAACAACAAGAGAGCCACTAGAAGAGATTGTCAAATATTTTAGTTAATTATTTAACTAAACTTTATTTAAGAACTCAAAAAGCTAAAGATATATCTTTCTTGATATCATATTCAATATTTCCATAGATGTTGTTAGTATAATATTTATTTATTTGAATTAAGCTTATTATGTCCATAGATAAAATTTATATAAGTGCAGATGAATTGTTGTCTGATTCTTTTAAACTAGGTGTTCAAATCCATAATAGTGGTTTTAAACCAGACTTTATTGTTGGTGTTTGGAGGGGTGGTACACCTGTAGGTATAGCAATTCAAGAGATACTATCTTATCTAGGTAATGATACTGACCATATAGCCATTAGAACTTCTTCATATCAAGGACTCAACAAGCAAAAAAAATCAGTACGCATTCATGGCTTAAGTTATCTTATTAGAAATATTAATGCAGAAGATAAGTTGTTATTAGTTGATGATGTATTAGACTCCGGAAAAAGTGTTCAAGCTATAATCGATACTTTGAAAGTTAAGTCAAGAAAAAACACCCCAGAGGATATTCGTATTGCTGTTCCTTGGTATAAGCCCAACAAAAACAAAACCAATATTGTTCCAGATTATTACCTCCACGAGACTGATGATTGGTTAATATTTCCTCATGAAATGGAAGGCCTTAGCAAGGAAGAAATATTTGCCAACAAGAAAGGGCTAAAAGAGATTTTGTCTGAAATAAATTTAAATTGATTTTAGAATATTTATTTAATCTGATACTTTTCCGTCAAATATATATACAATTACACCTCTATTCCTGAATTTGTTTTTCATAATATGAAATAATGCTATATTTTAAATAATACATTATTTCTAATATTAAATACTAATAAATGATTTTTTATATATTAATATCAATGGTTTAGGCATGAAACTATTTATCAAATCAAAATAATCATATAGCTGTCATATTTTAGTTCAATATGAGACCTATAATTGGAAATAGAGATATATTCACAATATGAAACTATTTAAATACAATTTACTGTATAACTGATTTCACGAACGGTATAACTGGTTTCATAGATTAACAAAATCTTTACAATTTTATAGGGTTATTATTCGTAACCTGTTTGTAGTTTTGCTATTCGTATTAATAACTAAATCTTTTAAAAAAGGAGCGATAACAATGAAAGATAAATCAAATAAACACACTATAACAAGAAGACAAGCCATCAAAACTGGTGCAGCTATTTCAGTAGCACCTTTAATGTTCTCTAAGGGAGCATGGGCTGCAGACTTCACTAATAATCCTGGATATAAATCTACTGTTACTTTAGGGTTTAATGTTCCACAAACAGGCGCATATGCTGATGAGGGTATGGATGAGCTTAGAGCCTATAAATTAGCTGTTAAGCATTTAAATGGTGAGGGCGATGGTGGTCTAATGAATACAATGCAACCAATGAGCTTGAGAGGTAACGGCATATTAGGCAAAAAAGTTAATTATGTGACTGGCGATACTCAAACTAAGTCAGACGCTGCTCGTGCATCTGCAAAACGTATGATTGAGAAAGATGGAGTTATTATGTTTTCTGGCGGCTCTTCATCTGGAGTTGCAATTGCTGTTCAGGGACTAGCGCAAGAATTAGGCGTAGTATTTATGGCAGGTCTAACTCACTCTAACGATACTACAGGTAAAGACAAGCGTCGCTATGGATTCCGTCACTTTTTTAATACTGAGATGACTGGTGCTGCACTAGCTCCTGTGCTTGGCGCTGAAATGGGAAATAGCCGTAAAGCTTACCATTTGACAGCTGACTATACATGGGGATGGTCACAAGAAGGGTCTATTAAGAAGTATACCGAAGCATTGGGTTGGGAAACAACTGCCGCAGTTCGTACACCATTAGGTGCAGGCGACTTTTCACAATACATTACTCCAGTCCTAAACTCTGGTGCTGATGTATTAGTCCTTAACCATTACGGTAAAGACATGGTTAATTCATTAACACAAGCGGTACAATTTGGTTTACGTGACAAACAAGTCAATGGCAAGGACTTCCAAATCGTTGTTCCATTATTCTCGCGTTTGATGGCTCAGGGTGCTGGTGCAAACATCAAGGGTATTTATGGAAGTACTAACTGGAACTGGTCGCTACGAGATGCTGGCTCAAAAGCATTTGTAAAATCGTTTGGTAACGAGTATGGCTTCCCACCATCACAGGCTGCACATACTTGCTATGTACAGACTTTGTTGTACGCTAATGCTTGTGAAAATGCTGGTACTTTCTATCCACCTGAAGTTATCAAACAGTTAGAAGGGTTTAAGTTTGACGGTATGGGTAACGGCGCTACTGAGTACCGTGCTGAGGACCACCAATGCTTCAAAGACGTATTAGTGGTACGTGGTAACCAAACTCCAACTAGTAAGTTTGATTTACTAGAGGTAGTTAAAGAAGTTCCTCGTGCTGATGTTGAGTACGATGCATCTATCTTTGGCGGTGAATTAGGACCATACAAAGTATAGTTTAATATATACTCTATGCTGGCCTTGAGCGATCTTGGCCAGCATTTTTTTTATCATTAGCTTATTAGTTAAAATCTAATTATCATGGATGCAATATTAATTCAATTATTAAACGGTCTAGACAAAGGTGCAGCATATGCACTTATTGCACTTGGCTTAACGCTTGTTTTTGGCACCTTAGGGGTTGTTAACTTTACTCATGGTGCTCTTTTTATGTTGGGTGCTTTTTGCGCTGTAACATTTCAAAAAATACTCACAGTTTCAAAAAAGATACTAGATCCAAATGTTACTTTTTTTGAGGCATATATTGAACAACCTTATTTAGAAATTTGGCTTGGAGAGACGGGGCTCGCTATTATTGATTGGGCAGTTCCGCTTTCCATATTATTCACCATACCAGTTATGTTACTAATTGGTCTTTCGATGGAGCGAGGCCTAATTCAATACTTTTATAGACGCACACACGCCGAACAAATATTAGTTACCTTTGGATTGGCAATTGTTCTGCAAGAAATAATACGACATTTTTTTGGAGCCAACCCTATTCCTACACCTGCACCAGATATCGTATCTGGGAGTGCCGCAATTGGTACTTGGCTTGGGCTAAGTGATGGCTTAGTATACCCATGGTGGCGTCTTATATATTTGGCGTGCTCTATGTTTATTATTTCTGTAGTTTTCGCGTTTCTTAATCTTACTACCTTTGGTATGGTTGTTCGTGCGGGGATGTTTGATCGTCAAATGGTAGGATTTTTGGGCCTTAACATTCAACGAAAATTTACCATTGTTTTCGGTATTGCAGCAATTGTCGCTGGTGTCGCTGGGGCACTTTATGCGCCAATACTTTCTCCGGATTATCATATGGGAATGGACTTTCTAGTTATATCGTTTGTTATTGTGGTTGTTGGCGGTATGGGATCACTCAGAGGAGCTGTAGCATCCGGTTTTTTGCTAGGAGTTTTGCAATCATTAGCTTCCATGACTGCTGTTAACGCAGTACTTCCTGGTATTGACCAAATTATTATTTATCTTATTGCTGTTATCGTACTATTAACTAGACCTAGAGGTTTGATGGGACGCAAAGGCGTGATGGAGGATTAAGCATGAAATCAAACAAAAATCCCTTAAAGAAGTTATTCAGCACACAAAGCGACCTTGGCATTATGGTAATGTTCACTATAGGTGTTTTGTCTATGCCAATCTGGCTTGAACCTATTGGTGCAAATTATCCAGACATATTGCAAAGATTTGCTATTTTCGGAATTTTCGCTATTGGCTATAATATTTTATTTGGGCTTACCGGTTATCTATCTTTTGGTCATGCCGCCTTTCTAGGGGTTGGCTCCTATACTGCTGTGTGGTCCTTCAAGTTGTTAACTATGAATGTTGTCCCTGCAATATTATTAGCTGTTTTACTTTCTGGTATTGTTGCGGTAGCAATAGGCTATGTTAGTTTGCGTCGTTCAGGTATTTATTTCTCAATTTTGACACTTGCCTTTGCACAAATGTTCTATAACTTGGCTTACTCTGTATTGACACCAATCACTAATGGAGAAACAGGGCTGCAATTAACAATGAATGACCCAAGAATTATCGATACTGCTATGTCAAGGACTGTTGATACCGGTCTACCATCTACTGACTTCTTTGGTATCTCAATGAATGGCTACTCTGGTTTTTATTTCTGCGCAGTAATTTTGATT
>Ga0206679_10004411_pt1 | contig 10527 bp, 11 predicted proteins | sample M110012015metaG_FD_155464 | JGI IMG/M metagenome (GOLD analysis project Ga0206679, IMG submission 155464) | Ammonia-oxidizing marine archaeal communities from Monterey Bay, California, United States - M1 100m 12015 | ecosystem: Environmental > Aquatic > Marine > Intertidal zone | place: USA... | reverse complement strand
AACCGGTCGGGTATCAATGCTGTTGCGGCTGGCAACTTGGAAAAGCCAGTGGTGACAGCGATAGAAGATAGTTCAGCGGATTGCTTTGTGATTGAGGCATCATCTTTTCGGCTTGCTCATTCTCTTGAGTTCAAAGCATCACCTGCAGTTTGGTTGAATTTTGCACCTGACCATCTTGATCATCATTTGAATTTAGACACGTACTTGCAGGCAAAAAAACGTGTTTGGGAAGGCGTTGAAAAAGAATCTGATGCTATTGCGAATTTATCCGATCAGGTTGTGAAACAGTATTCCCCAAAAAGGGTTACTGGGTTTGGAGTTGAGGGTTCTTATTGTTATGTAAAAGGCTTTAACTTGATTTTCGAGGGAGAGTCATTACTTGATATTAGAGATTTGCCACGAAGTATGCCTCATGATTTAGAAAATGCTCAGGCCGCATTGCTTCTTGCTAAAAAATTCGGAGCTGATGTTGGGTCATGTGTTGAAACACTTGAGCGATTTAAAGGTTTAGAACATCGACTTGAGTTGGTTGCTGAAAGAAATGAAATAGCTTTTGTAAATGACAGTAAATCGACGACTCCTCATTCCACGGTTTCTGCGTTAAGGGGTATACCAGGTGCTGTTTTAATAGCTGGAGGAAAAAATAAAGGACTTGACTTAACTCCTTTAAAAGAAGCGAAACCGCATGCTGTGATCGCTATGGGTGAAGCCGCTGACGAAATAGTGAAAATTTTTGAGAATGAGTGCAGTGTCGAAGTTGCAAGCACAATGAGCGAAGCTGTTGAAAAGGCTTATAAGAAAGCACTACCCAGAGGAACTGTTCTTTTATCACCTGCCTGTGCTTCTTTTGATTGGTATGAATCTTATTCTGAAAGAGGTTCAGATTTCATCAGAGCAGTTTCCGAACTGGAAATATTCTAGGTTGGATCATGAACACTAAAACCTCCGCTGGAAGACATAAGAAAGCTTTAAGTATCGCAGCAAATCCACCCGGATTCCGTTCTCTACGTTTCGTTGTGTTAATTACAGCGATGATCATACTTACTCTTCTAGGGGTTGTAATGGTTCTTTCAGCCTCATCGGTTAATGATCTTCGTATTTTTGGTGATACTTGGCATCACTTAAAAAGACAAGTTTTATGGCTCTTGTTGGGAGTTCTTTCGATGGCAGTAACGATACGAATTGACTATCGAAAAATTAGAAAATTTTCTATCCCATTTTTACTTTTCTCTTTAGCTCTCTGTGGCCTTGTCTTGTTTCCGAGTGTCGGAATCACCGCTAATGGCTCGGCTAGATGGATAGGTATAGGGTCTTTCACTTTTCAGCCTTCTGAATTCCTTAAGATAGCAATAGTTATTTATCTAGCGGATTTATTTTCTGGATCAAAGAAAAAAACAAATGTGAATATAACTTCAATCAAGAAATTTCTATTAGTTCTTGGAACTGCGGTAGCCCTTTTGATGCTTGAGCCGGATTTAGGAACGACGGCTATCATCGCTGCGATTTCACTAACTGTTCTATTTTTTTCTGGCTTTCCTCTTAGAAATCTTCTTTTAATGGGTATTTCAGGAGTTGCTTTACTCTTTGCAGCAAGTTATTCGTCGGGGTATAGACGTAAGAGACTCTTAGGAGTTTTAGATCCGTGGCAGGATCCGACTGGTACCGGATGGCAAGCTCTTCAATCAGCGGTAGCTATTTCACAAGGCGGGGTGAGTGGATTAGGACTTGGGGAAAGTCGGGCAAAATGGGGATTTCTACCATTTTCACATACTGACTTCATCTTCGCCATTGTTGCCGAGGAGTTGGGTTTTATTGGAGCATGTTTAGTGATTCTTGCATTTTTATCAATAGGTTTAGCGGGTTTAACTGTTGCTTTTAAAGCTCCGGATAGTTTCGGACGACTTTTAGCGGCAGGTATAACAGCTTGGATAAGTATTCAAGCATTTGTAAATTTAGGGGCGGTTCTAGGGATGTTACCTATCACAGGTGTCCCGCTTCCTTTTGTTTCTTCTGGTGGAAGTTCTTTAGTGGTGAGTATGGCTGCGTTTGGAATTTTATTGAACGTAGCCAGGCAGACTCGATGAGTAAGGGTAAATGTAAATGATTTCAGACGATTGTCGAGTTCTAATTGCTGGGGGAGGTACTGCAGGTCATGTTATTCCAGCTGTAGCAATAGGAAAAGCTCTTTACAGGAAAGGGGTTTTGGAAAAAGAAAAAGAAATCCATTTCGTCGGAAGTAAGAGGGGAGTAGGTAGAGAAATCGTTCATGAAGCCGGCTTTGAGATGAGTGTTCTTCCCGGACGAGGAATTCAAAGAAAAATTACTTTTCGGAATGTATTGTCGATTCTCTCTCTATTCTTTGCGTTTTTTAGAGCTTCATTGATCATCCTTAAGTCGAAACCAGAAATTATTGTCGTAATGGGAGGTTATGCGAGTCTTGCATGCGGTTTAGCGGGAAAGCTTTTTAATGTGCCCCTATTAGTAGCCGAACAAAATGCGGTTCCAGGAGCAACTAATAAAATTATTGCGCGCTTTGCTGAAGTATCAGCTGTTTCTTTCGAGGATGTAAATCTTCCGCATTCCGTACTCACCGGAAACCCACTAAGATCTGAAATCTTAAATTTCATCGAATCTGATTCTCGTAAGGAGGTCAGGCGAGAGTTGGGAGTCAATGACCGAACGATGATCACGGTTTTTGGTGGCTCCTTGGGAGCGCATCATTTAAATGAGACGGTATTCGAATTGTCTCAACTTTGGGAAGGTAAAGCGATTTCCATTTACCATGTTGTGGGAACACGTGATTGGCCAGAATTCTCTCAATTAGAACAAAAATCAGTTGCTAATGTCGAGTACAAAATGATTGAGTACATGAATGACTTAACGGCACTAATAGGAGGCGCAGATTTAGTGATTAGTAGAGCAGGTGCTACAAGTGTTTCAGAAATTACTGCTTTGGGAATTCCCTCTATACTTGTTCCGCTTCCAAATTCTCCGGGGAACCATCAAGAAAAAAACGCTCTCTTTTTTGAAAAAAACGGCTCAGCGATACTTCTTCCGGATAATGAACTTAGTTGTATTTCGTTGTCTAATAAGATCAGTTATTTATTGGAAGATGAATTAATTTTACGAGAAATGGGCAAAAGAACAAAAGGTGTTGCTCATTTAACTGCTGGAGATGACATAGCAGATCTGATTTCGAGCATCATTGAAAGAGATTTCTATGCTAAATGAAGAGATCGATCTTTCTATTAAAAACTCTGTTCATATTATTGGCATTGGTGGAGCTGGAATGGGAGCAATTGCTGAAGTACTCGCGACTATGGGTCATATAGTAAGCGGATCTGATATCAAAGATTCACACCGTCTGGATCGATTAAGAGCATTTGGAATTGAAATTTTTATAGGGCATGATCCGGAAAATGTTAAAAGTGTTAACTTTGTTGCACGATCTACAGCAATTTCAGATTCAAATATTGAGTGTTTGGAGGCCGTCGAGAGTGGAATCCCTCTCTTAAGCAGGGAAAAAGTTTTAGGAAGTATTTCTAAACTTAAAGATTCGATTGCTGTCTCAGGAACTCATGGAAAAACAACCACGTCCTCGATGCTTTCACTTGTGCTCCGCGAAGCTGGATTAAAACCGTCGTTTATTATTGGCGGGGAAGTAAATGAAATTGGGACTGGAGCGGTCTGGGACGAAGGAAAACTTCTTGTAATCGAGGCGGATGAAAGTGACGCATCCTTTTTAGGTTTGAAACGAAAGTTGTCAATAATCACTAATCTTGAAGAAGATCATCTTGAGTATTTTGGAGGATTCGAGGCCCTTTACAAAGCGTTCGTGAAATTTGGAGATGAGACAGATGGAGTTGTTTTACTCGGAATTGATGACGTTAATTCACTGCGACTATCAAATGAAATTAAGGCGACGACAGTTGGTTTTAATTCTCGTGCAGACTGGAGAATAGAATTAACAAAGGAAACATGGAAGGGGTCAGAATTTTGTATTACAGGTGAAGAAACCTTAAAGCTCTCGATCCCCATACCAGGAGTGCATAACGTAAAAAATGCATCTATGGCCGCAATTGGGGGATTTTTGTCCGGTGTTAAACCTGAGATCATAGCGAATGCTTTGAATGGTTTTGGCGGAGTAGCTCGTCGTTTCGAACATAGAGGAAGTGAGAATGGTATTATTTTTGTGGACGACTATGCACATTTACCTTCGGAAGTTGAAAGCACTATAGAAGCAGCCTGCACTGGTGACTGGAATCGAATTTTTGCTGTTTTTCAACCACACCGTTATAGTCGGACAGAATCTATAGGGGCGACTTTTTCAGATTCTTTTGCAAAAGCTGACCATGTGGTAATAACAGATGTTTTTGCGGGAGGGGAAAGTCCACGCCCAGGAGTTTCAGGACTTATAGTTTTTGACGCAGTCAAAGAAAAATATCCCGATCTCGATCTTCATTACTTTCCGAACCGTGTAGAAGTAGTTGATTTTCTAGTTGCTGAGTTATCTGAAGGGGATTTGTGTCTAACGATGGGCGCAGGCGACATTACTTCTTTACCTGAAGAGATCAAATACGGTCTGGGTCATTTTAGTGTTTGACGAAAATCTCAATGGTTTTCTTGCGGAAATTGATGGAAGCATTTCGCATGACGAAATTCTTGAAAATGCGCCTTTATCGGATTTGAGTACATACAGAGTAGGGGGTCCTGCTGCATTATTAATAGAAGTATTAGAAGAATCGAGTTTTTCTGCGATTTTAAGAGGACTTTCAAAATTTCCACTTCCTGTGCTGATCATGGGTAATGGTTCTAATGTTCTTGTTTCTGATCAAGGTTTTAGGGGAATTGTTTTAAAGTTAGGGGAATTTTTTGAAACGATTGAAATTCAAGACACGATTGTAAAAGTTGGTGCTGCCGCGAAATTGCCAGTTGTGGCTCGGGAAACTGTGAAGTTCGGGTTAAGCGGTTTTGAATGGGCGGTAGGTGTTCCAGGGAGTGTTGGTGGTGCTGTAAGAATGAATGCAGGTGGTCACGGGAGTGATATGGCTGCTTCTTTAATTGAAGTGACGATTTTAAATTTACTTAGCGGTGCACTTTCAAATATCCCGGCTTCAGAATTGCAGCTTTCCTATCGTCATTCATGTATAACAAGTACTGACTTGGTGATTGATGCGACGCTTAAGTTGTTGGTGGGCAACAGAGACGAAAGTGGACGCCTTTTAAAAGAAATCGTTAAATGGCGGCGCGATAATCAGCCTGGCGGACAAAACTCTGGATCTGTATTTACAAATCCTGAAGGAGATTCAGCTGGACGCTTGATAGAAATAGCTGGATTAAAAGCTTTAAGAGTAGGTTCCGCTTACATTTCTGAAAAACATGCAAATTTCATACAAGTCGATGAAGGTGGTAGTGCGGAAGATGTTAAAAAGTTGATGTCTTTAGTCATCAAAAAAGTTGAAGAGGTTCATTCAATTACTCTTAAAGCAGAAACGGTTCTAGTCGGTTTTGATCGTGATTCTGTGTGAAAGTTGCGCTTAAAAATTTTCGAAAAGTTGTTGTCATCTCGATAATTTCTGTTCTTCTACTCGGTCTGTATTCTGCTACCCGATCCGAATTGTTGGATGTTGATGAAATAGAAGTGCTTATAACAGGAGGGAATAAAATAAGTTCAAATGAGCTGATAGCTTTAAGCGGAATTTCAATTTCACAGTCGATGATTTCAGTTGATTCTGATGAAGCCGAGTCCTTGATTTTGATGAATCCGTGGGTGGATGAGGTTGAAATAAACAAGGAGTGGCCTAACAGTATTTCGATTTGGGTCAGTTTGCGAGAGGTATTTGCTTATGTAGGTACCCTTGAGGGCAAATTTGCATCTATTGATGCCGACGGAGTTGTTTTAGAACTTTCTAAATTGAACTCATCTGATGATTTTGTGACTCTCCTTGTTGAGAGCGTAGCTGACCCTGGAAGTAAAATTGAAGGTATTGAAATGATGCTTAGGGCAACGCAAGCTATCAGTCCAGACTTACAGCAATGGATCAAAATCATTTCGCCAACTGCTTCGGGTGTTCGAGCGGAGATGCAAGGATCTGTCTTCGTGAATTTGGGAGTCTCGGAGGATTTTACGACTGCAATGAGTGATTTGAAGGCAGTTTTAGGCCAGGTCGAGCTGATGTGCATACAGAGTATTGATGTCAGTGTCCGCGAAAATCCAATAATAGAACGGGATAACACAAAGTGTTGAAGGAATTTCAATAAAGGGTTGACTTTATAGATCACTCCACGTAGTCTCATAACCACTAGGAGGAGTCAGGAGGAACCTTAAAGTTAAACTTTAAGGTTGGGCTTTCCGTTAGAACAGTTAAACGACTTTCAGTCACTAAGTGGATGGAGAAATGATTGTGACAACACCACAGAATTATCTAGCAGTAATAAAGGTGGTTGGAATAGGCGGTGGCGGTGTGAACGCTGTTAATCGCATGATAGATGTTGGTTTGAAAGGTGTTGAATTTATAGCCATAAACACGGATGCACAGGCCTTACTAATGAGTGATGCAGATGTAAAACTCGACATAGGCCGAGAATTGACTCGTGGATTAGGAGCAGGAAGTGATTCTTCTGTTGGTAAACAAGCCGCTGAAGATTGTAGTAGCGATATAGAGGAATGCCTTGAAGGCGCTGACATGGTATTTATTACTGCTGGTGAAGGAGGAGGCACCGGAACTGGAGCTGCACCAATAGTAGCTGAAGTCGCAAAGTCATTAGGGGCTTTAGTAATCGGAGTAGTTAGCAAACCGTTTGCTTTTGAAGGAAGAAGGCGATCAGCGGAGGCTGATGCCGGTATCGCTGCGCTTAGAGAAGTGGTGGACGCTCAAATTGTGATTCCAAATGAACGCTTACTATCAGTTTCTGATGAAAACACTTCCTTGATAGAAGCTTTCGCCATGGCTGATGAAATATTGCTCCATGGTGTTCAGGGAATAACTAGTTTGATAACTACACCTGGACTAATCAATACAGATTTTGCAGATGTCAAGCAGGTCATGCACGAAGCCGGATCGGCGATAATGGGTGTGGGTCAATCTTCCGGTGACAGTGCCGCTTTGCATGCGGCACGAAAAGCTCTTTCTAGTCCACTTTTAGAAGCTTCTATTGAGGGCGCTCAGAGAATCTTGTTAAACATTACAGGTTCTTCTGAACTGGGAATAATTGAGGTGAGTCAAGCGGCCGAAGAGATATCTAATGTCTCACACCCCGATGCAAATATCATTTTCGGAACGGTTATCGATGACGAGATGGCTACAAACGTCCGTGTGACAGTAATTGCTACTGGTTTTGACCGATGGGATAGTGGCATGAAGAAAACTTCTAGATCCATATTTAGAAAAGATGAAGAAAATGAAGATATTTTGGATGAAGTTTTTGGTGAGACCAAATCCCACTTTGATTTTGATGATGAGGACGGCTTGGAAGTTCCTGACTTTTTGAAGTAAAAATTTTAAGTGGCAAGAGAGCTTTTTCGACAGACTTTATCTGACGGAAATTTGATTGTTTCTTTAGTCTCTGAAATTGAAGATGGTGATTTTTCAGCAGATCAAAGTCGAAATAGAACATTAAAAGAGAACCAGTCGCGACTTCATACCGGTGAATGGAATTGGCTTTCTCAAGAACATGGAACTGAAATTATTTGGCTCGATGAGGACAAAAGAGCTTCTGGTATTAAAGGGGATGCACTAGCAACGTTTTCTTCTCAAAAGGTACTAGCCATAACAGTTGCGGACTGTCTACCTCTATTGCTAATAGAGGAAACTGGAATCCTAAGTCTTGTTCATCTAGGTTGGCGTGGTATAGAACAAGGCCTTTTAGAAAAAAGTATCCAATTAATCAAGACAAAGAGCAACGAACCGATGGCTGCTGTGATGGGACCATGCATAAATGCCTGTTGTTACGAATTCGGCCAAAATGACATGGCTGACCTTGTCGAGAAGTATGGTTCCAAAATAGTTAGTGAAACTCTCGCTGGTGCTCATTCATTGAGCATAAAGGAATGTGTTAGGGAAATTTTAAGAAGTTGTGATGTGGAAATCAAATACGATGACCCTTTTTGTACGAATTGTGATCCTCGCCATTGGTCTTTTCGTTCAGAGGGCACTGACAAACGCCAAGTGATGATTGCATGGAAAGAGGAGACTGGTAGGGGGACTACTAAAAAATGAATTTTTCTTATATCGAAGAGGTTAAAGAGAGAGCTCAAGAATTAGCTGAAGTGGTAAAGACTAAGAGTGATGGAAATGCCATCTTGCTTCCAGTCACAAAAGGTTTTGGAGTAAGAGAGGTACAGGCAATGCTGGAAGTGGGTTTAACTAAAGTGGGGGAGAGTTATGCGCAGGAGCTTCTTGGGAAAGCAAAAAACATCACTGACAACAGAATTAACTGGCACATGATAGGTCGGATACAACGGAATAAGGTTAAAAAATTATCTGAAACTGTCGATCTTTGGCATTCGGTGGATCGAAAAGAGTTAATTGTAGAGATTTCCAAACATAAAAAGGACTCGAAGATTCTAATCCAAGTGGATATGCATGGCAGATTTCAACAGGGAGGATGCTCGCCGGAAAACGTTCCGGGTCTAATTGAATTTGCCGCTGAGAAAGGTGTAAATGTCGAAGGCTTGATGACTATTGGAGTCGACCAAGATGTTGAGGCGACTAAAAACATTTTTGCAGAGATGGCCAAATTATCGAAAAAGATGGGTTTGAAAGAAATTTCCATGGGCATGTCGAATGATTTTGAAATCGCAATCGATTATGGTGCAACGATTTTACGCGTTGGACGGAGTATTTTTGGTGAAAGAGCAAAAAAATAGAAAACTGTATATTTACACTTCAAGGTGATACTTTTTTGTTCAAGTCTAGAGTTACTATTCTTTTAGCTATAACTTAGATGTACGGAGGCGTTGATGTCGTTTTGGCAAAAGACCATGCTCTGGTTGGGTTTAGGACCAGATGAAATGTATGAAGGGATGTCTGATGGCGTCCAACCTCGTAGTTGGCCTCCTGAACAGAACAGTGAAAAAACTACTCCTTCAAAACCAAACAGGACTCCTATCAAGGCAAGAATCAAAGAGAATTTTACTGAAGAAAAACCTGCAGCAATGGAGTCGACTGGAACTGTCAGACCATTGCGCGCCGCACGTTCTACAAAACCTAAGACGGAAGAACCAAAAAGCTTTAACGAAGTAACCAGTTTTGCCGATAGGTACACTTCTGGAAATGCCGTTTTGCTTAAATTGGGAGGTGTCGAGCACGCTGTTGCACGAAGAATCATCGACTTTGCGAGTGGTTTGTGTTATGCAGAAAAAGGCGAAATAAAAAGAATGGGAAATCAGGATTACCTGTTGATTCCTAAAGATGCGACGGTAGACCCTGAAACCAGGGAAAAAATAATAGAAGATCTTAAGAATACGTCGCAGGGATAGTTCAGTGAGTAGTGTTCTCTGTCTTTTGTTACAAATTTATTCTTTATTAATACTTGTCAGAGTTGTTTTTAGTTGGTTTCCTGTTTCACCAGATGGAACAGCTGCTGTAGTTTCTGGTTTTTTGTCTTTGGTAACCGATCCTATTCTTCGCCCCTTACGTAAAGTCCTACCACCGGTTCGTTTTGGCTCTGCGTTAATGGACTTGTCACCGATTGTTGCATTTTTTGCAATAACGTTGCTGCAAAATCTTATTTGTGGCTAACAATCTTCTAGGCGTTCTATTTCTCACGACTTAAGTGCGTTAATATTTACTAATGATGAGTGACGATGTTGTTGAATATCTAGAAACTATTGAACTGAAAACGAAGATGCGCGGCTATGACCAGATAGAGGTCGACGATATCTTTGATCGAGTTTCTGAAGAGATAAAAGTTCTACGCGAGAGTTTGAAGAATTCAGAAGAGAAACTGCGTGTAGCAGAAGAACATTTAGATTCAGAAATTGAAAGATTAACTGCTAGAGAGAAAGAGGTTGAAACACTCATTAAGGAAGCCAAGAGTGAAGCAATCAAAATTGTAGAAAATTCACGCTTGGAAGCAGAAAGTCTTCGTGCTTCTACAGAAAAGGAACTTTACTTATTAGCGACAGAGGAACGTGAAAAATTAAAAAATCAGTTGTCAGCGATCGAAACTCGTGAAAAAGAAATCAAAAGCAACGTTGACTTGTTCGAAGATCAGTTTTCTGCACACCGTGAAAGAATTTTGAGAGCATTAGGTGATATGCAACAAGCTATTAAAGACTTTTCGTTACTTCCGGGAGATTCAGCCCTTAATTCTGAAATTGTAGATATTGCAAATGATGACGAACTCCCTATTATTTAAAAGCAAATTTAAGCCTCTTGCCAGTTGATTTACTGTGTATCTTGCCCGATTTGAATCTTGAGCAAGTTTGTTTTTAGTATTATCCACATTTTCTAGAAGAAAACGAGGTAACCTGCACGGCTCGGAATAGGAGTTGATTTGGCTAAGAAACCAGCAGCTAAAAAA
>Ga0206679_10004410_pt1 | contig 10530 bp, 12 predicted proteins | sample M110012015metaG_FD_155464 | JGI IMG/M metagenome (GOLD analysis project Ga0206679, IMG submission 155464) | Ammonia-oxidizing marine archaeal communities from Monterey Bay, California, United States - M1 100m 12015 | ecosystem: Environmental > Aquatic > Marine > Intertidal zone | place: USA... | reverse complement strand
GTCCTCTTTTTACTTTACTGATACTTACAAATACCACTGGCCAATCGTATTCCTTAGCATATTTTTCTACTCCAAACAAAACTCCTGTATCTTGATTAAGGAATTGCACCCAATGTGCTCGTTTAGGATTAGAAGGATTCTGATCAGAGCCAAACACAATTGCTTTAGCCTCATTACCTTCTTCAAATGATTTTTTAGTTTGTTTCATAGAAACTAAATTCATACCGTATTTGGAACGAGAGGTATAAATTTTATCATTTATAAATTGATTGCTAAGCGGCTTGTAAATTCCTATACACTCATGATTAGAGTACATAGCAAAAGCTTGTGCGCATATTTCCCAATTATTATAATGACCACCAACAAAAATAATGCTCTGTCCTTTGTCAGCAAAATAATTACTGAACTCAGGATTTTTAATAACCAGGCGTTTTCTAAGTTGTTTTTCTGAAATAGTAAAGCCCTTCATGCTTTCCATAATGATATCGCATAAATGACGATAAAAGTCAGCCATAATAGCATTTAATTCTTCATCACTTTTTTTAGGAAAAGAGTTTTTAAGATTAGTAAAAACAACCTCTTTTCTATAGCCAATTATACGATACATTATTAAGTAAACAATATCTGAAATAAGATAAAGTAAAGGGTAGGGCAATAAGGAAACAGGTAGAATTAACAGGTAATAGAAAAACTTTGTAATCATGCCTGCAAATATAGAATTTCTGAAGGGATAAGTTCATTTCTTAAGGAATATCTAATAAATAATTGCACTTGTTAAGCATCCTAAAACCTTGTGTATTAAGGATGTTATCATTACTAGAAAAATGCAAAATAATTATTCTTAAAATAAGAGAGTAAAAAGGGGCGCGATTTGAAAATATTTCTATTTTTGCAGTCCGCAATCGGAGAGATGGCAGAGTGGTCGAATGCACTGGTCTTGAAAACCAGCGTACAGCAATGTACCGGGGGTTCGAATCCCTCTCTCTCCGCAAAAAAGTCCTAGCATTTATGTTAGGACTTTTTATTTATAAGTCTAAATTTACAGCATGAAAAAAATAGATGCTGATATCACTAAAGCGGCAACTTTACAAGGAAAATTCTATTCTAGTAAAGAAAGTTTTAAGGAAACGCTAGAAAAAGTATTTGCCAAAAATTGGCAATTTATTACTGATGACAGTATGTTAAAAGAAAATAGGAATGCTTTTCCATTTCAGTTTTTAGGCGATTTGTTACCCGAACCCTTATTACTTGTCAATAATGATGGAAAAATCAATTGTTTTTCGAATGTATGTACACACAGAGGAAACATCTTGATAAAGGAACCGACAACTATAAAGAAACACATTACTTGTGGCTATCATGGGAAGCAATTTACTCCTTGTGGTAAGTTTAAATTTATGCCAAAAACTCAAGGAATGCGAAATTTTCCTTCTCCGCAAGATGATTTACCAGAAGTAGCAGTTGCCAAATGGAGGCAGTTTATTTTTTCATCCTTAGCACCAGCTTTTGAATTTGAGGAATTAATAAAGGATGTAGAAGAAAGAATAGGATGGATGCCGATTGAGGAATTTAAATACAGAGAAGATTTATCAAAAGACTATTATGTAAAAACCAATTGGGCATTGTATTGCGACAACTACTTAGAAGGCTTTCATATTCCGTTCATACATACTGACCTTAATGCAGTATTGGACTTTGCCAATTATGATGTAGAAACCTTTAAATACTCTAACCTTCAATTAGGAATAGCTTCAGATGATGACATTTGTTTTGACTTACCAAAAGAATCAAAAGACCATGGAAAGAAAATAGCGGCTTATTACTTTTGGCTATTCCCTAATTTGATGCTTAACTTTTACCCATGGGGATTGTCAGTAAATATTATAACTCCAATTTCAGTAAATGAAACTAAGGTGCAGTTTAAATCCTATGTTTGGGATGAAAGTAAATTAGATAGCGGAGCAGGTGCTGATTTAGACAAAGTAGAACTTGAGGATGAAGAAATAGTTCAGCAAGTACAAAAAGGAGTAGCTTCTCGCTTTTACAAACATGGTAGGTTTTCTCCATCAATGGAACAAGGAGTACATCACTTTCATACTTTGATAAGTAAATTTATGAATAAGTAGAAATTCAAAAGTGTAATAGTTAGCATCCTACTTCCTTGAAATTTTTCTTTTATTTTTTTGTATTATTGTAGTATGAAAAAAAGTATATTTATTCTTGGATCAATTATTGCGATAGCAATTTTGTTCTACCCACAACAAAGCATTAGTTTAAGCACAGGCTCTCCTGGAGGTAAAACAGGCTCTCCAACTGATGGTGTAGACTGCATGCAATGTCACGGAGTATTAAGCACATCCACCCAAGGAAATATAACTTCTAATATTCCTCCTTCAGGATATGTTCCAGGAAATATCTACAACATAACTGCAGTTCATAATGGAGCCGGGTTTGGGGATCCTACGGGTTTTGAAATAACCTGTGAAGAAAATACTTCTAATACAAAAACAGGCATATTTTTTATTACTAATTCAAACACAACACAACTAGTAAATAATGGTAATGCAGTAACACATACAGCAGCAGGAAACAGTTTTATGACTTGGAGTTTTGATTGGGAAGCTCCTTTAAGTGGAACAGGAAATGTTACTTTTTATGGAGCCTTTATTGAGGCTGGCTATCCTCTCGGCTTAAATCAGGGTGATTATTTTAGCTCTACCACATTAAGTGCAAGTGAATTTATTCCACTGTTAGGCTGTACCGACACTGTAGCCTGTAATTATAATGCTTCTGCTAGTGTTGATGATAGTAGTTGTATATATGTAAATATTTCAGTCTCTACCTTAAACGTATCTTGTAATGGGTTTACAGATGGAGGTGCTGTAGCAACAGCTAATGGAGGAGTTACTCCTTATCAATATTCTATTGATGGAGCAACTTGGCAATCCTCTAATGCATTCTCAAATTTAACTGCAGGAACTTACTTCATAGATGTAACTGATATTAACGGCTGTACATCTCAAGAACAAGTAGTCATTTCTGAACCTTCACTTTTAAGTTTTTCTGAAAATTCTACTGATGAAACTGCTGCACTAAATGATGGCTCTATTACTGTAAATACTAATGGAGGAGTTTCTCCTTATCAATATTCTAATGATGGAGGTAATAATTGGTCAACATCTAATATTTTTACTGGTTTATCTCCAGGTACATATATGATAATTGTTCAAGATGCTAATGGATGTACAGTTTCAGACGGAACATATGTGAATGCTTATATTGCTACTGGTATTGATAATATTAAGGATTCTAGTAAGAAGTTACTTAAAATAACTGATTTTTTAGGAAGAGAAACCAAAAAAATAAATCAACCTCTATTTTACATCTATGATGACGGTACAGTTGAGAAAAGAATAATTATCGAATAGAAGCCAGCTTATAATAGGACTTAAGTTTAAAACAAAAAAACTCAGTAATTGCTTACTGAGTTTTTTGTTTTGTGATCGAGACAGGATTCGAACCTGTGACCGTCTGCTTAGAAGGCAGATGCTCTATCCAGCTGAGCTACTCGACCATTGTAAATTGGGCTGCAAACTTAAAAATTTTCTGCTTTTAAAAAACAAATTAAGCAGAAATTTATTCCCTATTTAAAACAGCCATTTTTATAGCCGTAATAGCGGCTTCAATTCCTTTATTTCCATATTTACCACCTGACCTGTTTTCGGCCTGTTCCATAGTATTATCAGTTAATACTCCAAATATAACAGGTATATCCAAACTAATATTTAAATCTTTAATTCCCATTGCGACTGCATTACATACAAAGTCAAAGTGTTTTGTTTCTCCTTGAATAACAGAACCTAAACAGATAATTGCGTCAGGACTAGCCTTTGCAGCAACCTTAGCGCCAAACACAAGCTCATAGCTTCCTGGCACATCAATTCTAGTAATATCAGTAGTAGCAGCACCACACTCAATTAATGCTTCAATTGCACCCTTATAAAGTCCTTCAGTAATGTTTCCATTCCATTCAGAAACAACAATACCAAAGGTAAGACCTTTGGCATTGGGAACTTCTTCCTTATTAAAATGGGAGAGGTTAGTATTTTTTTTAGTCATTACAATGCGTTTTCAGCTCGGGCAATGTATTTTTCAATTCCATTACCTTCACGAGAAGTTTTATAATCAGCTTCAATTCCTTTGTATAGAGCTAAAGCATCAGCAACATCACCATTTGCTTCATGAATCATAGCTTGCTTTAACATATATCTTGGAGTAGTAAATTCGTTATCATTATTTGCTGCAGCATCTTCATAATATGAAAGTGCATTGTCAGAATCAGCTAACTCCATATAAGCGTCACCAATACAACCTAAAGCTAAAGATGAAAGCACTACATCATCTGATGAGAAATTACCTAAATACTCAATTGCATTTTCAAAATCACCTGTGTTTAGATAAGCTAACCCTGTATAATAATTTGCTAAAGCACCTGCTTTAGTTGAACTGTATTCGTCAGCAATATCAAGAAACCCTAAGTATTGTCCATCACCAGTTAAGGATAAATTGAATGAATCTTTCTGAAAATAAAGCTCTGCCATATACATATCAGCCTGTGCTTCTTTCTCCATAGGAGCAATATAAAGGTTCTGATACCCTATAAATAATGCAATAACTGCAACAACTGCACCTACTGCTGTAATCAGATTTTTCTGGTTATCTTCAATGTATTGTTCTGTTCTTGAAAGTGTTTCTTCAATTTGTGCAAATTGATCTTCTGTTTTGTTATCTTTTTTAGCCATTTAATCTTATTTTTGGAGCGCAAATATAAGTTTTTTGAATTGCTGAGCAATCATGAATTCTATAAAAATTAATTTGTGAGTAAAGAACTTAAATACTAAAACCAATTTACAACCCTTGCATTTAAAAAACCTACAAATAAATCAGTTTAAAAACCATGCTCAAAGTAGCTTTGATTTTACCGAACAAGTAAATTGCTTTGTAGGTAATAATGGTGCTGGGAAAACAAATATACTGGATGCTATTCATTATTTATCGCAAACCAAAAGTTATTTTAACCATATTGATGCACAAAACATACAGTTTGGAGCTGACTATTTTATGCTAAAAGGAACTTTTGAGAAACAGGATTCAACTGATGAAATACAATGTAACCTAAAAGAAGGAGAAGGAAAAGTATTGAAGCGTAATCAGAAAAAATACAAACGTTTTTCCGAACATATTGGGCGGTTTCCTACTGTTATTATATCGCCAACTGATACCAACTTGATACAAGAAGGGAGTGAAGTAAGGCGGAAGTATTTGGATAGCAGTATTGCGCAATACAAACAAAGCTACCTAAAAACACTCATCAATTACAACAAAGCATTAAAGCAAAGAAATGCGTTACTCAAACAATTTTCCGAAAGAGGATATTTTGATGAGCTAACACTTGAGATTTATGACAATCAGCTCATACAATTAGGAACACAAATTCATGCAGAAAGAACTGACTTCCTAAAGGAACTTACTCCTGTATTTAACAGATATTATGCTGAAATTTCAGGAAGTAAAGAGACCGTTAATTTGGCCTACAAATCACAATTAAATGAAGGTGATTATTCCGAACTGATAAAGCAATCCTTACTTAAGGATAGAAGCAGTAATTACACGCAAACAGGGACGCACAAGGATGACATCCTCTTTGAGATGAATGAACATCCTATAAAGAAAATCGGCTCACAAGGACAACAAAAATCATTCTTAATCGCTTTAAAACTTGCACAGTTTGAATTTATAAAAGATCAAATAGGGTTTAAGCCTATCCTTTTATTGGATGATATATTCGATAAGCTAGATGATAATAGAGTTCTAAAATTAATTAGCTTTGTAAATAAAGGTGTTTTCGGACAGGTTTTTATTACTGACACACATGCTGAAAGGAGTGAGGAGATTTTAAGCAAAGCAGGCATTCCTTTTAGTATCTTTGAAATTGAAAATGGAGCTACTATATAATGAGAGGTAAAAACACACATAATGTTGGGGATATCATCCGTAAGCTAATGAAAAACCCAAAGCTTTCTGGAAAACTTGATGAATTAGATGCCTTATCTATATGGGATGATTTGATGGGAGAGGCGCTTATGAAATATATAACTGATCGAAAAATATACAAAGGTACATTGTATGTAAAGCTAAAATCGGCACCAATGCGCAATGAATTAAGCTATAAGAAAACTGAACTCCTACAACAAATAAACAACAGACTAGGAAAACCTTTCCTTAAGGATATTATCTTAAAATAATTATGAAATTGAAACCTATAAAAACGACTGATAATCTTGCATTCTACACACTAGGAACTGATAAGCTTGATAATATATCTCTTTTTGAAGGAAGTGTACCTGCAGGTTTTCCTTCACCAGCTGATGATGCCATGGATTTGGATTTGAATCTGCATGATTATTTAGTACGCAATCCTGCACAAACTTTTTGCGTGAAAGCGATAGGAGAGAGCATGAAAGATGCTGGGATTAAAAGTGGAGATGTTATGTTGGTGGATAGAGCGATTGAACCCGAAAACAGAAGTATCGTATTAGCGGTTATCGATAGTGAGTTTACAGTAAAGCGAGTAAATGTTTCGGATAAAAAACTATACCTAATGCCAGAAAACGAAAATTTTACTCCAATAGAAATTACTCAGGAGATGGATTTTAAAGTTTGGGGAGTGGTTACTTATGTAATTCATAAGGTTTAAGAAACAACAAAAGCCACTCTTTCGAGTGGCTCATGTTCAGTATTAACACAAATTATCTACTAAAATCTTTCCTCAGCTGAGAAATGAAAGTCAGCTTCAATATTTGCATTCTCATCAGAATCAGAACCGTGTACAGCATTCTTAGCTAAGCTCTCTGCAAATTCTGCTCTAATGGTACCTTCTGCAGCATCAGCTGGATTAGTAGCACCAATTAAGGTTCTAAAATCAAGCACTGCATTATCTTTTTCTAAAATAGCAGCAATAATAGGAGACTCACACATGTAGTCAACTAGCTCTCCATAGAATGGACGCTCGCTATGTACAGCATAAAACTCACTAGCTCTTTCTTTAGACAAGTGAACTTTTTTCAAAGCTACAATTCTAAATCCTGCACCTTCAATTTTGTTTAAGATCGCACCAGTATTTCCAGCTGCAACAGCTTCTGGCTTAATCATTGTAAATGTAATGTTTGACATCTTTTTAAGTTTTATTTATTAAGGGCTGCAAAATTAGAAATTATATCAAAACCTACTATTAATTCTTTTACTATTTTTGCAGGCCTATGACAAAAAATGCAACAGCACTAAAAACACTATTAAGTAGCCCTAAAAAAATAGTAATTACAACCCATAGAGGACCAGATGGTGATGCTATCGGATCCTCCTTAGGCTTATTGCATTTACTAACTCAATTAGGTCATAGTGTTCAGGTTATAACTCCTAATGAATATGCTAAATTTTTACATTGGTTACCAGGTAATGATAATGTTATTACTTATGAGGGAAATGAAGCTTTAGCAGATAAGATTACTGCTGAGGCAGAGTTGATTTTCCTGCTGGATTTTAGTCATTTAAGCAGGATTACAACTTATGCTGATGCAATAAAAAACAGCAATGCAACCAAAGTAATGATTGATCATCATCAAGATCCTGACAGAGATATTGCTGATATTATTTTTTCTGATACTACTGCTTGCTCTACAGCTCAAATGGTTTTTGAAGTAATGGAAGCTATGGAAATGACTTCTTATTTAAATAAAGATATTGCTGAATCCTTATATGTTGGTATCATGACAGATACTGGTAGCTTTAAATACGCATCAACTACTACAAAAACACATCATGTGGTTGCTGAGTTAATTAATGCTGGAGCTGAAAACGCTAAGATTCATGATTTAATTTATGACAACTCTTCAGCAACAAGAATACAATTACTAGGATACTGCCTAAATGAAAAATTAAGATTGTACCCAGATAATAATGCTGCAATAATTTCGTTAACTGCTGAAGAATTAGAGCGATTTGAATTCAAAAAAGGAGATACGGAAGGATTTGTTAACTATGCATTAGGAATTGAAGGAATAAAATTTGCTGTTTTTATAGCTGAAAAAGATGGAATGGTTAAGCTATCATTACGATCAAAAGGAAACTTTAAAGTAAACGGAATTGCCAATAAATACTTTAAAGGAGGAGGGCACATGAATGCTTCAGGTGGTATATCAGAAGTATCAGTAGGTGAGACAATTAAAAAAGTTGAACAAATAATAAACAAATATAAAACTGAACTAAATAAAACAAACTAAACAATGAAAGCAATACTTTTAGGACTAGCACTTTTAGCTAGCACACAATTTAATAATAACGATAATAAATCAAACTTAGAAGACGGCATGTACGCAAAAATCAACACAACAAAAGGAGATATCTTAATCCAATTGGAATACGAGAAAACTCCACTTACAGTAGCCAGCTTTGTAGGGCTAGCTGAAGGAACATTAAAAAACAACAAGAAAGCAGTAGGAACTCCTTACTATGATGGATTAAAATTCCACAGAGTAATTGCTGACTTCATGGTGCAAGGTGGTTGCCCTGACGGAACTGGAATGGGCGATCCTGGATATAAATTTGCTGATGAATTTCATCCTGATTTAAAACATGATAAAGGAGGGGTATTATCTATGGCTAATTCAGGACCTACTACTAATGGATCACAATTTTTTATTACTCATAAGGAAACTTCTTGGTTAGATGGAAAGCATTCAGTTTTCGGACATGTAGTTGAAGGAATGGATGTTGTAAATTCAATTGCACAAGATGACGTTATGAATTCTGTGACTATTATAAGAGAAGGAAAAGCTGCAAAAGCATTTGATGCTAACAGTGTTTTTACTTCTGCACAAGCAGGAATTGAAAAAGCAAATGCTGAAAAAGCTAATAAAGCTGCAGAAACAATGAAAAAATTAACAGAAGGCGCTACAACTACTGAAAGCGGCTTAGCTTACTTTATGATTAAAGAGGGCAAGGGAGAGCAAGCTAAAGCAGGAAAAACAGTATCAGTACATTATACTGGCAAACTAGCGGATGGAACAAAGTTTGATTCTTCACATGACAGAAATGCTCCTATTGAATTTCCTTTAGGAGAAGGAAGAGTAATACCAGGATGGGATGAAGGAATTGCATTATTAAAAGTTGGTGGGAAAGCAACTTTCATTATTCCACCTCACTTAGCTTATGGAGAAAGAGGTGCAGGGGGAGTTATACCTCCAAACGCAACTTTGATTTTTGAAGTAGAACTAATGGAAGTAAAATAAATACTTAAAAGAAGCCTGCTAATTGCAGGCTTCTTTATTTTATTCCCTACCTTTGATTTACTATGAATGATTCAAATCCAAAAAGACAGTTTAATGTAGTATTTCTTAAAGTACTAGCTTGCTTCTATTTATTTCTAGGTGTAATAATGGTTTCTATTCCAGATGTTTTTCTCGTATATTGGGAGAAAGGATTATTTAAGTTCCCTTATACTATCTACATATATTTAGGAGCTACAAACATTGCATTAAGCTTATTTATTTTTGAGATAGTAAGAATTAAAGCAGACTTATTACGACCAATTATATTTTTAATAATACTTGGTGCATTTGCTATTTATGGAATGTTTACTATTAAGGCTGGAGTAACTTTAACTATACCAATTTACACATGGAGGCTTGCATCTCTAGCAATATTATTCATAGCTTTGGTTAATGAGTTATCTTTAAAGAATAATAAAAAACATTAATGAGCAAACAAACAAGATCACTACCAATGACAAGCGGGCTTGTTGCTTTTCATTCTATTTACTTTATAGCACTTGGGGCGTATGCTTTGTTCTTTACAGATAATATGCTAGCATCAGTTTCTGAAAATCCAAATCAAGAATTAGCAGCCTTGCAAAAATACTTTGGTGCTGTGTTAATTCTTGCAGGTTTTTTTTGTTATGATATATTAAAAACAAAAAGCAATTTAGTGATGACATTGCTCTATTTATTGTTTTATAGTTTTACCTCACTTTACCTTATGACATTGCAAGAGGTTTCAGTAGGATTAGGCGATCTTTATTTTGTTTTCAGATCAACACTTACACTACTTATTACTATAGCTCTTGCTCTAGAGATTACAAGACACAATAAGATTAAAGAGTAATCCATTCTTCCTGATTTTAAAAATAGTTATTGCATTCTCATTTTAATAGTAAAATAAAAGTAATTTTGCCGCCTAAAATTTTAATATGCAATCAATCAGAAACATAGCAATTATTGCCCATGTCGATCACGGAAAAACAACCTTAGTCGATAAAATTATTGACCAATGTAAAGTTCTTGACGACAGAAAAGAAAGAACAGAATTACTATTAGATAATAATGACCTTGAAAGAGAAAGAGGAATTACTATCTTATCTAAAAATGTGTCTGTTACCTATAAAGATGTTAAAATTAATGTAATTGATACTCCTGG
>Ga0206679_10004406_pt1 | contig 10535 bp, 8 predicted proteins | sample M110012015metaG_FD_155464 | JGI IMG/M metagenome (GOLD analysis project Ga0206679, IMG submission 155464) | Ammonia-oxidizing marine archaeal communities from Monterey Bay, California, United States - M1 100m 12015 | ecosystem: Environmental > Aquatic > Marine > Intertidal zone | place: USA... | reverse complement strand
TTTGATCAGAAAGATTCCAGTTCCTGACAACGTTGTTGAATATGCTGTAAAGCTTGCATCAAAGACACGACCAGGCGGCGAAATGGCTCCGGATATGGTGAAGCAATTCCTAAGCTGGGGTGCTGGCCCGAGAGCTTCCCAGTACTTGATTATTGGGGCAAAATGTCATGCGGCAGTTACTGGTAAATACAGTCCGGATATCGAAGACGTGAAAGCTGTTGCTCTACCTATTCTTCGCCACAGAATAGTTAGAAACTATAAGGCCGAAGCCGAAGGATACACGGTAGAAAGAATTATTGAGGAGCTACTTTAAGCGATTGCTTCAACCACCTTTTTCCCAAGAAGCTTTTTGGGCAAATACCTGAGAATCCCCGCAATCCACTTTTCATCTAAAAACAAAGTATAGCCCACAATCATCGCCATGCCGAAATCCCAGAGATTGAGCATGACGGCTATTCCTAAATGAAATAAACACCCCACAACCAATAGGGGTGCCTTGATCCTCTTGATCCAAATTAACAATGGGAATGTAGACTGATAAAGAAGTGCTCCATAATTGAAGATCATCAAAAGAATAGTGCTGCCTAAAAAAGTTTCTCGGACCCAAGCAGGAGAATAATGCTCTAGGTGTAGTGCATAGTAGAGCCCCGATCCTTCAAGCCAATCAGTGCCCGTCCATTTGGTCATTCCCGCAATAGAATAAACCAATAGAAACTGAATCATGCAGGCGACAAGCACCAGATTGTTAATCACTCCTGCGTTGGGCTTGTCAGAATTTACTCGAAGCGGAATTAGAAAAAATACCCACAATATACACAGCAGAAAGCCGCTATTGAAAGTATAGTAAGCGGAGTAATAAAGCATGTAACCCGTGAGATAAATAAGGGGCTTCGATATCCACGTGTATCTTCCAATTAACGACCAAATAATCGCTACTATATGAATCGCGAAGACCCACGTCGCAAGAGCTTTGTTGTAGCACAACATATAATATAAGTTCATTATCAAACCCTCACTTGAGTTACTGACTTTGAACAAAGAATTCACTCCCCAAAAGAGATTCCGGAGAGGCAGGTGATACACCGCATGAACTATTAACCACAGCAGCAACACCTTCTCAAAGAGCCACAACGTTGCAGGCTTTTGCGTACCGCCTTCTATCCATTTCAAAATCTTGCTCACAATCCGTCAGGTTGAAAAGTGAATTCCATGTCCTCTACTTCCTTCTGTCTGGTGTGAAAGTCTGGTGTAGTGATGTAGCCCAATATGATTTGAATCGAATCTGGAAACGAGCCATTTTCATGCTTCCAATGCATTGCGCAAAAATTGACCGATCGATAATATTTGGCCGTTCCTTTGACCTTATCTAACATAGGCTCATCCCCGTCATAGTACAGTTTCTTCGACAACTCAAAAGCCAGCTCCTTTGCCATCTTTTGAGTGGCATATGGCACTTTTCGGTGCTTGATAATGCTGAGCTCCGAAGCGTCGATTGGATCACTCCAGAAACCTTCATCGAATACCTTGTAGTGAAGCGTATTTTGATATCCTGGCACATCAGGAGCAAAAAGCTGCCATCCTTGATGAAACATGGGCACCATATAACTCTGCACCGCTGACTTTACACTTCCTTCTACTGGCAAACCATGAACTGTATACGCAATCGTAATCAAAAAATGAAGCATTAAAAACCCCAAACCAGCTATGGCTAGAGGCCTCAGGACGTTTTTAGTTTGAGGTAATTCAGGCACGATCAAATATAGGTTTTTGAATATGGCAAATACCTTGCGATATGAAATACGGGTTGGTTATTTTTGTTCCAAATTCAAAGGATGAATAACCCCAACGATCCGACCCTGAAGTCCTGGGTCGAAGTACCAGAAGGCAGTGATTTCCCAATCCAAAATTTGCCCTTTGGCATATTTAAAACCGCTTCACTTTCACCTCGTGTCGGTGTGGCTATTGGCAAGCAAATCCTTGATCTCAAGTCACTACATGTGCTGGGATATTTGGATAACCTACCTTTCAAATTGACGGATTTTGACACCGATAAACTAAACGCGCTTTTAGCTTACGGTAAAGGTGGAAGTCGTGAACTTCGAGGTCGAATTTCAAAACTACTTTCAAGCTCAACCCCTGACTTGAAAAACAAAGAACACCATGTTCAACAATGTCTTCTCAATCAGGCAGATGCCGAAATGTTGATGCCGATTCGAATTGGAGATTACACTGATTTTTACTCGAGCATTGAGCATGCAACAAACGTGGGCACGATGTTCCGTGATCCCGACAATGCGCTCCTTCCTAACTGGAAACATATTCCCGTGGGCTACCACGGTCGTGCTTCATCAATCATAGGCTCAGGTGTGCCAATCCACAGACCAAAAGGACAAACGAAACCTAATGATGACGAGCCGCCAGTTTTCGGTCCATGTAGACTTTTGGACTTTGAACTGGAAATGGCTTTTATAACATTTGAAGGAAAACCACTTGGCCAAAGGATTTCCACGACTGAGGCAGACGATCACATTTTTGGGATGGTACTATTCAATGATTGGTCTGCTCGAGATATTCAGAAATGGGAGTACATTCCACTAGGGCCCTTTTTAGCCAAGAATTTTGCTTCGTCAATGTCCCCATGGGTTGTCACACTGGACGCCTTGGAGCCATTCAGATGTAAAGGCCCAAAACAAGATCCTAAGGTATTGTCGTATCTCGAATATGATGGAGACAAAAACATTGACATCAAATTGGAAGTTGGTATTGTGCCAGAAGGTGCCGAAGAGACTATCGTTTCCAAATCCAACTATAAACACATGTACTGGAATATGAATCAACAGCTTGCGCATCACAGCGTCGGTGGTTGCAACATAAAAGCCGGAGATATGATGGCGAGCGGCACGATCAGTGGTCCAACACCCGACAGCTATGGCTCGATGTTGGAAATCTCCTGGCGCGGAACTAAACCGGTTCCGATGAACGATGGTTCTGAGAGAAAATTCATCCTGGATGGTGACGAAGTCGTTATGCGCGGGTGGTCTGAAAAAGATAATATCAGAGTTGGGTTCGGAGAAGTTCGAACAAGGGTTCTTCCGGCATTGTAGTGTTTCTTAATATGCATCATGAGTGGTAACTTTAATGAATAGATTGATATAAGTCGATGCAGATAGATCTCGAAGCAGAGAAAAAAGAAATTTTGAGACGATACCGCGGACTCCTAAGGGCGGCTGCGCGTTCAAAATCAAGAAGTGACAGAGCGCTAATCCGTAGAGCTTTCGACGTCGCATTGGAGGCCCATAAGGATATGCGCCGCAAATCAGGCGAGCCGTACATCTATCATCCGATTGCCGTGGCGAAAATTGTAGCAGAGGAAATTGGCCTAGACACTACCTCTATTGTCTGTGCTCTCTTACATGACACGGTCGAAGACACGTACATCACCCTTGAGGACATAAACAATCTCTTTGGAAACAAAGAAACGCAGATCATAGATGGACTCACGAAAATAAGTGGAGTCTTTGATCACAGTACTTCTGCACAAGCTGAGAATTTCCGCAAGATGCTGCTCACGCTTAGTGACGATATCAGAGTGATTCTTATCAAGATTGCTGATCGTCTTCACAACATGCGCACTCTTGATGCAATGAAGCGCGACAAGCAGCTCAAAATTGCGAGTGAAACACAATTCATGTACGCACCTCTTGCGCACCGTTTAGGTCTTTATAATATAAAAACAGAGCTTGAAGACCTCAGCCTGAAATTTAAAGAGCCTGAGGCGCACGAGGAGATTGTTTCGAAACTGATCAAGACTCAAGCCGTTCGTACGCGATTTATTAATCGCATTATGCTTCCAATCAAACGCGAGCTTGAAGAAGCAGGCATCAAATCAGAGATCAAAGGACGCACAAAGAGCATCTCCTCGATTTGGAACAAGATGTTCACCAAACACGTCAAGTTTGAGGATATCTACGATGTGTTCGCCATTCGAATCATCATCGACACTTCGATAGAAAACGAGAAGGCTGAGGTATGGAAAATTTACTCCATCGTCACTGACTTTTACCAACCCAACCCTGACCGACTTAGAGATTGGATTTCAATCCCAAAGGCAAACGGTTACGAGTCTTTGCACACCACAGTGATGAGCCCTACGGGCAAATGGGTCGAAGTTCAGATCCGATCACGTCGAATGGACGATGTCGCCGAAAAAGGGTTTGCTGCTCATTGGAAATACAAGCACAATGAAGCCAACGACAGGAATCTGGATGAATGGCTAACTCAGATTCGAGAAATTTTGGAGAGCGACAGCGAAAATGCGTTGGACTTCATCGATAATTTTAAGCTTAACCTATTCGCGGAGGAGATCTACATCTTTACACCAAACGGAGACCTAAGGACTCTTCCAAAAGGAGCTACGGCATTGGATTTCGCCTTTCACATCCACACCCAAGTGGGATCTAATTGTATCGGCGCTAAGGTGAATCAAAAGCTGGTCCCGCTAAGTCACGAACTAAAAAGTGGGGATCAGGTAGAAGTGCTAACGAGCAAGAAACAGAAGCCTAAAGAAGATTGGCTAACATATGTCGTTACCGCCCGCGCCCGTAGCAAGATAAAGACACAACTGAAAGAAGAGTGGAAGAAAATCGCTATCGATGGCAAGGACATGTTGCGTCGAAAATTCAGTTCACTGAAAGTGGATTTTCTATCCGTGAATATCACGGAAATGGAGAATCACTTCAGAGTTGATTCGGCCACGGAGCTCTACTACCAAATAGCCAAAGGAAAGATTGACCTCAAAAAGCTGAAACTACACAAAGTTTCAAACGGTCGAATCACGTTTGAAAAGAAATCTGGAACAACTCCACCAAAGAAAAAACCACCTAAAGCAAGTGGAAAAGTGACTCCGGGAGCGGATGAACTCTTAATTGGAGATCAAAAACAGCGAGTTGACTACTCTCTCGCTAAGTGCTGTAATCCTATTTCTGGCGACGACGTTTTTGGATTTGTAACTGTGAGTGATGGCATCAAGATCCATCGGACAAATTGCCCGAATGCCACAGAAATGATGAGCAACTACGCCTATCGTGTAATGAAGGCTAAATGGGCGAGTAAAGAGCTAGTCAAGTTTGAGGTTGGCGTGAAATTCACAGGAATAGATGATGTGGGATTAGTCCATAAAATCACCAACATTATCTCTGCAGATATGGATGTCGATATGCGAGCCATCAGCTTTGAAAGTATCGACGGGATCTTCGAAGGAAGGGTAAAAGTACTGGTCACTGACACCGATCATCTCAACGTTTTAATTGACGCTTTGAAGAACGTTGATGGCGTACTTACGGTGGACAGAACAGAAAGTGAGATAATCTGACAACCCCTTTCGTGGATAAAATCTAAATCACATCCCATCCAATCCCCGTCAATCTTAGAGAAAATGCTACTTTTGCCCGTTGCTTTTTGACACCAATGCAAGGCATTTCAATACACGAGAAAGTACGTAAGATCTTCGCTGCCTATTTAGAGCAGAACGATCAGCGTAAAACTCCTGAGAGGTTCGCGATTTTGCGAGAAGTCTATGAATTCGATGGCCACTTTGACGTAGAGGCTCTCTATGTCAAAATGAAAAAGAAAAACTACCGAGTTTCGAGAGCCACATTGTACAACACAATGGAGCTATTGCAATCGTGTAGCTTGGTCCGAAAACATCAATTTGGTAAAACTCAAGCCCAATTCGAAAAATCTCACCAAAATCAACAGCACGATCATATTATCCTCATGGACAGCGGTGAAGTTTTAGAGTTCTGTGATCCGCGAATTCAAAATATAAAACAGACATTAGAGGAGATATTTGACATTGATATAATGCACCACTCGCTTAACTTCTACGGACAAAAAAGAAGCGAAAAATAGATGGCCTTTTCCTACGAACATAAGCACGAATCAAATTTTAGCCTCTACTCGCTAGAGGGTCGCTTTGTCGAAAGCACAAAGGACATGACTCTAGTTGGTGCAGTGATTGAGGAGCTTGCGGAGAGAAATGTAGACTTGATATTAAATCTCGATAAGATGGCCTACATGAATTCTGTGGGCATCAATGCACTTGTTCGTATTGTAAAAGAAACGAACAACAGTGGTCAAAAGGTAGTTTTTGTCAATGTTCCGGAAAGAGTGATGGAATTGCTGCAAGTGATCAAATTAAACTCCGTTTTTACGATTAGAAAGAGCCTAGAAGAAGGCATTTTATATTTAGAAGAATGAAGGTAGACGTACTACTCGGTTTGCAATGGGGAGACGAAGGCAAGGGGAAAATTGTCGACGTATTAACTCCTAACTACGACATTATTGCTCGTTTTCAAGGCGGTCCAAATGCTGGACACACGTTGGAATTTAATGGCATAAAGCATGTCTTGCACACAATCCCATCTGGCATTTTCAGAGACAACACAATCAACTTGGTTGGAAATGGTGTTGTTATCGATCCCGTGATTTTTGAGAATGAACTGACTGCATTGACCGACCTAGGTGTTGATTGGAATAAGAACCTCTACGTGAGTAAAAAAGCTCACCTGATCCTTCCGACTCACAAGATTCTTGACGCAGCCTCAGAGGCAGCAAAAGGGAAGAACAAGATTGGATCAACGTTAAAGGGTATTGGACCTACCTACATGGACAAGACAGGCCGTAACGGACTCAGAGTAGGAGATATCTTGAGCGCAAAATTCGAGGCGAAGTACCAAAAGCTTGTAGAGAAGCACAAGACGCTGCTCAAAGCCTATGATTTTGATTACGACCTGGCATCGCTTGAAACCGCTTGGCTTAAGTCATTAGAGACTTTGAAGAAATGCCACCTGGTCGATAGTGAGCAATTTATCAACGACGCTCTAAAAAGCGGCAAGTCTATTTTAGCCGAAGGAGCCCAAGGATCACTTTTGGATATTGATTTCGGCTCATATCCATTCGTTACTTCTTCTAATACTGTTTCCGCTGGAGCTTGCACCGGACTTGGTATTGCGCCAAATAAGATAGGTGAGGTTATCGGAATCTTCAAGGCGTACTGCACGCGTGTTGGTAGTGGCCCGTTCCCGACCGAACTTCAAGATGATGTAGGAGAAGAAATGCGAGCTGAAGGAAGAGAGTTTGGAGCTACCACAGGCCGGCCACGTCGTTGCGGATGGCTCGACATTCCCGCTTTGAAATACGCGATCATGGTAAATGGGGTAACCCAGCTCAACATGATGAAAGCGGATGTCCTAAGCATCTTCGATGAAATCCAAGTTTGTGAGGCCTACCAGTCTCCGACCGGATTGATTCATCACCTGCCATTTGATGTCAACGATATCGAATTGACGCCGGAGTATTCCGCTCACAAAGGGTGGAAAAAAGACCTTACAAAAATGGGGAGCTATGACGAGCTGCCAAATGAAGTACAAGACTACGTGAAGTATCTCGAGAAAGAGCTAGAAGTTCCGATTACCATTGTTTCTGTGGGACCAGACCGCACACAAACTTTGATGAAACCTGAACTTGTGGAACAATAATTTCTGTGAGATTCGTTCCAGACGCGGATGAATATTCACTTCAAAACATTCCTTTTACTTTTCCTACTGACTCAGTTGGAGCTATCTTCTTGTGCCCAGGCTCAAGTGGAAATCATCGGTGCCGACAAAGTCAATCGAACTACGAACATCGTTGATGCAGATCGGTTTTTGGGCAATGTAAAACTCAAGTACAAAGAAGCCTTTTTGTACTGCGATAGCGCTTATCGTTACGACAACGATGATTTTGAAGCATTTTCCAATGTTCGAATAGAACAAGGAGACACACTGAATCTCCAAAGTCAGAATCTGTATCTGGACACGGAAAACAAACTGTGCAGGCTCCGAAACGACATCACATTCGAAGATCAAGACATGCACTTGGTGACGGAGATCCTGGACTATAATTTGGAAACAGAAGTGGCCAGTTACTATTCAGGAGGCACAATAACAAATCGAAAGAGTAACAACACCCTTACCAGCAACCAGGGTTACTATAACTCAAAATCTGAGCTATTCAATTTTCGCGAAAACGTTTTACTGAAAAACCCAAAATATCAAATAGAATCCGATACTCTCATTTACTCAAGCCGCTCAGAAATTGCTTGGTTCGTCGGGCCAAGCACAATCACATCTGACGGCACCAATATCTATTGTGAAAACGGTTGGTACAATACTCGCACAGATTTAAGTCAGTTTAATAAGAATGCGCGTATCACCACCGGCAGCACCACTATGCGCGGCGACAGCATTTCATTTGACGGAATAAAAAGTGCCGGCGAAATATATTGTAACGTTCACATCCAAGACACCACATCAAATTATATCATCACTGGTGACTATGGATGGCATAACGACAAACTCGGTAAGTCCTTCGTAAGCGATCGGGCTATGCTGATCCAAGCGTTTGAAGAAGACTCTCTATTCCTTAGAGCAGACACGCTCAAATCGGGCCGAGATTCACTCAGCAATCAGAAGATTTTCGCATTTCATAATGTTAGGTTCTATAAAAGCGATTTTCAAGGTAAATCAGATTCACTCACCTTCTCTGATGTTGACTCGTTACTAGTCATGTATCAAAATCCTGTGATTTGGTCAGCAGACAATCAAATCTCGGGTGACACTATTCGACTAAAAATGTCAAGAGGCCAATTAAGTGCGATGTATGTTGACCATGATGCATTCATCGCAAGCTTAGTTGCGGACAGCGCCTACAATCAAATCAAAGGCCGAACCTTGGTTGGTTCATTTGTAGACAATTCACTTCGACGTATAAACATCAACGGCAACGGCCAAGCCATCTACTATGCCACTGCAGAGAATGTTAAGCCTAAAGAGATCATAGGAGTCAATAAGGCTGAATGCAGTGATATCAGCATTTACGTTGAGGAAAATCAGATTCAACGAATCGCGCTTCAGAAGAAACCCTCGGGCGGACTTCACCCCATGGAACTGGCTACAAACGCCGACAAATGGCTATTGGATTTCATTTGGCATGGAGCGCTCAGACCTCTTTCCAAAGACGATCTATTCCCAATTCAGGAATTTTCCGTGCCTGACTAATCGATCAATTATCGGCACTAGTCGATAAATTATAAGTATTAATCTACCAATTATCGGTATATTTGTCACGCTTTTCGTGCCCTTGTGGCTTGCAAAGCCTTAACCAAAAATACTACTATGCAATCTTATTTCGTTTCGCGAGCTACCTATGTCGTGGCCGCAGTGCTCATTGTATTCTCTGCGTTTAAATCTTTTGGAAAAGGCTTAGATGAGGGAACATTCTTCACTCCTCCCCCGATAAGCGACGCTGGCATCTCAGTAATCCATTCTCCCAGCGGAAGTTCATGTGCAGAGTCAATTACACCCATCTCAGTTGAATTGCACAACTACGGATCAACTCCACTCACAAGTGCAGATATAATTTGGGACATTGACTCTGGCGTGGCGACTACATTCTCTTGGGTAGGAACACTTGCTAGTGGAAGTGGCACGACTATAAATCTTGGTTCAGCTGAACCTGGAATTGGTTCGCATACCTTCAACGTTTCTAGTTCAAATCCTAACGGAACTGCCGATGCAAATACAGCCAACGATGGAACAAGCTCGTCGTTTGAGGTTTACGACACTTTCGTAGACGTCTACATTACCACAGACTATTATCCAAGCGAAACAACATGGGTGATATTAAATGAGGCTTTTGAAGTTGTCGCTAGTGGAGGACCCTATTCGACTAGTTCAACCTTACAACCAGTGGAGACGGTTTGTCTTTACTCCTCTAAATGCTATAATTTCGTTATTTACGATTTATATGGCGATGGAATTTGCTGTTCTTATGGAAATGGACAGTATGAAGTGAAAGACGCGGCGGGTAATCCATTGGTTTTCGGAAATGGAGATTTCCTATCCTCCGAAACAACACCATTCTGCACGCCAGCATTTTGCGACACGAGCGTTGACGTGTGCATAACCACAGACGATTGGGGTAGCGAAACAACGTGGCAAATATTGAATGGTGCGCTAGAAGTGGTTGCTAGTGGAGGACCATACACGAATATTTCAGCATTGCAACCAACGGAGACCGTTTGTCTCAATTCCATTCTTTGTTACGAATTCGTTATCTACGACGCATATGGTGACGGAATTTGCTGCGATTATGGGATTGGTCAATATGAAGTGAAAGACGCGGATGGTAATCCATTGGTTTTCGGAAATGGGGAATTCCTATCCTCCGAAACAACACCCTTCTGCGCTCCCCCTCCCCCTGCACCTTGCAATACCAATATAGATGTATACATCACCACAGACAATTATGGAAGCGAAACAACGTGGGAAATACTGAATGATGCGTCAGAAGTGGTCGCTAGTGGCGGGCCGTACTCAAATAGCTCGGCTTTGCAACCAGCAGAGAACGTTTGTCTTTTCGCTGCTCAATGCTATGATTTCGTGATCTATGATTCATATGGCGACGGTATTTGTTGTGATTATGGGATCGGCCAG
>Ga0206679_10004404_pt1 | contig 10539 bp, 7 predicted proteins | sample M110012015metaG_FD_155464 | JGI IMG/M metagenome (GOLD analysis project Ga0206679, IMG submission 155464) | Ammonia-oxidizing marine archaeal communities from Monterey Bay, California, United States - M1 100m 12015 | ecosystem: Environmental > Aquatic > Marine > Intertidal zone | place: USA... | reverse complement strand
TTCTGCCTAGATCATGGGCAAGGGCCCGTTACTCAGGCACTTTCGCGCTCGTCCACGTCGACCACCTCGGGCAGATCAGACTCTTCGGGCAGGGCGGGTAGTTGGGGAGTGAGCTGGTCCTCTGCCTGTAATTCCTCGTTGGAGAGGCCACGGGCCAAAGAGGCTAAGCCTGTCACGTGCTCTGCTTTCACCACAAACACGTCTTTGTCATGGCGGTTGGGCAACTCGTACAGGAGGTCGAGCAGCACGTCTTCCACGATGGCTCGTAGAGCTCGCACGCCTGTGTCCCGGTCGATTGCTTGGTCAGCGATAGCCTGAAGGGCTTCGTCGCTGAACTCAAGTTGTTTGCCGCTGAGTTCGAACAACTTGCCGAACTGGCGGGCGAGGGCGTTCTTCGGCTCGCGCAGGATGCGCACCAAATCGTCTCGGCCCAGGGTGTTGAGGGTCGCGATCACGGGCAGGCGCCCGATGAATTCGGGAATCAAGCCGAAGCCCATCAAATCCTTGGGTATCAGGAACTTGGAGTATGCATCCCGGGCTTGGGGATCGCCCATGGGGGGCAGGGCCTCGACGTCCGCCGAGATGCGGGGCAGCTTTTTCTGCCGCGCCAGGTCGTGGTCCCGGCCAAAGCCGATGGCCTCTTGGCCGATACGCTTGCCGATAATTTCTTCGATGCCGCTGAACGTTCCGCCGCAGATGAACAGGATGTTGCTCGTGTCCAATTGGATGTAGGACTGCTCGGGGTGTTTGCGTCCGCCCTGGGGCGGAACATTGGCCACGGAGCCCTCGAGGATTTTCAGGAGTGCCTGCTGAACCCCTTCGCCGGATACATCCCGGGTGATGGACACGTTGCCGGTGGTGCGTCCGATCTTGTCGATCTCGTCCACATACACGATGCCCTTTTGAGCGCGTTCCACGTCAAAATCCGCGGCCTGCAGCAGTTTGAGCAGGATGTTCTCCACGTCCTCGCCCACATAGCCAGCTTCGGTCAGGGTCGTGGCGTCGGCCATGGCAAAGGGCACGTCGAGCATGCGTGCCAAGGTGCGGGCCAAAAGCGTCTTACCCGAGCCCGTGGGGCCCACCAGCAAGACATTGGACTTTTCGATCTCCACATCGGAGTCGCTGGCCGTGGCGACCCGACGCAGGCGGTTGTAATGGTTGTAGACAGCGACAGCGAGGACCTTCTTGGCATCGTGCTGCCCGATCACATACTCGTTCAGGCGCCGGGCGATAGTCACCGGCGTCGGAAGCGCCGAGGGCTTCGGGTCCTTGGGGGTGGCGGCTTGGGCGCTGACCGTTTCTGGATTACGGCGCTGTTCCTCCTGAAGGATCGAGTTGCAAATCTCGATGCATTCATTGCAAATGTATACGCCGGGAGGCCCGGCGATTAGTGAAGTTACATGGTGGCGCCGCTTCTCACAAAATGTGCAACGCTCGACATGTCTTCCGCGAGTGGTAGATGAACTCATGACTGCTACATCCTAGCCATGCTCATAGCCCTTGAGCGCGGGTCTTCTTGTGCCGGTCTTGGAATGGATACCAATTCTAGTTTTATCTTTGTGAATGGCCCCAATATGACTTCGGATTAGCTACGCGTAAATTCGATGTCTCAATCTGGGATAGATCCCCTCGTGGTGCTCCACGATGTCGATTTATAGGCAGTTTTGTTGATTGAGTTTTTGAGCGGGATAGCGATGGGCCCCCAATTCAAGTCTCGTGCGCATTCCTCGGGCGCTTGAAGGTTTTTACTCCTTAGAGTCGGCTTTCGCAGCATCGTCGGTGCCCACGATGTGGTCCACGAGGCCAAATTCCTTGGCCTCGGTAGGGGACATCCAGACATTCTTGTATTCGATGGCCTTGGAGATCTTGTCCACCGAGTTGCCACTGTCTACGGCTAGGTGTCCTTTGAGCACATCGAAGAGGCGTGTGGACTCTTCGAATTCGTCCCGGTTCTCCGCGTACTTGCCGCTCATGCCGAAGCCGATCTCGTGAATCATGATGCGGGCACTGGGCAGGGCGAATCGCTTGCCCTTGGTACCACCAGCTAAGAGGCTGGCACCCATGGAGGCTGCTTGGCCTACGCAGAAGGTCTGAATCTCGGGCTCGACCAACTTCATGGTGTCGTAGATCGCGAGACCAGCGGTGACCGAGCCACCGGGGGAGTTGATGTACATCTTGACATCCTGGTTGCGACCGCTCTTGTCGAGGAACAGCAGTTGGGCGATCACTGCGTTGGCCACATCATCATCGATGGTGGTGCCAATGAAGATGATGCGGTCCTCGAGCAGGCGCGAGTAAATGTCGTACTGGCGCTCGCCGCGGCCGGTTTTCTCGATCACAAACGGGACGGGATAGTAGTTATGCATGCTCGCTGTTTAGGGGGCTGGGAGGGTGGATGCAAGGAGGAACTCAGGGAACCCGGATAATCCGGCTCAGGAGTCCGACTCCCTCAGGTGCTTCAGGGTCTTATCGGCTGCTCAGGCGGGATCCTTGACCTCAGCCTGCTCTCGCAGGAAGGCACGAACCATGCGCTCCAGAAGCTCCACTGCCATTTGTTGGAACATATTCTGCTCGGAGTAGTACTTGCGAACCTCTTCGATGTCCGTGCCGTTGCGCTCGGCGATCTGAGCCAATTCCGCATTCATAGCATCGCCCGACACTTCGAGGCTTTCTGCTTCAGCAAGGGCTTCGACCACCAAGAGTGCACGCAATCCGCGCTCTGCTTCCTCGCGGGCGAGGGGGCGCTGTTCTTCCAAGGCTGGGCCGCGCTCCGCCTCGGGGACCGATCGCTGCTCCAGTTCCTGGGCAAATTGCTGCAGGCGCACCTCGGCTTGCTCCTCGAGCACTCCATCGGGCACATGGCAGGTGGCCTCCTCGAGGACTTTGGACAGAAGTTCAGTTTCCTGGCGGGTTTCCTCCTGGGTTTGGGCTTGGTTCTCCATGTGCCCCCGCAGCTTGGTGCGGAATGCCTCCATGTCGTCCACTTCGTTCCCCTTGCAGAGTTCCTCGTCCGTGGGGGGCACCATGTCAAAGACCTTGGACACGGTCACGGCGCAGGTGCCGGGCTTGCCCCGTGCCTCTTCGTTGTCGATGGCGTCGGGCAGGGTGATCGGGATGGTGAAATCGTCCCCTTCTTGCTTGCCCAGGAGGGCTTCCTTCCAGCCGTCCTGATCAATGCCAGGAGGGGCTTGGCTCACGCCCAAACGTAGGCCAGTGCGCTCGAAGACCACTTCTTCGCCAAAGAGGAAATTCACATCGGCGAGGGCCATGCCGCCTTCTCCAAGGCCGTCCTCGTTTGCGGGCTCGGGGCGCGCGTGTTGCTGACGCAGGTCGTCGACGGCCCGGTCCACGTTGTCCTCGGTGATCGGCTCAAGGGCGCTTTCCACGGACAAGCCCTTGTAGTTGCCCAGGACCACTTCGGGGCGCAGGGAGATCTCGAAAGAAACCTCGAAGGAGCCGTCTTCGGCCATTTGGACGTCTTCCTTGGGGATGCGCGGGTTGGAGAAGGGCTTGATGCTGTGCTCTTCTTGTGCCTTGCGGAATCCCTGCTCGATGTAATGCTGTTGTAGGCCGTCCTTGAGTTCGGCCCCCATCTGCTTTTCGATCATGCCCATGGGGGCCTTGCCGGGGCGGAAGCCCTTCATGCTGACCCGGCCTCTTTCGTGCTGCAGGCCGCGCTTGTATTCCCCTTGGAATTCATCGGCGGGAACGGTGACGGTGATGCGGGCGAGGCTTGGGTTGGGTTGTTCGACTTGGACGTCCACGGGATTGAGAAGGGCTTGGGTGTCGGAAGGGAGGGTGACTCAAGGGCCAAAAGAGGATGGCCCAGGTAAAGATGCCCGAGGGTCGGGTGCTGGACTAGAATCCGCACTGGAGTTCACCTAGACCATAATCGGCCCGGGGGATCGGCACTTGGGGCAAAGATTGAACCGCCCCGGTGGCCTCCCGTCCAGCCCTTGGTGGCGAATCTGCATGGTTGTTTGCCCGCAGCCCTCTCCTTGCCCAATCCCGGCACCTAGCCCAGCCTACCCTTGACCTCGTCCCCCAGACTTCCCAACCAATTCCTGATAGGCTTGCTGCTGACCGTGGCAGGCCTGGCAGCGGCCAAATGGATCGCTGCCACCACGCCCCCGCCCCCCCCGGTCCCGCCCCAAGTCACCCCGGCGGTGCAAGTGGGCTGGCGAACCCTGGCTGAGGTGACTCTCCCGCGCGAGGTGCTGGTCCACGGCAATCTGGGGCCCAGGCGCTCCGCGACCCTGGCCCTGCCCCTTGGGGGCGAATTGAAGTGGGTTTGGCCCGGTTGGAAATTGGGTGCGCGGGTTGCGGAGGGTCAGGTGCTGGTCATTTTGGATTCCAAAAGCGCGGAGGCTGAGCTACAGCGCTTGGACGCGGTCTTGCTGGAAAACAAGGCGCGGGTTGCGGAAGCCGAAGAGGCTTTTTCCGCCGCCGTAATTCTGGAGGGCTTGGCAGTCGTAGGGCTTCACCTCGCCCAGGCAGAAGAGCAACGCTGGGATCAATTGGCCGAAAAGGGCCAGGATGTACCCACGGTCCATGACTTGGCTCGCTCTCGCACGGTGGCCGCGCGCACCAATTGGCGTCAGGCCCAATTGGCGATTCGCAGTAGCGAGTTATCCATCGAAGTGGCCCAGGCCGCAGTAGCTCAAGCCCTGGCGGGAATCGCCAGCGCACGGGTCTACCTGGAAAAGCACGCCTTGCAGGCACCTTTTGCCGGTGTCTTGGGAGCCGAGGCGCCAGCCCTTGGGGCTTGGATTGCTCCGGGCCAACCGGTGACGGCATTGGTGGATGATGGGGCCTTGCGAATGTGGGCATTTGTCTCCGAAGGGGAAGCGGCAGAAGTCGTCCTGGGAGCGGGTGTCCAGGTGCGCGCGGCTGTTTTGGGGCCGGGTACGGTTGCCGGCCGGGTGGTGGGTCGTTCCCCGCAGGCAGACGCGGGGACCCGCAATGTTGGACTGGAGATCGAGTTGAGCGGCGGAGGAGCCGGCGGTTTGGTTTCCGGTTTTGCCAGTGCGACCTTGGAACTACCGCCCTTTGAAGATGCGCTCATCGTGCGCCGTTCCGAATTGATTTGGGAGCAGGGCACGCCCCTGGCCCTGGTGGTCGAAAGTGCCGAGGATGGGGCTTTGGTGGCTGCTGCTCGGGAATTGCTTCTGGGGCGTACGAGCGCCGGGGACCTGGAGATCCTTGGGGGGCTGGAGGTGGGCGAGCGTTTAATCGTGGCTCCACTTGCGGCTCTTTCCCCGGGCAGTCTGGTGCTGTTAGGTGACGAACAGGGCGGGACCAAGAGTCCTACCCCTTCCTCCTTACCGGGCGGGCACTGATCATGATCCGGGGAATTGTTCGCTGGTCGGTGAAAAACCCGGTGGCCGCAAATCTGTTGATGGCCATGATTGTCATCAGTGGGGTGATTTCGTATCTCGCCATGCCGCGCGAGGTCTTTCCCAATTTTTCCCTGGGCAAGATTGAGATCTTTACCGTCTGGCGCGGAGCTGCGCCGGGGGATGTGGAAGACCTGATCACGGAGCCCATCGAAGAGGTGCTTGGACAAATCGATGGGGTCGACGACATTCTCTCCACGTCCAGCGAGGGGTTCAGTCGCGTGCATCTGGTGTTGGCCGGCGGCGCGGAGGTGTCAGAGGTCTTGGCCCAGGTGCGCGATGCCCTTGGCCGGGGAGACCTCTTCCTGCCCACGGATGCCGAGGCGCCCCGTGTGTTCGAGGAGAAAAACGTCTTCCCCGTGTTGGCGGTGTTCGTTCATGGGTCTGCATCCCAAGTGGTCTTGACCCGGGAAGCCGATCGAATCCAGCAAGAGTTAGCCGCGATCAGCGGCGTGGCCCAGGTGGTGGTCACGGGGAGTCGGGAGGAACAGCTGTGGGTCGAGGTGGATCCCGCGGCCCTTGAGCGGACGGGGTTGACCCTCGCACAAATTGGTGCAGTGGTGGCGGGTCGAGCCAGGGAGGCGCCGGTGGGCGCCCTGGAAACCGCCGAGGGGGATTGGCTGTTGCGGGTGCGCGCGGATGTGACCCAGCCCCAGGATCTCTTGGATTTGCCCCTGGGGCCGGACCCCCGGGGCGCCATGCTGCGCTTGAGAGATGTGGCCCAGGTCAGCAACGCCTTCGAGCGGGAACTCAGCCGAGCTCGATTCAATGGGGAGCCCTGCCTGCACATGCAGGTCAACAAGGATGCGGAAGCGGACCTGATCGACCTTTCCATCGTGGTCCACGAGTGGCTCGATGGGGATCGGAGCAATCTGCCCCCAGGGGTGCAATTGGGCACGAATTCGGACCTCTCGATCTATGTGCGCGATCGCCTGGCGGTGATGACCGAGTCGGGTTTGATGGGTGGCGTGCTGGTGCTGGCGTGCCTGCTGGCTTTCCTCGATCGGCGTGTGGCCCTTTGGACCGCTGTGGGCATTCCCGTGGCATTTCTGGGGGGCATCGCGATTGCCCACGCCGCTGGCATCAGTCTGAATATGGTGACTATGTTCGCCCTGATCGTAGTGCTCGGCATGGTGGTGGACGATGCGATTGTGGTGGGGGAAAACGCATTCCGTTTAATGGAAGAGGGGCTGCCCCCGGAGGAAGCGGCGATCCAAGGAGTGACTCAAGTGGGCGCACCGGTGGTAGCCACGGTGCTGACTTCTATGGCGGCTTTCTTGCCTGTATTGATGTTGACCGGACAGGCGGGCTTGTTCATGCAGCCCTTGCCCCTGATCGTCTCTGCCTGTCTTGCGATTTCCCTGGTAGAAGCCCTGGCGATTTTGCCCGCCCACTTGGCCAAGGGGCGCACGCGTAAGGTGCGCGCAGCCGCAGCGTTGGCTCCCGGGAAAGCGCCCAAGCACTGGTACGAGCCACTGCGCGCGGGATACGTGCGATTGTTAAAATTCAGCCTGGCCTGGCGCTGGAGCGTCCTGGGCGCGGGCCTTGGGTTGCTGGCTTTTGTGGCCGCACTGGCCCAACACCGCTTGCCCTTCGTGTTCTTCGATGACTTTGAGTCCAAGATCTTTTACGTCTCTGTGCGCTTGGTGCCCGATGCATCGTTGGATGACAGCGAAGCGGTTGCCCGCAAGATGGAAGACATTTGCCTGACGATGCCAGAGAGCGATCTCGAGAGCATCAACACCCTGATCGGGGTCTCGGCGCAAAACGCCGTGGACTATGAGTTGGGTCAGAACTTGGCCCAGGTTTGGGTGGAGCTGCGCGAGGGAGATCAACGCACCATGGACGCCACGGCCGTAGTGCAGTGGTTGCGGAACAATCTGAGCGACATCTCGCCGCTGGTGGAGACCATGCAAATCGACCAGCCCCAATCGGGTGTCAACGGGCGCGCAATTGAATTGGTTCTGCGGGGCCAGGACGAGGCCCAAGTGGCCGCTGCGGCGAAGGCGATCCAAGCAGACCTGTACGGCTTTGCGGGGGTCCATGAGATTCGCAGTTCCGTGCGCAGCGGCAAGCGCGAGTTACGCATCAAGCCCACGGAAGCGGGGCGCCTGATGGGTGTCAGCGAAGGTCTCCTGGTGGCGGAGCTCGGAACTGCCCTGGAGGGCCTGCGCTGGGCGCGCCTGCGCCGGGGGGGGAATGATCTTGATGTGGTGGTCAAGCTGCCCGAGACCGTTCGCGGAGACCCTGGAGCCCTGGGGCGCTTGATGATCACCACAGGCACGGGAGCCCGTGTGCGGCTCAAGGATGTGGCCACCTGGGAAGAGGGATCCGGCCCCGCATCTCTGCACCGTCGGGATCGTCAGCGTTCGATTACCTTGACCGCGGATGTGGATCGCAGTCACGGCAATGCACGGGATATTGTCAGTTCCTTGCTTGAGCGTTATTCGGACTTGCCCCAAACCCACGGGGGTACGACCCTCAAGCCCTTGGGGGATTTTGATGACACGGAAAGCAGCCTCGCGGGTTTGGCCAAGGCCTCGTTGGTGGCGCTGGCTTTGATCTTTGCAATCCTCGGCACCCTATTCCGCTCGTACCTGCAGCCCCTAGTGATCATGTCCATCGTGCCCTTTGCTCTGGTGGGCGTGGTGGTGGGGCACTTGATCATGGGTCGCGACATGACCCTGCTGTCTTTGATTGGCCTCTTGGCCCTCTGCGGAGTGGTGGTCAATGACTCGCTGATTTTGATTGAGTTCGTCAATCAGCGGCGGGCCCAGGGGGTCGAGTACATGGCCTCTTTGATTGAAGCGGGCACCCTGCGCTTCCGGCCCATTTTGCTCACCAGCGTGACCACCATGGCGGGCTTGACGCCCCTGACTTTTTTCTCCAGCGGCCAAGCGCGTTTCTTGCAGCCGATGGCGATCAGTGTTTTCTTTGGATTGGCAGCGGCGACCATTTTGGTGCTGGTGTTAGTGCCCTGTGTGCAAGCCTGTCTCGATGACCTGACGCTGGCGGCCAAGCGCCGTTGGGCTCGGGCCCCTATGCCTGGTCCCCGTACCATTCCCTCCTGAGCTGCTCGTTCCTATGAATCTAAGTCTAAGAGAGATTTCAAACCCCGCCGATTGCGAAGCCCTTGCTCCCCTAGCCCAAAGGCTAGTCGAGCGCTCTTGCGAGGAATTACGCAACGATCCAGCGCCTGAGGGTTGCGGGTTGAAACTGTTGCAAAGGGTGCTCCAGTCACCCACTGGGGTGATTCTTCAGACGGTTGGGGCGGATGGAGAAACCGTGGGCTTAATCGTTACCGGCCCCTTGATCGATCCCTTAGTGGGGGATGAGACCCCCATGGTTTTACTGCTATGGACTGCTGATGCTTTTCGGCGGCGGGGTATGTCGAAAGGCATGATTCAAAGCGCTGCGGAGATCTTGGCGGGGCGCGGCCTGCATTCCCTCGCTGCCCGAGCCGAGCACAACGACGATGCTTTGATTTCCATGGGCGAACGTTCGGGGTTCATTCGCCTGTATGAGGTGCTCCTGCGCGAGGGCCCGGGGCGCTAGGCCTTGTAGGGTCGAGTTGGAACGGAAGCGCGAGCCACACCCTGCTGCTTAGGCCCCTTGATGGATGAGGGGCGTCATGCAATGGAAGGTCATGGCCCGCTCTGCGTGCGCCCGTGCTTCTTGTGACAGAGGGGCAGATGGCGGGGACCCGCTGCGGCTACGCGGGGTCCGGCTTGCGTCGTAAGATCAGCAGGGCGTCGAAGCCTCCGTCGAGCTCCACGGTTTGGTTCAGGTCGTATTGGAAGTCGTGCACGGCGACCAATTCCAGGCGTTTCTCCTGTGCGATCGTGCGGCGCAGTTGGTCTGCGCTGTAGGTGCGGAACCACCAGTTGGTTTCCTGGGTGTGCTCGTTGCCGTTTTCTTCGATCCGCATGCGGCTACGCATGCGTTCCTTGCGTTCTTTGGCTAGGGGGGGCCAGGCCTGGATGTTGCATGTGACGCGCGTGCCGGCCTCTTCTACAACCCAGCGCTCCCGTTCGTATTTGGTGCGCGAATAGTCTGTTAGGTGCATTCCGAGGCAGTAAATGCCCCCAGGCACCAAGAGATCAGCGATGCGCGTAAAGTGTTGGCGCGCTTTGGACTCGGTGTTTAAGTACTTGAATGTGCTAACCAGGCAATGGGCTAGGTCAAAGCGCCCTTTGAGGCTTAGTTCGCACATGTCGCCATGCAGGAGCCGGGCCTTGAGGTTCTCTTTTTTGAGGCGCACACGGGTATGGGCCAGCATGGGCTTTGAGATGTCGTTGCCGCTCACTGTCCAACCCCGGCGTACCATTTCCACCACCAGACGGCCGGAGCCACAGGCGGGTTCCAGGCAGCGGCGCCCGCGGGAGGAGCCGTACAGTTGGTGAGCCTGTTCTAGGAAGAAGCCTTCGAGCGGTGTGTCCTCGTCAAAAACGAGATCGTAGTAGCGCGGGGTGTCGTACCAGTCGACTTGTCGGGGCTTTGAGGAAACTCCTGTCTTGGCCTTGGGGCTGCTCATGATCGTTTGCGGGGTGGCGTGACCGGTGACCAGGCTTTTTGGGCGGGGACTTGCACGAGGCGTTGTTCTTCTGGGATCCATGCGCTTAACTCGCCACCATACACACACCCCGAATCGAGCCCCATGACCTTGTCTCGCATCAAAAGACCCTGGCGGGCCCAGTGCCCAAAAACCACCTTTCGGGTTTCGTTCGTCCGGGCTTCCCAGAGTTGCCACCAGGGAACAAAGGGTGCCCCGGGGTTCGGCTCGTCCTTGGGCGCTCGCTGGCCCAAGCTGTCGCAGTGGCGAACCAACACGGCAAAATCCGCGTCATCGGTGGGTGCGGTAGGGGGGATGCCCACCAGCAGTTGGGCGGGATGTTCCCAGGCGGGATGCACCCCCGCATGGATGCAGATCAAATCGTCCCACTCCAAGCACCAGGGCCTGGCCGTCAGCCACTCCAGCAGCTCCTGGCGATCCGGTGCATCCAACACACACTCCATGTGTTCGGATGGAGCCGGTCGACGCATGCCCGCAGCTGTGCGTAAGAGATGCACTTCGTGGTTACCGAGTACGCCTCCCGCATCGAGGCTTTTCAGCAATCGCAGGACCCCCACAGAATCGGGGCCG
>Ga0206679_10004403_pt1 | contig 10539 bp, 10 predicted proteins | sample M110012015metaG_FD_155464 | JGI IMG/M metagenome (GOLD analysis project Ga0206679, IMG submission 155464) | Ammonia-oxidizing marine archaeal communities from Monterey Bay, California, United States - M1 100m 12015 | ecosystem: Environmental > Aquatic > Marine > Intertidal zone | place: USA... | reverse complement strand
AAGATCATCTGTAATGAAATCTTTCACTAACATCGACACCTGTTTTTGTTTTAATAAAGCCACACTATTAATAATTCCAATATATCTATTATATAATTCGGAATCTGAATAAACCAATAATTCTTTTGTAGATAAACTGGATATAAATCTTGTAAATATATCATTCATATAATCAGGGTCATTTGGTTTATTTTCATAAAGTGATAATTTCTTATTTTTAATGAATGTATAATTCATACATTCTACATTTATATCATCCACTACACCACATATAATAAGAGATTTTTTTAGAGCTTCATGTTGAATAGCAATTTTAATACCATGAACCTTTGTCTGAAAAGATTTGCAAGTTCTTGCCAAATCAAAACAATCAAAATTTTCGGCAGATTCGACAATCGTGAAATCCTCCACTATTTTATTTCTCGCTATCTCCTTTTTCTTCCTTTTGTCTTTGTATGCCATTACTTTATAACCAATCGGATGTACATACTTTTTTATGACCTCATATCTATGTCTATTTTCAGAAGTAATGATCGTATTTAAAAAATCACCACCAAAACAAATCGTAATCAAATCATCAATATGATATGTTCCAAATGATTTTAGTAGAGAAGATAAATCGTTGTTAATTTCTTGTAATTTTGATACACATATATCCAAATCTGTATTTGTATTATGATTTATATCATTCGACATATCTTCCAATTGTACAAATAATAATTCTAGGGCCGAAGTACATATATTTATTTCGTTTGAACCCAAAATTTCTAAAGATTTGTATTTTTGTACAGCTAAACATGTTTTTTTAATAATTTCCTGAAATGTAGTAATTTTTGACACGATAAAAGACGTTATATCCTTGGGGTTTGTGTTACAACCTTTGGTCTTTTGCTCGTTGATTATTATGATTTCAGAATTTGATTTCATATTATTATATGGATATTAAAAAAAATACAAAGATTTTTGCCTAGTATTGCATATTTTTAATGATTATTTGAAAATATCTTAAACATAATGTGTAATTATAAATATAAAATGGGAATACCTGCTTACTTTTCGTTTATTGTTAAAAATAATCCAACCATCGTTAAAAAAATAAATACATTAAATGGAAAAATACATAATCTTCTACTTGATTGCAATTCTATCATATATGATGCACTTTTTCATATCGAATTCACATCCAAAGATGAATATGAAAATCAAATTATTGAATATGTATGTAATAAAATTAATTTATATATAGCTGACGTGTCTCCTACATCTTTAATCTACATTGCTTTTGACGGAGTAGCACCTATCGCAAAATTAAATCAACAAAGAAATAGAAGATATAAATCATGGTTTACAAATAAAGTACTAAATAAATCTTCAAATTGGGATCGTTGTTCAATTACACCCGGAACAAAATTTATGGAATTATTATCAAATAAAATATACTACAACTTCGGTAACAACCCGTTATGTAAAATATCCACAAGTACTGATCCCGGAGAAGGAGAACATAAATTATTTCATCATGTCAGAGATAACGTCGAATATTATAAAGATAAAACAACAATCGTATATGGTCTAGACGCCGATCTAATTATGTTGTGTATAAATCACCTTCATATTTGTAGCAAACTTTATTTGTTTAGAGAAACACCCGAATTTATTAAACATATAGACAAGTCATTAAATCCAAATGAACTTTATATCTTAGATATTGCCGAATTAGCATCAAATATATGTTATACGTTAAATAATAATAAAATATGTGATACAAATCAAGAAAAAAATAAATTATTTGACTACATCTTTATTTGTTTCATGTTGGGTAATGATTTCATGCCTCATTTTCCACATATTAATATCAGAACAAATGGTATTAATATTTTGATGGATACATACAAAGAAACAATTGGAAATGAAAAACTGAATCTGACTGATGGAAAGAAAATTTACTGGAATAATTTTAGAAAATTCATATCTTATTTAGCAAAAAAAGAATGTGAATTGTTCCAAGAAGAATATGAAAGACGTATTATGTTTGAAAAACGCCATTATAAGGATGAAAAAGATGAAGACAAATTAAATAATATACCTATTAAAGATTTGAAAGAAGAAAAATTTATAGACCCGTATGAAAAAGGATGGCAATTTAAATATTATAAAATATTATTCGACATAGATGGGAAAAAACATAATAAACAACCTATTTGTAAAAATTATTTGGAAGCAATCGAATGGAATTTCAAATATTATTCAGGTAATTGTCCCGATTGGACTTGGAAATATAATTATGACTATCCTCCATTGTTAGCTGATTTATTAGAATATATTCCATCGTTTTCTATTGAGTATATAGAGAATACTTCTCCTCAGATTATATCTCCATATACACAACTAGCCTATGTATTACCCAAAAGTAGTCTACAAAATCAACTTCCAAATAAAATATACCAAAAACTCGCAGATCATAATGAATGGTATTCCGAAGACTGTATTTTTAAATGGAATTATTGTCGATATTTCTGGGAAGCTCATGCTCATCTACCAGACATTCCTATTATAAAACTTGAAGAATTAACAGCAATATAATTTTATACTTCACACCCTACATATTATAAAAATATAATATTATAATATATATATAAATGCCCCTACAAGTATATTGCAGAGTTCGTGATGGATCATATGATAAAGTTATTCAGTCGAATAACACATGTAAAATCAAAATGAAACATAATAAAAAGGAAAATACCTTTATAATTAATAAATTATGGACCCCCGAAGCATCTAACGAAAATATATTCAACGATATATATTCCTTCAATACTAATTATTCTATACACTATTGGGTCGCATTTGGATACACCGGATCAGGTAAAACATATACAACAAGTAGTCTAATCCGTAATTTATACAACACACTTAATACTGATAAAAAATGTAAAATAAGTGTCTCAGCAATACAAATATATAATGATAATATATTTGATTTGTTAAATAATAATCAACCCCTCTCCTTTTATAAAACAAAAGAACTCGTTATTAAAAATATAACAAAAATTAACGATGATATTGATACTATAATAGATATATGCGTCAAAAACAGAAATACTGCAGAAACCGAATTAAATAGTGTATCATCTAGATCTCATTCTATTGTTACTATCTATTATAATAATAAAAAATATGTAATCGTAGATATGGCTGGTCAAGAAAGAATATCTAATTCAAATAATGATTCTGTTTTACAAAAACAAGCAAATAACATCAATTTAAATATGTTAGCATTAAAAGAATGTATACGCAATAAAAATGATAACAATACATATATTCCATATCGACGAACATTAATCACATTGGCATTAAAACCTATTTTTGAAAACAATTGTAATGTTTCATTCATATGTAACGTTAACTTAAAACAAAGTTTATATTATCAAATTGATAGTTTACGATACGCAGCCTCATTATATAGAAAAACTGACCTTAAACCAAACAAATATATAAATTTATTTGAAGCATACACTACATATATCCAAGACGCTGAATGGTACGCATCTCAAGAACGATTTCTAAGAAAAAAAATGAAAAAAGGTAAAACAAACAATATTAAAAATATTGAAACCCTTATTAAGAAGAAAAAAAAATGTATTGATAAAATGAATAAACAACTAATATCATTTGAAAAAAAATAATTAAATTACTTTTTATCTATCATAACCTCCTTCAATATATTTTTCACTATCTTATTATTATCAGATTCGTCTACAGCACACATACAGTTTGATGTCATTTTCATATACATATCAAATTCCTTTGAGTCTATATTCTCATGTTCTGGATATTCATCTATCCATTCTACAAGATTCGTCGCATTTTTATGTTTTATTTGTAAAATAGTATCCTTTATTTTATCCTTTTCATCATCTCTATTCCATTCATTATTGTCTTTTATATATAACGTTTCACGTTTCAAATCTGTACAGTGCATAGGACGTTTCGTTACTTCCATATTACTTAACGCTCTTTGAAATATATTCGTTATTCCTTTTATATGTCCATTATCCGCAGTATATTCTAAGTCTTTTAATTGAATTTGTAAAGAATTTATAAAATCTGTTATGTTTAACGCATCCTTACAAGTCTCATTTAAGAAAAAATTTAGATTGAAATTATTTGTTGTATTGTTATTACTATTCGTTGTATTATTATTCCCTATCAACGGCATTATTTCTGCTATTTGTTTTTGTTGTTCAGCCAACTGTGTTACAACTTTTATTAATAATTCTTTATAATCTGGCTCTTCTTCCTTCTTCTCAATTATAGCTTCTTCTTTCTCTTCTTCTTCTTCTTCTTCTAGATATGTACATTTCTTCTTATGTTTCCATAATCCACTATTATTCTGATATATTTTTCCACATTCGCATTTAAATAGCTGTGGCGTTTTAAGTGACTTCCGATTAATATCCACTATTTCCATTTTATGTTTTGTAGTTAGTATATGTCTATTCCATTCACTTAATTTGCTACATTTAAAGTGGCATTTTTCACAATAGAAACATTTGGCGTTTTTTGGCGTTTTGGCTATTTCCATTTCTTTCAATTCTCCTAAAATATGGATATATAAAAAAACGCCGTATAAACCTCAAAAAAAAAAGTTGTGATAACAAATGACATTTTTTGATTTTTTCATTTGCAGCATTTACGTCTGAGTCGTTTTTTTTATTTTTTTTAGTTAAAACTTTTTTTCGAAAAGTCGTTTTTGGACATTTATAAATGTCCATTTTCCATTTTCTGAAATACTTTTTTGTGTTTTAAAAAAAAAAGTTAAAACGATTAATTATAATATTGGGTCAGTTTTCTTTGTCATATTATTATTAGCAACATTTGTTATCATTTCTGCTATTTGTTTTTGTTGTTCAGCCAACTGTGTTTGTTGTTTCGACATTTGTGTCATAGCTTTTACTAATAATTCTTTATAATCTGGCTCTTCTTCCTTCTTCACAATTACAGCTTCTTCTTTCTCCTCTTCTTTTTCTTCTAGATATGTACATTTCTTCTTATGTTTATGTAACCCTTGTCTATGTCTATATTCTTTTCCACAGTCACAAATGAATTCATTTGACGTCACTTGTTTTTTATCGGTTTTTGTGTCATCATGTGTCATCATTTTATGTTTTGCAGTTAACAAATGTCTATTATATTCACTTATATAACTGCAATTATAGTTACATTTTTCACAATATAAACTTTCCTTGTTTTCTTTGTCATCCATTTGTATTCGTTTTATATGTTTATTCGTTTTATTATGTGTTTCATGCATTCGTGATGTATTAAAATAAACTTTACAACTATTACAATATAATATTTTTTTCTCTATATTTTCTTTTTCTTTTTTTTCTTTCTTTATTGCGTAGGGTTCTATACTATTTAATGTTGCATTAAGTTCTTTATAATAATGTTGTTCTTTTTTTCTTGCATGATAATGATCATCACAATTATGAAAGGCAATTATTTCCATATTCCAATTATCCCATCCACCATTATTACGTATAAAATTATATAGTTTATACTTATAATTGGGACTTTTCATATTAATACAATTTTGTTTATGTCCATATTTTCGTTGAACAAAATTAGTAGTATGTCCTACATATAGGTCTATTATTTCTGGATTTTTACAGAATATTTTGTAAAAGATTGTATTTGAATAATCAATTTCAACTTTAGGCATCTTATACTAATCTTATATAAAAAAATGCCTAAACATTTAAAAAAAAAAAAGTTAAAATGTTTAACATTTACATATTTTTACTTTTGCGCTTTCAAATTTTGAATTTCTTCATACATATCCATAACCACTTTAGATAATAATAATTCATAATCAGATTTACAAATATCAGGTCCTATTAGGGCATTACGCCTATTATGTTGGTGTATGGTTCTTTTCTCATATAGTTGTTTATACATTACTTTCTGTTCATTATTACAATTACAAGGTTCACCTATACATTTATTTTCCAAAAATTTAAATAGGTTATAATCATCCATTTCAATCTTAATTTTATCAATATTTTCTTTCATTTGCGAATTCTTTTCATCGGTTTTTTGTTTCATCATAGTTAAATGTTCTATTTGTAATAAATGTTCTTTTATCCTCTCATTTACAAGTTCCATATAAATAATTATTGATTAATATATTTATATGATTTAAATAATTTATATTATTTAAATAATTTTGGCGCTTTGGTTATTTCCATTTTTTTGTTACACCTTTGAACATTTAAAACGCCGTATGTATTAAATAATTGATTTAAAGATATTATTATTATTTTATTAAATACATATGTCTCGTTTAAAACCATATACTACAAATCAAGAATCGTGGAATACGATACTTCATAAACATCTAAGAATTCCAATGAATCAAAGAGAATATTCTTGGGAATTAACCGAGATTACCAAATTTTTGGATGATATATTTAAAATTTATGAAGAAGATAAATATGTTGAAAAAATGGGTTCAATTATAAATTTAAATTATAATAATGGAAATGATATTTATGATGGACAACAGAGAATATTAACTACAATTTTAATTCTTAATGTAATATCTTGTTTATCTGAAAAATTAAAAAATAAAATCAATCAACTATTGACAATAGATATTGAATTAGATGATTTAACAACAGAACAAAGGCAAATTAAAAAAAAACATAATGTTAATATAATTCCAAAAATTCATTGCATTAATCCATATGATATGGAAGGTTTAGTTAATATATTTAATGATAAAATTAAATCTTTTGTAGATTATGTATATAATGTAGATGATTTTAAAGAATCGTTTGATGAAGATGGAGTATATATATGTAGTGTTTGTAAAACTGAAATATCACGCAAAAGTGATTTTATTAGACATCTAAAAAAATCACACGATTATTTACCACCAGATTCATCTACTAAATTGCATAGTTCTTTTATAGAAATTTATAATTATTTTGTTCTAAAAAAGTATGATGAAAAAGATTTAATTAATTTATATAAATTCATATTAAATGATATTGATGTTCAGTATTATGATTGTAATGACCCAGAATATGTTAGTAGAATATTCGATTGGGAAAATAATAGAGGAAAGACAGTAGAAACTCTTGATATAATTAAAAATCCAATTCTTGTTAAAATACCAAATGATAAAAAAGTAGAAATATATGATAAATGGGAGGCATTAAAGCATAGAAAAAATAATATTTATAAAAAGAATTTTGGACAAAAAATATTTGATATAGCAATTCAAATATATAATAATCAAATATATAATAATCAAATTAAAAGAACAATAAATCACGAAGAATTATATAAACCTATTATTGATAATGAAGATACTTATAAAGAAATTAATAAATTCTTTAAAATTGTTGAAAAATTATTTGAAATTATGGATAAAATTAGTGAAGATAGATTTGGAAGATTAATTAATAATACACCTAGAATTTGTTTAAATTGGGAAGCATATATGTGGTGTTTACTACCAATATTCTTTAAAACGAATAATATTCATACTGATTTGATTAAATTAATGACTAAATGGTATTTTAGAAATTTGCAGTTTAAATCTAGAAACTTTAATAATCTGTGTTATTCGAATGAATTTATTAAAATTACGAATGAAGCTCTTAAAAATCCAGATTATGATTATTATATAAATATTAAAGAATGTTTGGTTAAAAATAAGGATAATTCTATTAAGAATGATAATTATTTACTATCAATGAAAGATATGAATTTTAAATCAACAAATGCTACATATTTACTGCTATTTTTAGAAACGTGTATTACTACTAATTTACAACAGGTATCATTAGAATACACACTCGAACATATATATTGTCAGAAAGATAAAACAAAATTATGTAATCCATCTCTGATGGATAATATTGGAAATTTAACATTAATAGAAGGTAAAAATAGTGATAATGGTCATAAAGGAAATAGTTCTCTGGGGTCAAAAATATATGATAAGAAAGTAATATCATATAAAGGAAGTAGTAGTATGATTACACGTAACATAGTAGACAATTATGAAACTTTTACAGAAGAAACAATTATTGAAAGAAACAATCAAATTAAAGAATTATTAAATATACATACTAATTATTAGTATGGCGTTTTAAATAGTATGATAATAAATATAACACTATTAATATTATATTTTATTTACAGAAAATAGGCGTTTTACACACTTAAAATATTTGAATTATTATTATTAATATTTAGTTATTATATATATATGGGTTCATTTACGAAAAAGAGTAACACCTACAACAATCGTGCTAGGATTACTCGTAGAAAACGGAGGTCTTCTCGAACAAAACGGATGTCTTCTCGAACAAAACGGATGTCTTCTCGAACAAAACGGCGGTCTTCTCGAACAAAATACAAACGGTCTCGTTATAAGAAGAGAGGGGGGGAAGGACCAACCAATACTATGAGCAAAACGATAGTGAAATCGTTTCCGATTATGGAACATTTTCCATCGTGTGGAACGTGTATGACTGCAATTGATAATAATGTGTTAAATAAGAGTAAACCGGAAAAGGAATTACACCATATTATAGATTCACAGGAAGACGATAGTTGGGACGGATGGACGTCAGCAGAAATTAATGAATTGGGTGTTCCTAACAACATCACTTCAAAATTGTCTCCATCTATGGATTCATCTAAGATTAAACCATCTGTTAAAAAAACAAAAAATCCGTATGCTCGAAACCGATAATTTACAGATTTGAAGATTATAATAAAAATTATATAAATATTTTTATTATATATAATATAATGGAGTCTATTATATTACAAATCATGTGTGATGAAGAATGGGAAAATCGTCGTAAAAAACAAGACGAGTGGCGACAAAAACAACTGGATATTTTTTATCGTTCTGGTAAGCCAATATTTACGATGACATTAGAAACTCAGCATATTCGTAGTAATAATAATCCTCATCATTTTATTGAAAAAAAATTATGGGAAAATTAAATTAATTTATAAAATTGATAATTTATAAAATTGATATGAAAATAATATAATGTATTATTCATTATATTAATTATGGATAACAAATGCGTAAAATGTGGATCAGAATATAATAATACAGAATATGATTATTGTACACCAGAACAATGCGGTATAATGGTACCATGCGAAGGTTGCGGTAGAGATATTAATTGCAATAGAGAAAATCTACATATTTTAACTAAGCCGGTAAAACCTGATGAACCTATTGAGGATTTAACACATTGTGTCGATTGTTGTTATGACAGAGATGACGGGTGGAAATGTGACCAATGTGACGATAACTCTGATGAAGAGGAAGAAGAGGAGGAGGAAGAAGGAAATTAATATAAAAATAAGTTTCAGTTTATTACCGTGGAATTTATTGAGCGATATACAACTGTTCCGTATTTGGAATATTTAATTTATAAAATTGATATAAAATATTTTTTATATTAATTATAACAATAATAATGACTACAACGATTTGCAAAATGAATAACCATGCTGAAGAACGATACCAATTTTGCTTATGGATGTATCGTATCAAAAAGGAAACAGACAAGAGAAACAAGGCAAAGAGAGAACGAGGGGAAAAATACTTAGTATATATGGGTATATTCGCCCTACCGAGTCATATTAAAAAACTATTTGGAGGCTTTATAAAAACACCACAATACACACATATTCATAATTTAGAAGGGCATACTGGTACTGTGCTTTCTCTCACTCATTTTAAAAACAAATTGTATTCTGGGAGTAGTGATAAGACTATCCGCATTTGGAACACAGAAACTTACGAAGAAATAGCAACTTTAGAAGGGCATACTAATACAGTGTATTGTCTCACTCATGACGAGAACAAGTTGTTTTCTGGGAGTGGGGATAGAACTATCCGCGTTTGGAATACAGAAACTCACCAAACAATAGCGGCTTTGAGAGGGCATACTTCCAGTATGCTTTGTCTCACTCTTCATGAGAACAACTTGTATTATGGGAGTTGGGATGAAATTATCCGCATTTGGGACACAGAAACTTACGAACAAATAGCCACTTTGGAAGGGCATACTAATAGTGTGGAGTGTCTCACTCATCACGAGAACAAATTGTATTCTGGGAGTGCTGATAAAACTATCCGCATTTGGGACACAGAAACTTACGAACAAATAGCAACTTTGGAAGGGCATACTGACTGGGTGAGGTGTCTCACTCTTCACGAGAACAAATTGTTTTCTGGGAGTGTTGATAAAACTATCCGCATTTGGAACACAGAAACATACGAACAAGAAGAAACTCTGGAAGGGCATGCTGATTTCGTGAATTGTCTCGCTATTCACGAGAACAAATTGGTTTCTGGGAGTGATGATAAAACTATCCGCATTTGGAACACAGAAACTTACGAACAAATAGCCACTTTGAGAGGGCATGCTTTAGGTGTGTATTGCATTGCTATTCACGAGAACAAATTGTTTTCTGGGAGTGGGGATA
>Ga0206679_10004399_pt1 | contig 10542 bp, 9 predicted proteins | sample M110012015metaG_FD_155464 | JGI IMG/M metagenome (GOLD analysis project Ga0206679, IMG submission 155464) | Ammonia-oxidizing marine archaeal communities from Monterey Bay, California, United States - M1 100m 12015 | ecosystem: Environmental > Aquatic > Marine > Intertidal zone | place: USA... | reverse complement strand
TGCATGGCCTGCGCGCGCGGCTAAGAATCTGTTCCCGCCGCAATCCTCTAGGACCCGAAGGATCAGGAATTCTTTCAAGACGTTGAGATTCGACGAGGCGGGGCGAGGTTCGGGCTTGATCCAGCGTGAACGCATGCGACGAAGCACTGCCTCAGTCATGATCCGAGTCAGGCGAGCGCCACGTGAGAGAGAGCCGCTCAGTCCCACATCGTCGTTGGACTTGTAGGATCAGCTTTCATCGTGCCATTGCAGCGGGGGCAGGGGCGGGAGTCATCCCAGGGCGTGAGGTCGTTGCCATCGCATTCGGGGCATTGATTCAATTCGTCCGTTGATATTTGATTCGGATCGCGAGTTCCGACCAGGACGTCCACCACCGCACGGCAAGTGTTGCAGATCTTGGTGTCGGTCTGGGCGACGAATCCGTAGTCCGGACCCCCACTGACCTCGGCAGAGTAGCCACAGCCCAGGCAACAAAAAGCGTAGTGCGATCCCATGCAAGAGAGGATACCCCGGCAGGACTTGAACCTGCTACCTCCGGTTTAGGAATTCAGGGCCCTATCGGCGGAACACGGCTCCGTGGGCGCTTGCCAAGGTCAGTCCCCCGACAGGGCTTCCATGAGCGTGCGCCGCGCGGCGCGGTAGGCGGCGGGCGATGTCTCGTAGTCGTCGTAGGCTCGGAACACGCGCTTGGTCAGGGTGTCGGCGAGCGCGGCGCTGCGCACCCGCAGGGCCTCGAGCAGCTCGCGGTCCTCGAGTCCGATGCGATGTGCCTCCAGCCTTAGGCTTGAGAGGATACTGGGATCTCCAGAGGGATGCGGATAGATCACGTGGGTGTCACCCGCGGGCAGTTTGTTCTTCGTGCCGGGTTGGTGGGGGTGATCCATCACACTTTGTTCGTAGGGGTCCGCCTTCCAGCGGTTGTAGCCCCAGTGCAAGTAGCCGGTGACGCCGTCGCGGCTGGCACCCCAACCGAGGTAGATTTGGCGCAGGTGCTCTTGGTCGAGAAGGCGGTTGAGCCACGGTCCCCCGGGAGCAAGGCACGAGTAGAACCAGACCTCGTCGCCGGCCTGTATGCGCTCGCTAAAGAAGGGTAGGTGTTGTTGGAAGGCGCGCGTCTGAGGGCACCAGACATTCAGGGATCCCACTAGCTTCGTACTCATGGAGGCTTCGAGCAGGCGCACTCCGGGAAGAGCCCGCCTCACGAGGATCGCGAGCTCTGCGTATGAGGCGGCGTTGGTATCCGTGGGCTCGTCGGCCAGGTGCTGGAGCCAGCGGTCGTTCCAGTCATTGGCCTCGAGGACCTCATGCACCGGTTCGAAGTAAGCCGCCACCCTCGCGCTAGCCTCCTCCGTTCCCACAAGGGGCCTGGGCTTCGCTCCAATGCGAACCTCAAGGCGCTTGGCGCCCCAGTCTCCACCGGGGCGCGCGGCAATTTGTCGGCCTTCCATCCAGTAGAGTCCGCGGGAGCTAAAGACTTCCACATAGCGTTCGAGGCGCTCGCGCGCCAGGGCCCACTCTCCGTCGTCGTTCTGCGAAAGGAAGGCGTTGAGCGGAACCTCGAAGACATTCTGGCGCGTGCGCGCCATTAGATCGGCGTACTGTTCCAGGAGCTTCCAGTGCAGCTCGCCCCAGGCGGGTTCGTCGTATCGCGCCGCCAAGGAAGCGGGCGCGAACCAGTTGGTGAAGCGCATACTGTCGCGGCTGATCGGTGGGACGGTCACCTGATGAACGATCAGTGGCAGGCTTAGCTCGACGATCCCTCGATCGGGACCTTGATTCAGCTTCAGTACCAGGTCACGTTGCCCCGCGCTGGCTTGTGCGCCGACCTCAAACTCGATCCGAATCGCGGTTACCTGGCCCGACCCGACGGAGCTGATGGGGCCTTCCCATTGGAGGGGTAGTACCGGATCGAAAATCTCGAAGGGAGCTGCGCGAACCACATGCGGGTTGGGGCGACCATCCCACTGCAGGGTGCGACTCTCCAGGCCGGTGTTCTCCTCCACGGGCACCGTCAGCAGTTGGAACATCCTCGCCGTCAGACCATCGTGCCCGGAGACTTCGAGTTTCATCGGTTGCCCAGAGTCCTGCCCCGCCACCACCAGGTGCAGGGCCCCGGTTGCCCCCCGCGGAACGTCCAAGCGCTCGAGCGCCTGCGCGGCTTCAGGCATGCGATCAGGGAACAGCGGCGTGAGTTCGTCAACAACACGAACCTCATCGCCACCAAAGACCACCGCTGCGAGAATAAGAGAAATGATCATAGGGGTGCCAGTATACGCCGCGCTCGCTTTGTTGCTCGAACCGAGTACCGCTGCCTCAACGCGTTTGCACTCCTCATCGGCAATGAACCAGGCCTCTATGCCTTAGTCGCGGCGGGCGATGCCGCACCTCCGAGGTATTCCTTCAGGCCGCTGCACAGCGGGCTTTACGCCCATTTGAGAGCGCCTACCCTTTGCCCTCAGCAGAGGGCTTAAATACGGCCCACCAAAAAGCGGGTCAGCAGTTGCCTAGGGAGGGGTTCTGCTGTGCGGGGGCGAGGGTGCCTATTCCAGGTGCCCGTGGCAAATTGAGAAACGGCCCTAGGGCAAAGAAACATTTAATGGGGTAGAATTGAAGCAGCTCCCAACCTGAGGTTTTTCCATGTCTCGATTTATCTATGCCGCACTCTGTTCAGTTCTTGTCGCCCCGGCCCAGGCAGATCTCAATCAGTGGCTGACGGCTGTGGGGCAGGGGACGCCTAGCGCGTTCCAGAGCCACGTGGTGGTGGTGCCCAGTGTGGTCAATCTTGGACCGATCAACTCTAGTGTCGGTGCGACCTACGAGTTCATCGTCAATGGCACCCTGGATGGAGGCTCAAGCGCCTTGATGGGCACGCGCAACAATGGCGTGTCCGTAGATTGCGCCTTGAAGTTCGAGCAGAATCTAAATACCTCCTCTTATGGAGTGACCCAAGCAGGAATCGCTGACTGGTCGATTTCTCCCACGACCATTAATATGGACGTGCACCTGTGCTTTGTGGTGGACTTTGGCGCGGGGACGACGGTGCTCTACGAAGACGGGGTCCTCATGGGATCCGTTCCCTGGGCGGCTCACTTGGCTGGAGACGTAGGGCTTGGGCATTGGTACAACGCAACCGGAGCGTCGGTGGATCCGCTCGTTGGGACGTTTAGTGGGGTTGCGGTCTATGACTCGATGTTGCTGGCCACGGAAATCGCGGATCACTCCAACGCATTCCATTCGCCGATTGGGATCGGAGGCAGCCTTTGTCCGGGGGCCTCGGCCAACTCAACGGGGAGCGCCGGCGCCCTCACTGTGGTGGGCAGTGCGAATGTTGCGGACAATCTTCTGTCTCTTGAAGTGAGTCAGCTGCCCGCGGACCAGTTCGCCATCTGCTTGGTCTCCAACGGGCAGAGTTTCATTCCTAACTTTGGGGGGTCCGCAGGAAACCTGTGTGTGACGGTGAACTTCGGTATTTTTGCAAACCAGGTGCGCAACACGGGCGCGAGCGGCGCATTTTCAGTTCCGGTGGACTTGACCGCCTTGCCCTTTGGGTCTTCTCCGGTGAGCGTCAGTCCCGGGGACACTTGGTACTTCCAGGCTTGGCACCGGGACAGCAGTCCGGTGGGTACATCGAATCTGACCCAAGCGTATTACGTGCAGTTTCAGTGAGTGGCCGGGCGATTGTCGATGTTGCCTCCAGCATGGACATGGGTGGGGACAAGTCTTTCGAGATGGCATTCATCGAAGGGGTCGAGGTGGGAGAGAACGGGGCGCGAGGGGCCTATTTCGTGGAGATCCACGGCCACGCGCTGACCTACGAAGAGGTGAAGCCGCGGGTCTGGCAGAACAACTCGCCGCTCACGCCCCAGGACTACACGGCAATGGCCAATGTGACGGCCGAAAATGTCGTCAGTGGAAACAAGCTTACCACCAAGGTCGTCACTGTCACCGCTGGTCTGGAGCGCCATGAGATCACCTCTGTGATCCGGGTCGAATACAAGGGCGCGGACGGAAGTCCCGTTACCATCGAGTACACGTCCATGAGCGGTTATCACCAGCAGACGGAGTAGACCGTCGTCCCGGGTCCGCCCGAGTCTCTTTTCCGTCGAAGGTAGAACGCCCGCCCGCCTGCACGTTCCCGTCAGGTGGACTCGAGCCGGGACGCCTCTTCCACGGCCGCACGGACCTCCTGCTCCAGCTCGTCGGTTCCTCCCACGACGAGCACGACGAAGTGTGGAGGCACCCAGTCGTCGAAGGATGTGCTGCGAACGAAGAACTCGGCCACCTCGCCGAGCAGCTGGCCCTCGTGCCACGTGGTCATCACGAACGGACCAGATGCTCCGTCGATCTCGTCCATGACCCCGACCATGTCGATCGAGTCGTCCCACGAGGAGCAGGCTCGCCCCCAGCACACCGCGTACCGACACCCCTGGCGCACGAACTGGGTCGACAGACGCCCCTGCTCGTCGGGTGAGATCTCATCCGCTCCGAGGACGAGCAGGAGCGCGAACTCCTCTCCCTCACAGGGTGAGAAGAACCCATAGGGGCGGCGTGCACGTCCGAGCCACACGGGGGTACGTCCGGGGGTCGGCAGTCGCTGCATCATGAATCCCAGGGTGCTTGAGAGGATAAGGGGTTCAAAGGGTCTCCGCCCGGCGGGGTAGGCCTAGACCGAGACAGATCCTAACTGCTCTCCCCCTTAGGGAGGTGGTTTGGGCCTTGGCAGGCCCGCCTTGGGGCTGCTTGGGCGATTCAGATGCGGTGATTCGTCCTTCCGCCCACGATGCGCACAGAGCTCCCCCCGCCCGCGGCCCTGTAGCGAGTGCCCTCCCGCTCGCGTGGAAAGGCCCCCACCCTTGGGGGAAAGATCAGCGGCATTTCCGCACGGCAGGCCCTGAAAAGGTGATGACCCCCCCCTGGGGTGCCCCACGTGGGAGGTTGCTCGTCAGAACGGCCAATCCCCGAGTCCTCCGGTGTAAGTTTTTTTGATTCGTCCCAGGCTCGAGAGCGGGCCAGGGTTGCGGCTGGGACCCAAGCCCCGCACGATGGCCCCATGCGCTTCACGTCCCTCCTCTTTCATGCCCTCCTGACGGTGGTACTCGGCAGCGGGTTCGCTCAGGCTGGCCCGCCCCTAGCTCCCCAGGAGACTCCCCGGTCTGCGCCGGACAATCGCTCCTCTGAGAGTCATTATGTGATTCAAGCCAAGCTGCTTGAGGCCCAGTCGGGAGATGTGCTGGTGGGTAAAGATGCCCATGAGAGTCGTCGCCGCCTTGAGGGCAGTCTGACTTTGAGGTGGACCAACCACAGCAAGGACAGCGTGGAAGACCTTTGGTTTCACCTGCATCACAACGCCTATTCGAACAATCGTTCGGTGCACCTGACCGAGTCCCGGGGCAGGGTGAAGGGAGTCGACATGAAGCGCGATTGGGGCTGGCAGCAGGTGACGAGTATCAAGGTGGCTGGACAGGACTTGCTAGAGGGCATGACCTTCGAGCATCCCGACGGCCCCGAGAGCGAAGACCGGACGGTATTCAGCATTGATTTGCCCCAGCCGGTGGGGCCTGGAGAGACCGTCAAGGTGGATCTCGAATGGACCTCCTTGATTCCCCGGGTGCGACGTAGAGCCGGCTCTCACGGGGACTTTCTTTTGATGTCCCATTGGTTTCCCAAGCTGGGCGTCTACGAGGGCGGGAGCGGTTGGAACTGTCACCAGTTTCACATGAACACCGAGTTCTACGCGGACTTTGGTACCTATGACGTGACCTTGAACTTGCCGCTCCATTATCGCGCCTCGACGGGAGGCCTAAAGGTCGGCGCAAGCGGCATGCTGCAGGGTGGCACGAAGGAGGAGGATGGCCGTTTAGAGGTGCGGTACCTTGCACCTGCGTTGGATGATCGGGATAAAACCGACATCTATGCCACGGGCGCTCTTATCCCCACCCCGCAAGTGCACGGTTTTGCCTGGGTGGCTGACCCGGACTTCGTGGTGCACACGGAGACCTTCCGCTTTAAAGACTGGAGTGATCTTTATCCCCTCGACGTGGAGCAAGCGGTCAATGCCAATGCCCTCTGGGATGTCTCCGAAGATGTCTCCCTGCGCGATGTGACCATCCGCGTGTTGCTGCAACCCGAACACGCGGACCAGGGTGAGCGCCACGCAAAGGCCACGGCGGCAGCCCTGTTCTTTTATGGGCTTTGGTGGGGTGAGTACCCCTATAGCGAAGTCACGGTGGTGGATCCCGCTTGGGGAGCCTCCGCAGCGGGAGGGATGGAGTACCCAACCCTCTTCACCTGCGGCACAAGCATGTTCACCAGCGAGCAAATGTACCGGCCTGAAAGTGTCACCGTGCACGAGGCCGGTCATCAGTTTTGGTATGGGTTGGTGGGAAACAACGAGTACGAGGCTGCCTGGCTTGACGAGGGCTTCAACAGCTACACCGACTCAGAGGTGCTCAGTCGGGTCTACGGGGACAAGCGCGAGTCGACTCGATACTCGTCGCTTCCTGTCTGGGGTTTGCGTCCCGCTCGATTGCCCGATGGTGGGCACTTTGGAGACATCCTGCTGGGTGGGCGCTGGGAGTTGCCGGGCAAATTACCGACCCTCCAGCCCCTTGCCCCGTCCGCCTTTGTGGATTGGTGGCGCGATCAGCCGGACCTGACTTTTGTCGAACAGTATTCCAGCCCCATGGAGGGAGATCGCGCCGGTTATCTGTCTGATCCCGCCACCGACCCTATCGATACCGTTGCTTTCCGCTACTGCAACCGTGTGAGTTATCGGGCGAATAGTTATCCGCGCACGGCGGTGGCTTTACGCACCCTGCGCGGCTTGGTGGGTCCCGCGGTGTTCTTGCGAGGCATGCGCCACTTCTCTCAAGACTGGCGCTATCGGCATCCCTACCCCGAAGATTTCTACGCGTCCTTCATGGAGGGCAGCGGCGTGGATGTGGGCTGGTTCTTCGAGGAGGTGTTTAGGAGCACAGGAACCGTGGACTGGAGTGTGAGCGTCAGCCAACATAAGCCCGCTGCACCGAGCGGGTTCTTTATGCAAGAGGACGGGAGCTTTGCTGGACCCGAAGCTGAAGCTAAGTCGGCCCCGGAAGCCGCTCAGAGCTCCGAATCAGCGGATGGGGATGAAGAGCAGGACTCCGAAGAGCCAGAAGTTGCTGCTTCGGCCAAGGCTAGGCTCTGGCACTACGACGTGGTGATTCGCCGCAAAGGAACCGTACGCTTGCCCTTGCCCATTGAAGTCCGTTTAGAGGCTTTGACCGATGGGGGGGATCACGAGCTTCTCGAGTTCGAGTGGACCCGCGAGATGCAGGGCCAGTCCGCTTGGTGGCGCCTTCCCATAGAACCGGGAAAACGCCGCATCCACTCGGTGGTCATTGACCCCGAGCGCAAATATCACATCGATGAGGACCTCTCCAACGACCGTTGGTTTGCCAAGCGTGATCGCCTGGCGCCTTGGCGTTGGACGGAACGGTCGGTTACCTGGCACTCACGTATTCTCCAATGGCTCTCACGCATCGCGGGCTGATCATGAACGACACTCCTCAAAAAGAAGGCGCCCTCAAGGGGCTGCGCGGTGGCTGGCTGTGCATGCGGTCGATTCTGCATGTGGCCAAGATGCCCTTTGCTTGGTTGCCGCCGACCATTGCCATGTTCCTCTTGGCTGCGCCGTTGGGTGCACCCCGTTACAGTTGGTTTCGGAATGTCTTAGGCAACCGCTACGCCCCCGGCGAGCAGATCCACCACCTGACCCAGGACTTCCGCACGGATCATGGCACGGTTATGGGTCAGCTCGATGGTTGGACTGCGGATGCGGCGGCGTACTTGGGGCTGAGCGCGATCTTGCTGGGCCTGTTGTTTGCAGGCGGCTGGCTCCAGTTATTGACCGGCACGGGTGAAGGCAGCGTGTTGCGTCGTTTTGCATTCGGGGGCGCGAGATTCTTCTGGCGCTTCGGACGCTTGCTGTTGATGGTGTTGCTGATCTTGGGCGGCTTGCGACTGGTGCTCTACGGGGACCTTTGGAATGAGTGGGTCTTGCAGCGGCTCTTTGATGTGCCTGCCCATGATCTTGGACGGCTTGAAACTCTTGATTCCGAAGCGATCAAGGTGCGCCTTGGTTGGGCGCAAGATGGTTTTTTTGCCCTGTTGTTTGCGTTGGTCCTGTCTTGGGCGACCTACACCCGCGCGCGCATTGCGATGCACGATTCCATTTCGGTGCTTTGGACGGGAGCCGGTGCTGCCTGGACCATCCTGCGTCACCCGATTGCCACGTTGCGCCCGCTGATTGGCTTGTTTCTGGCGGAGGCTCTGCTGGTTGCTGCCATCCTGGGCCAGGGGGCACGTTTCCTGGACCGACGGTTGATGGACGGTGGCGGAATAATGGAAGTTGGAGGGCTCTTTGCCCTGGGACTTGCAGCGCTGCTGGTGGGCGAGATCATGCGCGGCGCAAAGTACGTCACCGCGGTGGAAACCACCCGTTCCCTCGTGCGTCCCGTGACGTCGCCCGATCCCTGGCACACCATTGGTGGTCCGGGTGGTCCACAGTACCCAGTGGACCCTGATGAGGACGAGCGCTACGGCGTTTCGCTCTAACGTGAATCAGCTGGGCAGGTGAATGCGTAAGCGCTTGCCCAGCTCGAAACTCTGGGGTTCGACCTTGGTGGTCCAAGCTTCGAGCTCTACGCCCGCCTGTGCAGCTTTCGCGAGAGTCTTGCAGTAGGCGGGGTCCACATCCACCGCCGGGCCAAAGGAGCTCGCGTCCTCGCGGGACACGCAATAGAACATCACTGCCCGGTGGCCTTCTTGGACCATGTCCATCAGTTCGTTCAAGTGCTTTAGGCCGCGGCTTGTCACCGCATCGGGGAAGAGCGCGCGCTTGCCTCGCATGAGGGTTGTGTTCTTGACCTCCACATAGCACTTGGACCCATCTTCCTTTTCGAGCAACACGTCGATGCGGCTGGATGTTCCGTATTTGACCTCGGTTCGCACGGACTGATAACCCCGTAGGGCTGGAATGAGATCCGCGCGAATGGCCTCGGGAACCAGCTTGTTGGGCAGCCCTGTGTCCACATTCACCCAAGTCTCCGCCACTTGAATCGTCTGCAGGGTGTACCGCAATTTGCGCTTGGGATCCTGGCTGTCACGCAGGATGCAGGGAGCCCTCTCGGGCATGCAGCCGGTCAGCGACCCGGTGTTGGGGCAATGGGCGGTAATGATCTCTCCTGAGGAGAGCTCCACATCGGCCAAGAAGCGCTTGTAACGCTTCAGCAGGAGGCCCTTGATGATTGGTTGTTCGATTTTCACGGCCTAGGTTGTACCCGCAGAGCCGGCACCCGAAAAGGGCCCGGTACCCGGGATCTTCCCTTGCGGGGCGCGGGCGAATCGTTATCCTGCCTCGCCCATGAAGAACCTCGACGAAGTTACCCATGCAGTGCAGGAGCTCCGCACCCGGCTAGGCCAGTTGTCGGAGCGTCTTTGACTACTCCACCAAGAACAATCGCCTGAAGGAAATCGAGGAGCTCCAGAGCGCCCCGGGTTTCTGGGATGACCCCGAAAAAAGCCGTGCGGTCATCGCCGAGATGAAATCTGCGCGCTCGATTGTCGATCCGGTCGACAAGCTCAAAGGTGGTTTTGAGGACCTTGAAGTGCTGCAGGAAATGGCGGCCGAATCCGATGAGGATGAGATCTTCCCGGAAGCCCTCGAGACCTTTAATAAGACCCGGGCGATTCTAGAGGACCTCGAATTTCGGTTGATGCTGGGAGGCCCGAACGATGCAACCGACGCATTTGTGCAGGTTAGCTCCGGCGCGGGAGGCATCGATGCTTGCGACTGGGCCCTCATGTTGTTGCGCATGTACACGCGCTGGGCCGAGCAGCGTGGTTACAAGGTCGAGCAAGTGGAATACCAGGAAGAGCCCGAGGGCGGCATCCGTATGGCTACTATTGCGATCCGCGGTGAGTACGCCTTTGGCTACATGAAAGCCGAGTCTGGCGTGCACCGTTTGGTGCGCATTAGCCCCTTCGACGCTCAAGCTCGACGGCAGACGGCCTTTTCCTCGGTCGATGTTACGCCCGATATCGATGACACCATCCAGATTGATTTGGATGAGGCTGACATCAAAGTCGAGACCATGCGCGCCGGTGGCGCCGGTGGTCAGCACGTCAACAAGACCGAGTCGGCCGTTCGCATGACCCACGTGCCCACTGGGATCGTCGTGCGCTGCCAGAACGAGCGCAGCCAGCACAAGAACCGGGCCACGGCCCTCAAGCTGTTGAAGGCCAAGATTCTCGCAATGGAAGAGGCCAAGCGCGACACTGAAATGGCGGCCCTGTATGGGGAGAAGGGCGAGATTGCCTGGGGCAATCAGATTCGCTCCTATGTGCTCAACCCCTACCAGATGGTGAAGGACCACCGCACGAGCCATGAAGATGGCAACGTGGCGGGGGTTCTGGACGGGAACGTGCACCCATTCATCGAGAGCTACCTGCGCCAGCGCAACAAGTAGGCCCGGGTTTCGGAACCACGGAGCGCTGGGGTGG
>Ga0206679_10004398_pt1 | contig 10542 bp, 7 predicted proteins | sample M110012015metaG_FD_155464 | JGI IMG/M metagenome (GOLD analysis project Ga0206679, IMG submission 155464) | Ammonia-oxidizing marine archaeal communities from Monterey Bay, California, United States - M1 100m 12015 | ecosystem: Environmental > Aquatic > Marine > Intertidal zone | place: USA... | reverse complement strand
GAGTTGGGATCGCTCGGTGCAAAAGGCGCTCGACCGCGTGAAATTCATCAAGCCGTTCCCCGAGTCGATGAAAGGCTCGCAACAGACCTTCAACCTAAATTTTAACTCAAGAAGTTTTTCATGAAGAAAGCAACCCTCATCCAATTCCCTGTTTTAGCCGGTCTATTTTTGGCCGGTCTTGCACTTGGCCAGGCGCAGCCCTCAATCGATGTCGACGTGTTTGACGCCGGCGAGGTCAAGGCCATCCCAGTGACCCTCGAGGGCTTCACCGGCGAAACATTGGCCCTGCTGAAGTTCGATCTGTTCGTGCAGGGCTTCGAGTTCGTGGACAAAGCCAAGGCGCAGTTCACCATCAAGGGCAGCAACGCCGGCAGAATCAACGGCGCGGTGTACGACCATGTGAAACGCGGGTTCATCCTGAACAAGCGATATCAGGGAGGCAGCCTGCGGCGGCAGGCGCACACGTTCGCGAACAACGCTGTTGAGGCGATCACCGGCTCTCCCGGCATTGGCCTGACCAAGATCGCCTTCCGGCAGTTCCACGGGCGCGACACCGAGATTCACGTCGCCGACTTTGACGGGCACAACTCCAAGCGCTTGACCCACGACAACTCCATCGCCGCTGGGCCGGAATGGACTCCGAATAATGACTCACTCTTTTACTACTCCTACCGCCGGCACAACCCCGACATTTACTCGCACAACATCCATACCGGTGTGCGCCGCATCGTCGCCCGTTATTCCGGCTCGAACATCAGCCCGGCGGTGTCGCCGGATGGACGCCGTGTGGCGATGGTGCTCAGCAAGGCCGGCAGCCCGGATATTTGGGCGGCCAGCGCCGACGGCACCGGCCTGCGTCGGCTCACCACCACCAAGGAGGCGGAGTCGTCGCCCTGCTGGTCGCCGGACGGACGCTGGATTTGCTTCGTCTCCCGGGCCAGTGGTCGCACGGCTTTGTACAAAATACCGGCAAATGGCGGGGCCATGTCGCGCATCCGCACGGTCGGTGCCTTTAATGCCACCGAGCCGAATTGGTCGCCCGACGGCAAAGCGATCGTCTTCACCACCATGCGGGGGGGCGGGGTGTTCGAGATATGCATCGTCCCGCCCGGCGGCGGAAACGTGGAGGTCCTCGCCACCGGGGAGGACCCCACGTGGGCGCCCAACTCACGCACGCTCATGTTTACCAGCCGCTCCCGGGGAAAACGTGTTTTATCGGTACTTGACGTGCCCACCAAACGAGTCAAGACTCTGTCGCGTAGCTTTCCGGGCAACTGTACCCAAGCGGCTTGGAGCAAATGAAGCAAGGCAGCTAACCTCAAAACCATGACTATAGCGAAACAAGTTGGTATAATTCTGGTCACCCTCATGGCAGCCACCTCGGCCGGGTGCAAAACCAAGCCCAAGAACATCACCCCCATCCCCGGCGGAAACGCCAGCGTGGCGGGTGCAGGGGGCCTTATCAGCCGGGACACCAGCGGCTCCCTTGGCAGCGGCGGGGATGTCGTCACGGTTGATGAATCCGGCAACATCGGCCTGTCCGGTCTCGAGGAGTTTGAGGACATGCTGATGGATCGCGAAGCCTTGGCGGCCCAAACTGTTTACTTTGAGGTGGATCGCTCAGAAATCTACCCGGACGACCTTGGCAAAGTGGAGGCGGTCGCCGGCATCTTGGCACAAGACGCACAGAACAAGGTGATGATCGAGGGCCACTGCGACGAGCGCGGCACCGAGGAATACAATCGCGCCCTGGGCGAACGCCGGGCATTGAGCGTCCGCGACGCGCTGGTTGACTTGGGAGTGAGCGCCGACCGGGTGCGCACGATGAGCCTGGGCGAGGATCGACCCGCCGACACGGGCCTCGATGACGCCGCCTTCGCCCGCAATCGCCGCGGAGAATTCGTGCTGCTCAAGCCCAAGCCGGGCAACTGATTTTTTTGGGCCAATATTCCCCCATGGAGTTGGCCCTTTACATTCCGGAAAAACAGGCTAAATTGCCGGACGTTTTTTTTAACGAACTATGACATCTTTTTATCAATTGGCATTTGGCGGCCTAGGCCCTTGGGAAATTATTCTCATCCTCGCGGTTGTGCTCGTATTGTTCGGAGCCAAAAAACTGCCGGAGCTGGCCAAGGGCATGGGACAGGGCATCAAGGAATTCAAAAAAGCCACCCGCGATGCCACCAACGAGATGGAACGTGCCATGGATGACCCGCCCGCTTACACCCCCCCGCCCACCCCTAAAATCTCTGAGCAGGCCAGCGGCGATGAGTCTAAAAAAGACGCCTGATCCGCTGGCGTTGAGAGTGACTTGGGTTTGAACGATGTCCAAGGACCCGACGGGCCTCCGGAGCCGGGTCAATCCACTCCCGACTGCCAAACCAAAGCGTAAAGCTGTGAAGAAGAAGGCAGCCAAAAAGAAGGCAGCGCCTAGGCGTAAAGCTGTGAAGAAGAAGGCAGCCAAAAAGAAGGCAGCTCCTGGGCGCAAAGCTGTGAAGAAGAAGGCAGCCAAGAAGAAGGCAGCGCCTAGGCGTAAAGCTGTGAAGAAGAAGGCTGCCAAGAAGAAGCACCCCAAGCCCCTCCCAGCACAGAAAACTCCGGAGCAGGAAACTGCTCCCGAAACGAGCAATGCTTCAAGCCAAGCGGACGGGAGTGCCCCCGATTCCGTGCACGATACTTCGCAGCATGATGACCCGTATCATCTCGACTCCGAACACGACGATCACGATTCCTACGACGCCCATCACGACGAGCACTACCATCACGGGCATGAGGAACACCAGGAGGCAGACCACACCGAGCCAGCGCTGAGTGCGCCCCTACCGGTTCCGCGCAGCGGCGGTGGCGACGGCGGCGACGACACGATGCCCGAGCTGGACGATAACGGCGATGAATTCGGCGGCCCGGTCAAATCGTTCCTCGAGCATATGGAGGATTTGCGCTGGGTGCTCATCCGCTGCGTCGCCGCCTTGGGAGTGGCCATGGTGGCCTGTCTTGCCGGGGCGCCGTTGCTCGTCGAAACGCTAGCTCGGCCGCTTGGCGAGGCCAAAGATTTCCTCACAGAAAACCGCGCCGACGACCTCAGCGAACAGGGCAAAAGAGAAATCCACGTCCGGCTCACGCAGGAAGAAGTCTTTCGCATCCCGGTCGAAACCAACCTGTTAACGGAGGCGTACAAACTGCTCGAACTGACCAACAACGTCACGTCATTCAACCTCGTCCCCGCAGTGGAAGACGGCAAACTGCAGTTGCTCCTGCAGCCCAACACCAACGCAGTTGCCGAAAAAGACAAACCGGCCCAAGCCGGCCCCGAGCTGAAATCGATGGGCCCGCTCAGCGGTTTCATGGTCGCCTTGCAAATGGCCTTTTACGGCGGCATAATGGTTTCATCGCCGTTCATCCTGTTTTTCCTTGGCCAATTCACCTTCCCGGCCCTGCGGATCAAGGAGAAAAAATACCTCAGACGGGCTGTATTCATTGGTACCATCCTGTTCTTTTGCGGCGCGTCATTCTGTTATTTTCTGCTGATGAAAATCGCGCTGAGCACCTCTGCTTTGTTTGCCAACTGGCTGCACTTCGGAGCCGACCTTTGGCGCGCCGAAGACTACATCAGCTTCGTCTGCAAATTCATGCTCGGCATGGGCATCGCCTTCGAGTTGCCAGTGCTGATACTGCTCCTCGTCCGCATCGGCGTGCTCGACTACAAAAAACTTTCAAAGTTCCGCATCTACTGGGTCGTCATCAATCTCGTCCTCGCCTCCGTGCTGACGCCGCCGGATATCGTCACTCAGGTGCTCATGGCCCTGCCGATGCAACTCTTCTACGAATGCAGCATTCTCATCGCCTGGATTTGGTATCGCCGCGACCGAAAAAAAGAGGCTCAACTCGCAGAAGAAGAGGCCGAGGCCAACAAAACGCCCTCTGACGAGCCTGAAAAATAGCGCCAAAAGACTTTACACCGGCGGCTTTCTGGCTAAGCTGCCGCAGCTGTTTAACTGATCCAATGAGATATTTCGCAAAAACAACCGGCGTTGCCGCTCTTGTTGCCTTCCTCTCGGTGGGCTGTGCCGGCCCTGAAAACAAGCTGGGGCGCGGCATCCGCAATTTCAGCGAGTTCACCCGCTTGGGCGAATTCAACCGTTCTGTCGAGCAAACCGCCCTCTGGGACGGCCCGCAGCACGCATACACCACAGGTGTCATCCGTGGCCTGAGCCGCACCGTTGCCAGAACCGCCGTGGGTTTTGCAGAAATTGTCACCTTCCCTTTTCCCACCCCGAACTACGAGCCGTGGCTGCAAGGGGCCACCGTGTATCCGGATCCCTCCGTTGCCACGCTGCAGTACCCGTGGGGTGGCTTGGTGATGCCGGACGACGCACAATTCCCCTCCAGCTACACGCCCGGCATTTGGGATGACGGCGTCTTTCACCCAAACACCGCCGTCGGTTTTGGCGGCGGCGACGTGGCCCCGTTCCTTCCCGGAAGCCGCTTCAAGGTGTTTGACCATTAAGCCTCAATTCAGCAGTTTTCCCGGCGTCAACCCTGCGGTTGACGCCTTTTTTGTGTCGTGAAACTCAGCCGCAAATCACACTGTAAAATCAACCTGCTGCTCAACATCGTCGGCCAGCGCGCCGACGGCTTTCACGAGTTGGAAATGCTGATGCTGCCCGTGCCGATTTTTGACCGGCTCGACTTCGAGCTGCTCAGCCACGGCATCGAGTTGACCTGCAACCAACCGGGCATCCCCACCGATTCCAGCAACTTGGCCTGGCGTGCCGCCGAGTCGTTCGCCGCCAAGGCCGGAGTCGCCGGCGGCGTCCGCATCCACCTCGAGAAAACCATCCCCGCCGAGGGCGGCCTCGGCGGCGGCAGCGGCAACGCGGCGGCCACCCTTCTCGCACTCAACGAACTCCACGGCCAAGCGCTTGGCCAAGCGGCACTGCACGAGCTCGCCGCCGCGCTCGGCAGCGATGTCCCGTTCTTCCTTCAAAACCAGGCGGCCGTGGCCAAGGGGCGCGGCGAAATCATCGAGCCGGTCACCCCACTTGCCGCGCTCGACGGCAAGTCGCTGCTGCTCGTCCGGCCCGGCTTCGGCGTCCCGACGCCTTGGGCGTACCAAGGCTTAGCCAAGTTTCCCGACGCGAAAAACCGTCCGCTTGGCCAAGCAGGCGAACTGGCCAAGCGCTTGGCCAACAGCTCACTTGCCGAGGCCAGTTCGTTTTACAACTCCCTCGAGGCGCCGGTCTTCGACAAGTTCCCGCTGCTCAAGCTCATTAAGCAGCACGCCCTGGCCAACAGCGCGGAGGCCGCGCTCATGTGCGGCAGCGGCTCGACCGTTTTCGCGATCTGCCCGGACGCCGCGACGGCGCAGTCGCTTGGCCAAGCGATAGAGGCGGAGTTTGGGAAGCAATCACTTGCACAGACCGTCTCGCTGCCCGGCGACTTCCCCAACACTGTCGCGTAGTCGGGAGCACTACAGCCAGCCCTTGAAGATCAGCGCGGGGAGGGTGCGCCATTTCATGCGGCGGATTTTTTTTGGTGACGCGCCGAGGTAGCGCGGGCGGCCGTCCACCGGCAATCCGTCCGGCCCAATGCGGACGCCCTTCTTTCCGATGCGCTCCCTGATCGAGCGAAGCAGTTCACCGGCCATCGCCGCTGATTGAAACTCAATGGCGACTTCCGTGTTCAACCGCTCGGAGCGGGGGTCGATGTTGAATGAGCCCACCACACCGATGCCGGCCCGCTCCAGGACCATGCTCTTGGAGTGCAGTGTCTCCAGTCCCTCGCGGCCCGGTTCGCCCGCCAGTTCATAAATCTCCAGCCCAAGGGCGAGGTGGTCTTCCTTTTTTCTCTGGTAAACAGCCTGCACTAGTAGGTTGTCGGTCGAGTTGAGGGAGTTGGTAAAAACTACCACACGAATGCCACGCCGAAGGGCATCGCCCAGAACGGTTCGGGCTTTTCGCGTCAGAATCAGATACGGCGACTCGATCCAGATCGTCTCGCCCGGCGCGGCGTTGTTCACCAGTTCGGCGATGTGGAATCCCGTGTTTTGTGCGCGGGTTTTCCTGCCCTTGGGATCGGCAAAAAAACGAATTTCATCCACCGGCCGCAGTCGCTGATTCCAATCGGTGCGGCTTGGCAACTGCACGACTCTCGGCTTCGACTGAAACTCCGCCCAAACCCGGTCGAGCACCGCCTTGGCCTTGTCGATGTCTCGCTGAAGGATGGCCCGGTGCACCGGCGGGATGGCCCGGCGGCGGCTCGCCGTAAGGCGCTTGGGCGAGTCGTCGGGCCGGATGAGACAGCGATATTTGCCGACGTGCATCGGCTTCACCTTCGGCCCGTTCCAGAGCGTCATGAAGTGTACGTTGGCCTGTGCGGCGGTTTCGCCCTCAACGAGGATGTCGCGGTCAATCCGGTTACGAAACATCGTGTCGCCCTCTTTCCGGAATCGGCTCAGCCCGAAATAGGAGTTGTCGATGTTGCGCCCGCCGGTGATCAGCAAGTTGCCGTCGGCAATGAATAGCTTATCGTGCAAACGCCGGTTGAACCGAAATGGCTTCAGCGGGTTGAACGGGTGAAACACCCGGATCTCCACGCCTTCCCGGACCAGGTGCGCGCCGAGGTGCGTGGGAATATTGTTAAAAAGAGCATCAACCATCAGCCGCACCTTTACGCCGCGCCGGGCCGTTTCGCGCAACAGCGCGAAGCCGCGCATCGTGAAATCGTCCTCCTCCCCGCCCACGTAAAAGTAGGAGATATTCAGTTCACGCCGGGCCCCGATGGCGAGATCGTACCGGGATTGCGCGGCGTCCGCCGGGCCATTGATCAGGCAAACACGGTCGGCCCCTGCCAACGGGAGGGCAACTGTCAGCAGAACGCAACTCGCGAATAGGAGCTTGGCCAGGCGATTCATCGGTGGCGATTGTGTAACCGCAGAACCACCAAATAACAACGATTTCCGCTTGGCCAAGCGGATGATAAGACTTGCATGGCCCTTTTCGAACGGCATCATACCCGTTGTTCCAAACTTGAATTCACCATGAAAATATCCATGCACTTCACTCGTTGTATCCGTTCGACCCATCGCTTGGCCAGGGTGACAGGTTTGAGTCTCGGCTTGGCCATGGCGGCCAACGCCATCGCCGATCCGGCCAAGATCACCACGCAGCCAAGCGATGTCTCGGCGGAAGCCGGAAGCGCGACGAGCTTGGCGGCGGAAGCGTCCGGCAGCCCAAACACCTATCGCTGGCACCGAGCCAACGGCGGCGGCGGCGCGCTGGGTTTCGCGGGCGGCAACCAGTACATCTCGGTGCCGATCGACGTGCCGGAGACGGAGTACACGGTGGAGTTCTGGTTTCGCACGGAGGATCCCAACGCGGGTTTGTTCTGCGTGGTGGATGCCAATCTTGGTGGCGGCGGGCACGACCGGCACATCCATCTCACCGACGGCAACGTCCGCATCCGCACCTGGAGCGGCCCGGGCGTGGAGGTGTCCGAGGGATTGAACCTGGCCGACGGGAAGTGGCACCACATCGCACATGTGATCAGCTACGAGCTCGGCGGGCAGTTCGTTTACATGGATGGCGAACTGGTGATCGAAGGAATCAAGGACATGTCCGACTTCGACTGGCAGCAGCACATCAACATCGGTTTCTCCAACGATGCCGCCAGCCAGTATCTAAACGGGCAGCTAGATGAGCTTCGCATTTGGGATTACGCCCTTGAGGAGGAAGAAATCCAGGCACGGATGAACAAGCCACTCAGCGGCGACGAGGAGTGGCTGCTGGCTTATTACAACTTTGACCAAGCCGACGGTGACACGCTGACCGACCTGAGCGGCAACGAGTACGATGGCACGCTGGTGAACTTTGCGGAGAGCGGCTGGACCTCTTCATCGGCTCGGCTCGGCCTGGAGTCGGCCATGAGCGACGGCGGTGGCATCACCGGCACCGACTCGACGGAGTTGAAGTTCGCCCGCTTGGCCAAGGCCGACGAAGACACATACCACCTACGCGTTAACAATCCCGACAACGACGTCGCAACCAACAAGGTCAAGCTGACGGTCACTGCTGAGACGGTTCCGCCAACCCTGTTGTCCCACGGCGCATTGGTAACTGAGGATGAGTACACAGAAGTCGCCGTACGCTTTGATGAGGCATTAAACCCGGACACAGCGGGCGATGCAGGCAACTACTCGATCGACGGGGCCGACGTGGTGGATGTGATTGTACAGGACAGCGGTGACGGGGTGTTGCTTGATGTCGAGGGCCTGGAAGTTGGCGACTACCAACTCAACGTCTCGGGGGTGACGGATCTTGCCGGGAACAAGATGACCCCCTCCAAGACCCCGGGAGGCTTCATCTCTCTGCAGGTGTTGAACATCGGCGATGTCGACCCCACCGGTGTGGCACACAATGTCGGCGATGAAATCGAGGTGATCGCCGGGGGGTTTGACATTTGGTCCAACGCCGATGACTTCACGTTCCTGTTTGAGGAAAAGACCGGCGACTTCGATATGGCGGTGCAGGTGCCCAAGATCGACAATCCGGGCGGCTCGTGGGCGCGCAATGGCTTAATGGTCCGCGAGACACTGGATGACATCAGTAAAATGCTCGGCGCTTTCGTCACCCCGCCCAGCGGCGCGTCGAACCAGGGCTACTTCGCCCTTGAGCGGCGAGAGGAGTCAGTTAACCCGAGTTGGTGGAACAATAACGGCACCCCGGGCAGCCCAGTATTGGCGGGCGTAATCAATTACAACACCGACACCGTGCCCGGTCTGCCCAACCTGTGGATCCGGATGAAACGGTCCGGCAACCGGTTCACCGCATTCCGCAGTGCCAACGGACTGGACTGGATCGAGATGGGAGTGACGAATCTCGAATTCTCTGAAACTGTGTATTTTGGCATCAGTCAGGCCCAGCATTCGGGCACGAAGGGCTACGCCGCGTACACGAATTACGGTCCATTTTTCTACACCGGCACGGAGATCGCCATCACCGAGTCGCCGCAAAGCGGCATCGGCACGCTTGGCTGGGATCACACGTTTGAGGTCGGCTACACGGCGACCACCGCGGGCAAGCCGCTCGCCGTGGGGGAGCTGACATTTCAATGGCTCAAGAATGGCCAGGCAATAGAAGGAGCCAACGATCCGACCTACACCACACCGGGCGTTTTGACGGAAAATGATGGCGGGAGCCGCTACTCAGTAACCGTAAGCATGGGTGATTTGGCCGTGACCTCCGGCGAGGCGGTGTTATCCGTGGCCAAGGACAGCACTCCTCCCAAGGTGGCCGAGGCCAGCGCCACCAAGCCAAGCGCTTCCGCCGGCGGCGGCGGAGCGGCGTTGAGCTTCAAGGGCGGCGGCCAATACGTCTCTGTTCCTATGGACATTCCCGAGACCGACTACACGGTGGAATTCTGGTTCCGCACCGAGGATCCCAACGCCGGACTGTACTGCGTGGTGGATCAAAATCTTGGGGCAGGTGGCCACGACCGGCATTTACACCTGGTCGGCGGAAATATCCGGATCAGGACCTGGTCTGGGGATGGTATTGCAATATCCAGCGGGTTGAACCTGGCCGATGGCAAATGGCATCACCTGGCTCATGTGCTGGGTGCGGATGCAGAAGGCCAGAAGATCTATATCGATGGCGAGGTGGTGATCGAGCAGGTGAAGGATTCCTCGAACTTCGATTGGCAGAAGCACCTGAACTTTGGCTTCTCAAATGATGCAGCATCACAATATCTGGTTGGAGAAATGGATGAGTTGCGCGTCTGGGAGGTGGTTCGAACCGAGGAGGAAATTAAAGCCAACATGAACAAGACGCTGACCGGTGATGAGGATTGGCTTTTTGCCTATTATCGTTTTGATGAAGTGAGTGGTACGGTTTTGCCGGATCTGCTTGAGGGATACGACGGTGTGCTGATGGGAATGGGCGACCGTAATTGGACGATCTCAGAGGCGCCGCTTGGCCAAGCGCCACTCGAGGGCTTCGAGTTACCGACAACACTAAACATTACGTTCAACGATCTGATTCGCAACCCGGACTTGGGCAGCGGCGGCTCGCTGATGTTCGATGGTAAAGGCGCAAGCGTCGCGCTGCCGGACGATATTCCTCAGATTCTCAGCGACGGCTGGGCGGTCACGGTCGAGTACTGGTTCAAGGGCGAGTCGTTCCAGTCGGCGGTGCGCTGGCAGGACGGCCAATACTTTGTGGCCGGTTGGCACGGGGCTCACATCATCTCCACCGATGGTGGAACGGGCGCCGGCATTGCGGTTGGCCCGGCCACGGATGGCGATTGGCATCACGTGGCCATGACATGGGAACAGGATATGGTTGGCGGGTTCAGAAGCTACCTGGACGGGGAACTTGTGGCCGAGCGTGATTCCGGTCCGGACCCGCTGCCGGTGATCAACGGTCAGGCCTATCTCGGCGCGTATCAGGGTGTGTCCGAATTCACCAATGGCCAGTTGGACGAAGTTCGCATCTGGGAGGTGGTTCGCACTGAGGAGGAGTTGCAGGAGTGGATGAACAAGCCTCT
>Ga0206679_10004388_pt1 | contig 10554 bp, 5 predicted proteins | sample M110012015metaG_FD_155464 | JGI IMG/M metagenome (GOLD analysis project Ga0206679, IMG submission 155464) | Ammonia-oxidizing marine archaeal communities from Monterey Bay, California, United States - M1 100m 12015 | ecosystem: Environmental > Aquatic > Marine > Intertidal zone | place: USA... | reverse complement strand
TTTCATAATTCCCATTACCATAGCAGCTTTCCGTAATAAAATTCAGCTCAACGAAAGCAATACTTCTATGATTTTGTACACAGGAGCCCTCGTTCTGACATTCCTCTTCGGATACATGATGTTAGACTGGAATTTCCCGGTTCTTTACTTGACATTGCTTTTACTTGCTGCTTCAATGGTTCGCCGCCGCGTTAACCACCCTAAAGTTGAGTGGATTATGGCTGCCTCAGTGGTTCTTGTTGCTGGTTTAGTCCAAATTAAAACAATTACCGATCTCCCTTTAAAGGATTATCGCCCCTACGCTGTTGGTGAAAGCATAATTCAAAACCGTCTCTCGGCTGATGAAATAGGTTTAGATGCTCCGGTTTATGCTACGGAATACACTTTCAAGAACATTTTAACTGGCCTTGACACCGTTGTCTTAAGTTCTGATTACTTGAAGGTATATAATGTCGATTCATTTGTATCAACTTATGAAATCGTTTCATACGAAGGGGCAGAAGTGAAAATATCTGACGGTTACGAGCCACGAATAATGGATCTTATTATGGAAAATACAGCAGGTGATGATCTTACAGATGAGATTCTATCAAAAAAAGGTTACACGTTCTTCTATATTTCTAAAGATCTCGATGCGGTTGCTGAAGCCGGTGCTCCAGGTCAAGAGGAATTTAATGCCCTTGCTGACGCAGCTCAAAAAGAAGGCATTACGTTTTATGGACTCACAAATGCAGGTGCAGATTTCAACAGCGCATTTGCGACGGAATACTCTGCTCCGTACGAGTTTCTTACATGTGACCAAATCGAGCTAAAGATTGTGATTCGATCAAATCCTGGCCTCGTCCTAATCAAGGATGGTGTAGTGGAGGGTAAGTGGTCATGGCGTGACATTCCGACGTTTTCCGACTTTGTAAATCTACCATAAAGCACAATACAAGGTGCGTTTTATACTCCAGCGACTATTTCAAGGACTAGGTGTCCTACTTGGAACTGTCACTCTCGTATTCTTTATTTTTTCTTTCGTTCCTGACCCAGCTCGAGAACTCGCTGGCCAAGCAGAGCGTGAATCAGTAGTCCAGGCTTTTCGACATAAGCACGGACTCGACCAGCCTATACATTCACGCTACATAAATTTCATCTCTAGTGCTGTAATGGGAGATCTAGGTTCGAGCTATATAACTGATAGACCTGTTACGGAATCCATCAAAGACGCACTTCCAGCTACTTTAATTCTTGCAACAGTAGCGATGTTTTTCGCAACTCTATTTGGGATAGCGATAGGCCTTTCTCTGGCTTTATATCCTAACTCTAAAATAGGAGATTTGGTGCTTTCCGTTTGCGCCCTAGGGATGAGCGCTCCGAGTTTCGTTGTCGCCATTCTCGTAGCTTGGCTATTCGGTTATGTTCTGCATTCTTATACCCAATTACCCATGACAGGTGGAATGATAATAGTTGACCCATTTGAAGGCCCGCGACTCGCATGGGCCCATCTAATCCTACCCGCATTTACTCTTGGAATACGCCCCCTCGCTGTTATCATACAGCTATCTCGCAACTCCGCCCTAGAAGTTTTATCCCAGCCATATATTAGAACCGCTAGAGCTAAAGGCCTATCTCAATCGCGCATCTTATTTCGCCACGTGCTGAGAAACTCGCTCAATCCTGTCCTTACCGCTACCAGTGGTTGGTTCGCTTCCATGCTCGCGGGAGCAGTCTTCGTCGAGTTCGTTTTCGGCTGGAAAGGAATGGGACTTTTAATGTTTAACGCTCTTGAAAGGGGCGATCTCCCCATTGTAATGGGATGTACCCTTGTAATCTCAACGATTTTTGTCTTAGTAAATGTTGGAGTTGATATTCTCTATGGAATCTTAGATCCGCGAGTTGAACGCCTTTAAAAGTGTGTTGGCAGTATTGTTGAAGTACCTCTTAGTTCTATAGCTTGCTACCCACTTAATTCCAGAAACGGCATTCGTTAAAAAGACCTCGTCAGCTTTAAGTAGTTCATGTGCATGAAGGTTACACTCATAAACCTTCACACCGAGTTCAATAGCGAGATTGATTACTGCGGCTCTCATAACTCCACCAACTGGACCGGCTGAAAGCTTAGGTGTATAAAGAGCACCATCTTTTACGAGAAATATATTTGAGTTTGTAGATTCAATAATTTCGCGATTTGAATTTAAAACAAGGACGTCGCAAAATTTCTTCTCTTGTGCGAATATAGAAGCTTGAATTGAAATTTGGCAGTTGAGGTTTTTAAAGTTTGAAAATTTATCAACTGTTTTAGAAAACTCCTCAAAAATCCCTATACTTAGCCCCTTCTCATTAAGCTCAAACTTGTCCGTTGAAGGTCTTTCAATAGTTGCTAACCAGCTTGCTGTATTGGACTGAGGTAAGTATTTCCCATTTCCAGAGCGATATACTGTCATCCGTACTCGCCCATGGTTCTCAAGCCCCACTGAAGCGGCGAAATTCAAAATAGACGATTCTAATTCAGGCAGATATAAGCTGTCGGGTGACTTGAGTTTATACGTTGCAAGGCTATCAGTGATTCTCCCAAAGTGAAGGTCTAAAAGAGGAATCTTACCATCGATGATTCTGAGTGTCTCAAAAAAACCATCGGCGTAAAGAAAACCGCGAGAATTATAGCCGTTTGGCATAGAATTAACTTCAGTAATAACTCCGTCAACTAAATATTTATGCGGTTTGTGCATTGTGTAAAATTAGAGGCTATAGAGAGTTAAACGAGTAAGTGCAGAAAATTTTGTAACGGTTCATTTGTGGGTATCAGAACACCTGGAATTCCAAGGGGGGAAGCGCAATCTAGATCACGTTGCTTGTCTCCCACCATCCACGATATCTCAGGGTCAATGTTATACCTAGCAACTGCTCTCTCTATCATCATAGACCCAGGCTTGCGACTCAGCGATTTGCCCGTTATTTCGTGGTGTGGGCTGTAGTAGATGTCTAAGATAGGGGTGCCATTTTTTATACATAGATCTTTCAAATATGTGTGGATTTCAAAGACATCTTCGTGAGAGTAAATCCCTTTAGCAATTCCGCCTTGGTTCGTGATGAGGATTAAAACGAAGCCCCGCTCCACAAGTATTTTCAAAGAATCAAGCACGGAGGGTAGTAGAGTGAATTCACTTATGTTTCTAGTGTAATCACCCGGGTCGTGGTTGATAATTCCGTCTCTATCAAGAAAAATAGCCTTTCGGCGTGGAGGAGGTTTTCCCATAAAACAAATCTACTCTTGAACCCCTTTACTTATGTATTTTTACAACGTGAAAAAGAATTCGGGAAATTTTATTGGTGTTGACTACTCAAAGTGGAGAGAGAAAGCTGAGGCTTCTTTAAAGGGTAAGAGTCTTAGCGATTTAGAATGCCCTCGATTTGACGGCATGCCTTTACCTATGCTTGTCCCTGATCCTGATCGTCCTTTAATTCTGCCTCCTAAACACGTTTCTTTAAGATCCGATTTAGGACACGCTTGGGAAATTGCATCGACGTTTTCTACTAAGAAATCCTTGATGATAGGACTTGCCCATGGAGTTGAGAGTGTTAGGACAGACGCCCATTTGGCTGATGGTAAAGCTCTTCGGGATATGCTTTCGGAAGTGAATCCAGAAATGGTTTCCCTCCATATAGATGGGTATGAGACTGTGGGCGCACTACGGGCAGTGGTGAAATGGGCTGGAGAGTCGCGTGAAAACATGCATGGTTCCTCTACTTGGGATCTAGGTCGTGAACTACCTAAGGCTGATCCTTCGAAATTCCTCCGCCATGTAGAAGCTTGGAACGCTGCCTTCCCAAATTTCTCGACATGGGGAGTGGACGCTTCGGTTTGGCAGGACAGAGGGATGTTGCCCCTCGATGCGATCGCTCTTTCTATAAATGCAGCTAAGTGGGGTATTCAGACTCTCCTTTCTTCAGGCCAAACCTTAAACGAGGCCGCCTCCCGTTGCACAATCCGCCTCGCGAGCACAACAGACATTATCTCTACCGCCGCTGCTATTCGTGGTCTTAGAGTTGCATTTGCAACCATGATTGAAGAACTCGGATGTGACCCCGAATCAACTCCCTTGTGGATAGAATCTCGCACCACCTCTATTTATGGAGTAAGCGATATAATCGAAGATAATCTTCTTCGACATACTTTAATGGCATACGGAGCTGTACTTGGCGGGGCTGACGGTATTGAGGTGAGACGCCACGATTTTATTTCCCCTGCTGAAGATGACACCGTTGCAAGCGAGCAGGCTATACGTTGGTCTAGAAATATCCAACACATCCTTCGCGATGAGGCTATGCTTGGAAGAACGGACGACCCCATGGGAGGTAGCCATCACTTAGACTGTGCAACGAGATGGTACGCTACTGAGTCACTTTCGAGATCAAAAAATATGACATCTCTAAAGGAGTGGAACGATGCCACGTTGCGTGGGCGTGAAGTTTGGCTTTCAGCTCCAGTATTCGTTCCTCAGGGATCGAAAAGGGGAAAAGATGCACTTTCTGAAAACCCAGAAGATCTATTTTACCTCCTCAACCATCCTCAGGTGGAGAAAATCACTCCGCCTCCTGCTAGCACTCAGTCAGAAAAGATTTATTCAGGCAAATCATCTGCTCAATCTGAAATTAAAACAGTTGGAACAGCCGAGGGTATAGACATCCCCATTTCATTTCCTCCTGCAAATACATCCAAGCGTTCTCACGAAATATATAAGCCAGGGTTGCCGCCATATCTCGGAGGGCCTTATCCCACGATGTATGCAAGTCGCCCTTGGACCATACGTCAGTACGCCGGGTTTTCCACGGCACAGAAATCTAATGCGTTTTATCGTCGCAATCTTTCTGCAGGCCAGAAGGGGTTGTCTGTCGCCTTTGACTTACCCACCCACAGAGGTTACGATAGTGACCACCCTCGAGTGACAGGTGATGTAGGAAAAGCTGGAGTTGCAATAGATAGTGTCGAGGATATGAAAATCCTTTTCGACGGCATCCCCCTAGATAAGATGTCAGTAAGTATGACTATGAACGGAGCTGTTTTACCTATCCTCGCTTTCTATATCGTTGCCGCCGAAGAACAAGGAGTGAGTCAGGAGAAATTATCTGGAACGATCCAAAACGATATCCTCAAGGAGTTTATGGTTCGCAATACATTTATATATCCCCCCGAGCCATCAATGAGGATTGTGTCGGATATTTTTAAGTACACTGCCTCGAATATGCCTCGCTTTAATTCCATTAGTATTTCGGGATATCATATGCAGGAGGCTGGCGCAACTCCAGAACTCGAACTTGCTTACACACTGGCTGACGGACTGGAATACGTGCGATCTGGAATAGAGGCGGGGTTAGAAGTGGATTCATTCGCCCCTCGAATGAGTTTCTTTTGGGCTAACGGAATGCACCACACGATGGAGATTGCGAAGATGAGGGCAGCAAGAATGGTTTGGGCTGAAAAGATGGCCGAATTCAATCCATCAGACCCTCGATCTTCTATGCTCAGGACCCACACCCAAACCTCGGGATGGTCACTCACTGCTCAGGACCCTTGGAATAACGTTGCACGAACCGCCATCGAGGCCTTGTCCGCCACCTTCGGAGGGACTCAGTCTTTACATACAAACTCTTTAGACGAAGCTATCGCTTTACCTACCGATGCTTCAGCTAGAATAGCTAGAAATACTCAGCTTTTATTACAAGTAGAGGCGGGGTATACCGCTGCTGTCGATCCTTGGGCTGGGAGCCGTTTGATGGAATTCCTTACAGAATCTATCGCTCGTAGAGCTTCTGAACTTATGGATGAAATTTTCGAGCTCGGAGGGATGTCTAAAGCTATAGAAGTGGGTCTTCCTAAACTCAGAATCGAAGAAGCCGCAGCTCGAAAACAAGCTCGAATAGATAGTGGAATAGACCGTATCATAGGTGTGAATATGTACAAAGTGTCTTCTGAAGAAGGTGATATTGATTTTTTAAATGTCGACGCTTCTGCTGTGCGTGATGCGCAGATTTCTAAGCTCGAGCTAATTAAATCCACTCGTGATGAAGCCGCAGTCAATTCTTCTTTAATTTCCCTGAATGAGGGAGTTAAGGCTTCTGGCAATTTATTAGCTTTAGCTGTTGATGCTGCTCGTAATAGAGCTACCTTAGGTGAGATAAGTGATGCTTTAGAGAAGGAATTTGGACGATTTAAACCCACTGACAGAAGGGTAAGTGGAGTATTTTCAAAAGAGATGAATAACCACAGTGATTTTAAAAAAACCTTAGCTCTGTCCCACAATTTTGCAAAATTAGCTGGACGACGCCCTCGTATTCTAGTCGCTAAAATGGGGCAGGATGGTCACGATAGAGGCGCTAAAGTCGTCGCCTCTGCTTTTGCTGATCTAGGATTCGATGTTGACCTAGGCCCACTTTTTTCTACCCCTGAAGAAGTTGCACGCCAAGGAGTTGAAAACGATGTCCACATAATAGGTATCTCTACTTTAGCTGCAGGTCACCTCACATTAATACCGGCTTTGATAAAGGCTCTTGCAGATCTTAACCGCTCAGATATTTTAATCGTTGCTGGTGGTGTTATTCCTCCAGGCGATTACGATTTACTACATGATATGGGAGTGGTTGGCGTTTTCGGTCCAGGAACTACGATCACTTCTTCTGCAACTGAGATTTTAAACGTCTTAAATTCCTCATTTTCTTAAATAACAGAGGGTATGCAACCTTTTATATTTACTGACGTCTTAAAACTGGGCTTGGATTATCTAAGCTCTTTAATTATTTTTAAGTTTTACCTAATTGCATAGTTCTATGAATATTAAAGCGACTTTATTATCACTAGCATTCATGGTGTCGATTGTTTCGATGTCTGTAATGGCTCAGAAGGCTCAAATTAAAGGTGTTGCCGGTACTCCTGTACCTGGTCAACTTATTGTAAAATTCGAAAAGTCAGTTGACATCGATGCCTTTACAAACTCATATAAGTTAATTGACGGTTTTAAATCTGGTCTAACTGAAGTAGAGCAACTTTCTACTCTTTCTAATATTTATTTACTTAGTTTCTATAAGCAAGGAATAGATGTAGAGAAAATCATTGATGCTTTAGATGCAAATGATGAAGTTCAGGCGGTTCAGGTAAACCACTATATCGAAGAAAGAGCAACAACACCTAACGACACTCAGTTTGGGTCTCAATGGCATCACGTCGAAGGAGCTGATCACGATATTGATTCTGACGAAGCTTGGGATATCTCTACAGGTGGTTACACAGCTAACGGAGATAGAATCGTTGTTTGTATTCTTGAAGGAGGTGGTTCTGATTGGAATCACGTTGACCTCATCGACAATCACTGGGTAAACTCAGGTGAAATTGCAGGTAACGGAATCGATGATGATGGTAATGGATATGTTGATGATGTTAATGGATGGAACGCAACAAGTGGAAATGATGGTATTTCAACAGGAAGCCATGGTACTGCACTAAGTGGAATGATTGGTGCTACTGGTAACAACAACTTAGGTGTTGCTGGAGTGAACTGGTCAGTGGGTCTTATGCAGGTCCAAATGGGTGGTCTCACAGAATCAAATGTAATAGCAGCTTATAGCTACCCACACACAATGCGTAATATGTACAACACATCAAACGGTACTCAGGGTGCATTCGTTGTTGCTACTAACGCTTCTTGGGGAATAGACCAGGGTAATCCTGCTAACTATCCAGTTTGGTGTGCTTACTACGACGACTTAGGATCTGTAGGTATTCTAAATTGTGGAGCGACTGCAAATGCTCAATTCGATATTGATGTCGTGGGTGATATGCCTACTGGTTGTAGTTCTGATTATATGGTGTCTGTAACTGCGACGAACAACCAAGACGTAAGAACTTTCTCAGCATTCGGTGCCACCACTATTGATCTTGGTGCTCCAGGTGAAAACGTATTTATGACTGCTGCTGGAAATAGCTACGGTGCATCTTCAGGAACATCTTTCGCTAGCCCATGTGTGGCAGGAGCTATCGCACTTATTTACAGCGCTCCTTGTTCAGATTTAGCCGCTAATGCTCTAACATCTCCTCAAGCTACTGCTGATCTTGTAAAAGGCTTTATCATGAGCGGAGTTGATCCTATTGCTCAACTCGGTCCAGAAACTGTTTCAGGTGGACGTCTTAACGTATTTAATTCTATAAATCTTGCTATGACTAACTGTAATCCAGATCTTGGGTGCATGGATGAAACAGCTTGTAACTATAGCCCAGAAGCTATTGAAGATAACGGAAACTGCCAATACTTCGACCTTTGTGGAGTGTGTGGAGGTAATGATTCTTCTTGCACTGGTTGTACAGACTCAGCTGCTTGTAACTACGACGCAGGCAACACTATTGAGGACGGATCTTGTATCTACGGAAATGGAGTTAATATGACAGTTGGTGGTGGATCTTGGGATGGTGAAATAGGCTGGTCTATTATACTTGACGGAGCTTCTGTAGCAAACGGAGGAGCAGGAGCATCAGACCTTTGTATCGGTGATGGCTGTTACACTCTTTCTATGACTGATAGCTATGGTGATGGTTGGAACGGAGCTATTTACACTCTTACAGATGTTGCTACAGGAGTAATTATTATGACAGGTGACCTTGACACAGCTGTAAATACGGATGGTGTAAGTGCAGGAGAAGATTACTTCTCAATAAACTCCGCAGATTGTGGTTTAGGTTGTACTGATCCTGCTGCTTGTAACTATGACGAAACTGCCGCAGTTGATAACGGCTCTTGTAACTTTGATTGTGCTGGTTGTATGGATTCTACAGCATGTAACTACGATGAGTTTGCAACTCAAGATGACGGCTCTTGTTTAGTAAATGACGAATGTGGAGTTTGTGGTGGAGATAACTCATCTTGTTCAGGTTGTACAGACCCAGAAGCTTGTAATTACGACGCTGCCGCAACTATTGATGATGGATCTTGTATTCTAGGTGGTACAGGAGTAATAATAAATATTTTGACTGACAACTACCCTGGTGAGACAACTTGGTCTTTGACTGACGTTAATGGTACTGCTGTGGCATCAGGTGGTCCATATGTGGATGTTGCTACAGCTATCCAAGAGGTAGTATGTGTTGGAGATGGATGTTTCACATTCACAATATTTGATGCATTTGGAGATGGTCTTTGCTGTGGATATGGAACTGGTTCATATGACTTAACTGTCAATGGTGCTGTACTTGCAACTGGAGGCGAATTCTTGTCATCAGAAGCTACTGAGTTTTGTATAGGTGAAGGCTTTGGATGTACTGATCCTACAGCGTGTAACTACGATTCAGCTGCCATCAATGATGATGGATCATGTAATTTTGATTGTTCTGGATGTATGGATGAAACAGCTTGTAACTATGATGCTACAGCGACACAGGATGACGGGTCTTGTATTGCACCTGATCCATTGTACGGATGTGATTGTGAAATAACAGCTTCAGTTGTGGCTTCTCTTGTGGGGCAGGCTAGTTCAGACCCTTCGATAACTACTGGAGCAGGTACTTTATCTACTGTTACTATAGACCTAAACTGGGCTAACCCTCTTGCTAATGGCAGTTGGCCAGCTGATATGCTTGTACAAATCGGAGCGCCTGATGGATCATGTATCGAATTTGGAGGTTTTGATTATGCTAGTGGAGTTTGTGCCAATCAAGGAGATTACACAGTATTCTACCCTGCAACTTGGACTGTTGATGTATCTGGATTATATAATGCAGTGGTTGACTTATCTGGAGCCGCAGTATCAGGTGATGGAGATTGGTCTGTTACAATTGTGAACGGATGGGCTACATCTACAGGTGCGGATTATGATGCAACCTTTATTTTAGCTGGTATATGCGCAGGTGAGTTTGTTGAAGTCTTAGGTTGTACAGACTCTGCAGCTTGTAACTACGACGCAGAAGCAAACACTGATGATGGTTCTTGTGACTTCACTTCTTGTTCAGGATGTATGGATGCTACTGCTTGTAACTACGATGCTACTTCTACTATAGACGATGGATCGTGTGAGTACACTTCTTGCGACTGCCCAGAGGATGTCAACGGAGATGGCGTTATATCTGTAGCTGATATCCTTGTTCTTCTTGGAGAGTTCGGTTGCACCTCAGGATGTTCAGTTGATATCAATGGAGACGATGCAACTAACGTTCAAGATATATTGCTATTACTTGCAGCGTTCGGTACTACCTGCTAATAACTTCGTTATTATATATAATATAAAAAGGGATGCCAATTGGGTGTCCCTTTTTTAGTGCTGCAATTTTCTAATGTAGTGTTGCCAAATTTATACAGCAGAATAGCTGTATCTTAGATATCTAATTCTTAGACTATGAGATATTTACTTGCTTCTTTAGCATGTTTGCTTTTATTAGGATGTGAAAGCACTCATACAACCAGAAAGATTATTCAAAATGAATCTTCCTATTTAATACAATTACATTATTTCAGCAGTATTTATGATATGGATAGTATTTACAATCTCCCCGCAAATTCATCCGTTGACATAGAATTTTTTCAAAAATTA
>Ga0206679_10004385_pt1 | contig 10556 bp, 13 predicted proteins | sample M110012015metaG_FD_155464 | JGI IMG/M metagenome (GOLD analysis project Ga0206679, IMG submission 155464) | Ammonia-oxidizing marine archaeal communities from Monterey Bay, California, United States - M1 100m 12015 | ecosystem: Environmental > Aquatic > Marine > Intertidal zone | place: USA... | reverse complement strand
CTATATTAGCGACTTGCATTAATCCTAATAACATAAATGACCAATCATTGACTATTAGCATCTGCATTATATTCAAATAAACGATGATGTGTTTATATCATCTTACAAAATTGATTTACAAAAGCAATAATATAAAGTATTAAAAATAAACTTTACATTATGGAAATCATTATTCAAAACCCTACCCGTGCCGAAATTTTCGCAACATTGTTTCAACATATGAAACTCTTTACCGAGAATATGAATATTCATTTTAATAAAGACGAGGTATTTATACAGGCAATGGATAGTTCGCACGTATCTATTCTTGAAATTAAACTACCTAGTGAGTGGTTTGATATATACAAGGTTAATAATGATACTATGATTGGTGTTAATACTAATATTTTATTCAAAGTCTTAAATACACGTGAAAAAAGTCATACATTACGTCTTCTTTTAGAAGAGGGGAATATGGATAAACTAGAGATCAATCTTCTTTCTGAAAATACGAATGTATATAATAGAAATTATGTAATTCCATTGGTTGATATTGATAGTGAAATAATGGGAATTCCAGAAATGGAATATCAAGCAGAATTGTCGTTTCCATCTACAGTATTTTCAACATTAATTGATCAAATGAAAATGTTTGGAGAAACATTAAATATTACTTGTTCCGAAGAAAAGGTAGAGATGAACGCAGAAAGTATAGATACTGGGAAAATGTATGTAAATATACCGATTGATGATTTAAATTCATTCGCAATTGAAGAAGACGAAACATTAAATATGAGTTTTAGTCTTTTACACCTAAAAAATATTTGTCTTTACGGTAAAATTTCCAAAGAAATCGAGGTAAATCTAAAACGCGAATATCCCATAAAATTGGTATATATTCTTGATCATGAAGATGCTAAAGCAATGTTTTATTTAGCACCAAAGATTGATGATGAATAATATGCGTTAAACAAACTACAATAAACCATCAAACCATTGTATATTATGAATTCATTAACAACATTGTGTATTTTTATCGTAATATTATTTTTATATATACATATTGCGCAACAATTTAAAAAAGGAGATGATCTTGAGATATATGAAATGGATTTTACATCAACAAAACACTTAGATGATGTATGTGAGTTAAAACAACCAGTTTTAGTAAATATTGAAAACATTTTACCAAATTTATTTAGTGATATTACACCTGAAAATATAGCACGTTTTAGTAGTCATGATGTAAATATAAAAGATACAAATGATTATTTTGCAGATGAACCAACTAGTGTAGATTCGGTATTACTACCATTTAGTACAAGTATTCGATTTTTAGAATCAGATAAACAATATCATTTAATTTCAGAAAACAATCAAGATTTTTTGGATGAAAGTGGATTATTAAAAAATATTAAAACAGTTGATCGAATATTGCAGCCATCATTAACCGTTAACAGTCAGTATGATTTATGGTTTGGTTCTTGTAATTCGGTTACACCTTTGAGATATCATACAGACAGTCGTCAATTTTTGTGCGTAACTACAGGAAAAATAAGAGTTAAAATGACCTCTTGGAAAAGCACAAAATATTTGCACAAATATAAAGATTATGAAAAATACGAGTTCCGTTCATTGGTCCATCCAACAAAACCCGAAAAGCAATTCTATAATGACTATGATAAAACAAATTTCATAGAGTTTGATGTAAAAGCTGGATATATGTTGTATATTCCAGCTTATTGGTGGTATTCTATTTCGTATTTAGATGATCCATCAACCTATGTTTGTAGTATTAAATACAATACATTTATCAATTGTTTATCAAATACGTGGGATTTAAGCGTTTACTTTTTACAACAACAAAATATTACACAGAAACAACCAAAACAAATAGATGATATAAATGTAATAAATGACTTTAATAACCCAAGTCAAAATATGGAAATAAATAATGCAGATACAACCACATTAGATGATCTTGATATTATACAAAACGAAACAAAAACAACTGTTAATAAGGAATTGCTTGAAGAAGAAGAAGATATAATAGATATATCTGCGAATTTAACTACAGTAAAGTCTTTACCTGAAAAGGAAAATATTAAATTTTCTGTGTCGGGTATTTAAACCCTTGGTAATTTCAAATGGAACATTTGAAGTTGCCCAAGGGTCAGATGCCGGTAAGGAAATGGAAATCAGACAACAAAGTTGTCCCGATTTAAATTTCCTACGGTATAATTATCTCATGATTATTTATAATGAACAAGTTAAATCGCGTATTATTTTCATCGGCTATATTATTAGCGCTTGATTTTATCTATTTAAATTACGTTAAACAACAATATGAAACGCAAATTGTAGCTATTCAACGTGTTGTTATGAAAGTAAAAATTGTTCCTGCAATTATATGTTATATATTATTGATAATTGCTCTCAACTATTTTATTTTACGTACTCATAGACCTATTTTAGAGGCCTTTTTATTAGGTTTTATTATTTATGGTGTATTTGATGCTACTAACCTTGCCTTATTTAAAAAATGGGATTTAACTTTAGCTATTTCAGATGCAATTTGGGGAGGCGTTCTATTTGCTCTCACTACATACTTTGTTTACTCGTTTTAATTTTTTTATTTTAATAATTTTTGCATTTGGTTCATATAATTTATAAAATTCATTAATACTATTTTTTGATAATATTGATGTATGTGAAATTTTCTTGAATACTTCGTGAGGTTGTTCATCTACATCGTAACTATACAATTCATAAAAGTTTTCAAAATCGTCCTCATTTTCAAAATTAACTTCTCTTTTATCATAATCAACTGTTCCGTTAAATTGTAAAATGCGTTTTTCCCATAGAGGTGTAAATGATGCATAATATAACCATTGGTCTCTATGTTTTAACAAAATATCTCTATAGTCCATATCTTTATAAATACAACCAAACACTTGCGTCCAATTTTTATCTGTTTCATACTTACATACAGTTCTCAATACTTTATAGTAGGGAGGTTTATCTTTTTCCATATTTTCGGTGGAATATTTTTGAGATTTTTCTGGATCAGCAAATATCCATAATTTCGTTTCTTTTTCAGCACTTCCTTCAAATGCCGGTGGGTATAACTCTCGAGTAATAAAATGTTGCAATGTATATGTTCTTGGTTTAGCTATAAGATTTAATATCATTGAATCGACAATATGTATTCCTTTATCATATCGTTCTATCCCGGTTTTCATAACTTTATCTAATTTTGGATTATTAGAGTAAAATAAGTTACGGTATATGCTGTAAATAAAATCAACTGTTTCTTGTTCTAATTCAGAATAATATAATTCACTTGCCCAAAACAATGCTTCGTCATATTTTTTTTCAAATATACTTACGATAAGAGATGCTAATACATCTTCTTTAATGTATAGATAACGTGTTAATGTAAATTCTGGATTTTGCATTTATATAGTTAATATTACAATATTAACTCTATTGTATATCAATTTTTTACTTATTTACTTTTTATTAATTTTATTCATATAATCTTCAATCTTTTGGTAATGTTGCACTTCACGGTTAAATTGTTCATTCACAATATTTTCAGAACGTTTAATAGCGAAATCTGTTTCACCGTGACAATCTGAAGCTAATTTACCTTCCCCTTTTTTTAGATAGTCATATTTAGCTTTTTCTTCTTCAGCATTAGACATTTTTTTACCACTACCTTTTTTTAAATATGGGAACACTGTTTTAGACGTAGAAAAATCGAAATCAAATCCATCATCACTCATTTATATTATATTATAATATTATGAATTATTTTACTATTTACCAAAATTATAATTCTTGTTATCTTTGTATAATATATACAAATGAGTGAAAAAAATAATACTAAAACAAATAAGCGAAAAACTGTTCGTTATCGAGTGCAAAAACATCAGTATATTATTAAAAATATTAATAATTTAGTAAGTATTATCGATACTATTTTAGAAAAAAACAGTTTAAAAACAGATATATTTAAAAATATTTTCAATGAACTATATGAAAACGTTTCTTTATTTTCAAATCAATTTGAAAAAATTGGTGAAAAAAAAATAAAAAAAATTGAAAATAATATGATGAAAATCAACTATAATCGAAAAACTGATATAAAATCAAAATTATTTGGATATGTTGAGTTATTAAACGATTTTGGTATTTATTTAAATAACAAAAAATACAAAGAAATATTAAATACACGAGACAAAATTAATAGTAATTTACATCATTTTATTATGCTTTTAAATGATACAACATTCCGTGTAACTGAGGAAGTGGTAACTGTTTAATACCTAATTCTTTGTTTTTAATATAATTTAATAGAGATCCGGATTTTTTTATTATATTCTTTCTTTCGTTGCATATTCGCTTCCAATTACGTTGAATTAATTTAAGCCAAAATGTTTTTAATATCACGTTATACATCATATTATTATCTATTTGTAATTGCATAATTTCAGGTTGAGTAACTATATTTTGATACAATATACTGTAATTATTCAGATAATCGATTATATCAGTAAATTTATATTGGAAGAAGGTTATAGTTTGAACGGTTGATGCTAACAATAACGTATTATATTCTACATCATTAAAGGATAATCCTAAATAATAGTGTTTATTCGCATAGTAATTATCCGGGTCATCTAAATCTCTAAACATTGTTTCGTATGAATAAATATCTTCATACATTTCAATACGTGAAATATCAGATACATTTCGAGGAGAATCGCTTAAACCAATCATATTTAATATAGTAATTATTTGCGTATTAGATAATTACTATTTCTTAAATCAATTTTTTGACTATTCACAACTTACACAATATTACCGTCTATTTCATAATCTATATCAAATTGTTTATTCCAACCATTACCCCAACATTGGTAAGCAATATTAGCTGAAATAGGTTTCATTATCTCATCCATATCCAATATATCGTTTAAAACGTTCCTAAACAATATCATGTGTGCTGGGAGGCAATATTTTTCATAATTGTGATAATCTGCGATCAAATCTACAAGTTCTATCGGCAAAAACATATATTAATATAAATTATTTTTTCCTAAATGTAGAGGCTCTGTGATGTGGTTATATACTTCAAAATCTTGGAATCTATTTTCGTTAATTTCTGCAAGCATTCTATCTTGTTCATTTTTTCTGCGATTGCTGCTATCTCCCTAACAGTTGTTGAAATTTTTAAGAGAGCTTTCGTAAAATCTCCCGAAGAAATAGTTTTATCGGCAACATTATTCTGTAAATAACGTTTACAATCTAGTTCATTTTCACAATTGCACCAGCCTACAACAAGATCGGGCATATCAAAACAAAGTGCATCTAGGTATTGTGTTCCAGAATTAATTCGCATTGTTTGTTCTAAATCATTAAACTCTTCGTATTTATTATTTAAGAATTCAACATTTTGCAAAATATTATAATTCGTGCTTGTTGGATTAACTTCCTTTATATCTTTTGCTACATTTACGTCAGTAAAAACCGACAAAATACCAATGATCTCTTCTACATTTTGTTCAGAGAACCAATCTGTATGTGTTATTAAATTAGTTAGAATAAGGGGTTGAACCTCAGCAATATCACACGCGATTTTACCATTTTCTGTTAATTCATATTCTCTATCATTTTTAACAATTATTTTTTGATCTTCCAATACATCGCAAACTGCGAATACACTTTCGCTTATATAATTCTCTAAATAGAAGTGTTCCTCTTCATGATTATAAACAACTTGTTCGATTTCTTCTAATTCTTGAAGGTCCTTCGCATCATTTTTACAATTAGGATTTTCGGATAATATTTGAGTACGCTCTTTCTCTAATTGTTTACGTTTTTTGTTTTTAGAAGACGGAATAGACAGTTCAATTGAGTTTAGTCTGTTACAAATTCCAGGTGGGGTCTTTAAGTGTAGTGCCTTTTCCTTTTTTTGATTTAATAAATCCTTTTTCTCAAACAATAAACGATTATTGCGATCCATTTCAGTTTTCAATTCATTAAAAACCATACTATGCTCTACAAAACGTGTAAAATCTTCAATTTTAATTTTATTGTTCTTTATTAGACTTAAAATCAAATTAAATGAAATACGAAACTTTGAAACCAGTGTTTGAGGCTTACCAAGTAATATTTGCGAATAATCCTGTTTGGATGGTAATTTAAAAAGATTATTACAATGAACAACGTGACCTATAGTATCAATACCTCGTCTACCGGCCCTTCCCGCCATTTGTGTATACTCATGAGGAAGTAACAAACGCTCACTTCGTCCGTCAAATTTTTGCATACTTGTAAATATAGCCGTTTTAATAGGACAATCTAAACCAATAGCAAACGATTCAGTTGCGAACAACAGTTTGATATTCTTTCTTGAAATCATTATCTCCACAATTTCGCGCAAAATGGGTATCATACCAGAATGATGAATACCTACACCCTTTTCTAGTAATCGAATTAATGTTTCATATTCTGGTAATTCTAGATATTCTTTAAAATTAGGCAATTTACGAACAATTTGCTCACATTCGTTACGAACAGTGTAGGGTATTTTACTATCATCTTCAAGTAATGAAACAGTTATTTCAGATGCACATACTTCTACCATTTTACGCGAAAATACAAATGCGATCGCCGGTAACATATCATTTTCTTTTAAATATGAAGCTAGGTTGTTTAATACGTGCTTTCGTTTTACATAGATAGAACGATCATTATACAATTTTCCCATTTTATAAAAAACATTATACCCATCTTCATTGAAATTTCCTTTATCGTCTTGTAGTTTTACCAAACGATGTATATTTGAACGGACCTCTTTAGCAGTTTCCTTATCTTTAATTAATTTTACTGCACTTTCATTTATAGTTAAATATCCATAATGTGTTAATGGTACAATGCGTTTATATGTCGTAGCTAAATACACTTCTTTTGACGGATCCCCTCTTTCCGCCCACTTAGCAAATTTTTCAGGAGAATCAATTGTAGCAGAAAGCATAATCATTTGAATATGTTTAGGCAACATCAATATCGTTTTTTCCCAGGTTTGTCCTCGATCGGCATCATTTATATAATGTACTTCATCGAACACAACGCATCCTAATTCATTGTAAATATCAATATTAAAATCAAGTGAATTATCCACGTGTTCTTCGTTAATTGTTTGAATAAATAGATAGTTCATTAATATTTCCGTCGTCATAATTAATACATCCGCATCAGGGTTTATCTTAATATCCCCAGTCATTAAACCAAAGGAAATATGAGGATACTTTCTACAAAATTCGGAATATTTTTGATTTGATAAGGCTTTAATAGGACTTGTATAAATTAATTTCTTTCCCTTTTCTACAAAGTAATTTAATGCGAACTCGGCTGGTAATGTTTTACCTGAACCAGTATGAGCGGTTACAAGAACGTGTTGTTCTTTTACAATAGCTTCTATCGCATATTTTTGAAAATCACTCAAACTATAAGTATACTGATTAAAAAAACATTCATATTCAGTATTTTCGGGATATTTTTCACAACAAATTTTGACCATTTAGTAATTTTCAATAATATTATGTAGTATACTCTCTATCTATTTTTGTTTTTATATACTATACAATAAAGATTAATGGATTTTAAAACGTCAGATAAATTACCATCTAATTTACCACAATACTTGTATAGGGGTCAACATGATAGAACCGATGAATTAAATGACCGCATTTTAGAAAGAAGTGAACCCGAAAATCCCTTAGCTCCAAATTTCACCCCACGTCCTGTATTAACGCGTTATTCTCGTTTTCCCATGTTAGATTCGCGAATGCCTACTACTGTTCCAATTGAACCCAATTACGATTATTCTCTACACAATAATTTTACACCCCCTGTAGAAAAAATAGCACCCGTATCTGGATTTATTAACAATGTTGGTATTGAAAGTGATTTAAGAAACCAAAATTATGCATTACATAAAGGAAATGATGATGCGGTTTATGTACCATCATCTGAAAGCGATTTATATAAAATATACATCCCATCAAAACCATCTGAACAGCCTCATCCTGGATTATTTAACAGATATGAATTAAGTCAACAAACACACCCAAACGTCAGTAGTAATATTGGTAGAGATCGTTTTCATAACAATACACGAACACAAATGAAAACAATGAATAATAAAAATATTTAAACAGGATCGAAAACATCTAATCACAATATATAAATGAGTTTAATATCCCTCACATACGTCGCTATGCTTTTTTATATTTTTATACCTGGAAATTTTATCGATTTACCATTTAAAGCAGGGAAAAAGGCTTCTATATTTATTCATGCTCTATTATTTAGCATTATATTGAATTCCACATATAATTTAGTGAATGCACTTAACATATTAGGTATTTAATTACACCAACCTTATATTTTAATATATTATAGTAACTATTATAATATAATGAATTTTTTATACAAAACAAAAGATGGTTGGTTTTCAACCTTACTCTTTTTAGCAATAATTATGATTATTATTCTATGGTATAAACGTCAAGATTTATCACCATATTATGAAGGGTTTACACAAAATGAACCTTACATTTTTAAACAAGGCAAAGACACATTTGACGATTTTTATGCACAAATTTATAATAAACTTATGGAACCAGAAAACACATGTCAATTTCAAATTGAAAAAATAATCGAAATGACCAAACCATCCAAGGATATTAGCTCTTTCTTGGACATTGGCTCAGGCACTGGTGAAATTGCCGGTCAATTAACAGAAAAGGGCTATAATGTATATGCTATTGATAATTCACGTGCCATGACTAAGTATATTGATAAAAATTATCCAAAAGTGCAAACAAAATGTGAAAATGTAAAAAACTCTATGAATTATGAAAAGGAATCGTTTAGTCATGTTATATGTAATGGACTCACTGTTTATCTTTTTAAAAATAAGCAAGAATTTTTTAGAAACTGTTTCTTTTGGTTAAAATCTGGTGGTTATTTAATATTGCATCTAGTTGAGCCTAAAAAGTTTGATACGATTGTCCCCGGTGGAAGACCTAAATTGTTAGAAAATCCACAACAATATAGCAAGAACCGCATTACCGATACTGTTATCGATTTTATTGATTTTAAGTATAGAGGTAAATATGAGTTTGATAAAGACGAACAGGTAACATTTAAAGAAACATTTACAGACGAATTGACCAAGAATGTTCGACAACAGGAAACACAATATTTTATGAATTCAATGGACGAAATACTAAAAATTGCGTCTCATAATGGATTTATCCCACACGCACAAATAAATTTAAGTGAATGTTGTGGTGATAAACATCAACATTTGCTTATTTTAGAACGAACACAATAATAAATTATTATTCAATATAAATTAGGATTATAATATATATTTATGAAATATATATTATTATTATCGATATTTAACTCGTGGATCAATACATTTGCGTCAACGTGTGTATGCACCACTGTTCCTTGTCCAGTCATCGGAGAAAATACATTAATAGAAGGGACAAGTGGAAAAGGAACATATTATTACATTAATCATAATGATCAACCTATAGTATCATACGCATATGCGACCATTACAAATCATGACTTGGACAATGGTTCAGGAACAACTTCTTGTACTCAAGATTATTCACGAATGCTCGATGATGAAAATCTTGAATGTGACGCAGGACATATATTAGCACATCGACTTGGGGGTCCAGGTAATGAGCCAATAAATATTTTCCCACAAAAACCTAGTGTGAATAGAGGAATATTTTCGTCGTTTGAACAAAAAATTTATGATTGTGTGGTTAATCAAACAGTTACTGCCGATTTGAATTGGGAGTTTTATTATAAAGACGAAACAAACACTCGCCCATATGAAGTATATTACAATGCTTCATTTATTGGAGGTGATTGCGAACCGATGGAAGAATTATTTGATAATGAAGGAACGTAGTAATTTAAAAAATATACTAGTATATTAGAGCATGGAGTTTATTTCATTACAAACATTCTTAATTTTTACCATATAAATTGTCTATTTTATCCCAATTCTGTTCAAGAATATGAATAGCTGCTGGATTTTGACATAAATTCCACCAATTAACTTTATCCAAGTTTTTTTCTATAACGCGTATCGCCGATGGATTGCTGGATAAATTTATCCAAGTAACTTTATCCATGTTCTGTTCAAATATTGATATTATATTGGGATTTCTATTCTTAGTTAAATATAACCAATCTACTTTATCTTGGTTTTGTTTTAATATAGATTCGGCATTTGGATTCATAGATAAATACGACCAATTAAGTTCTTTGTCCAAGTTCTTCTCCAAAATGTGGATAGCATTTGGATTTCCAGATATCATTTCCCAATTAACTTTATCCATATTCTCTTCTAAGATTGGGATAGCACTTGGATTTCCAGATAACATTGACCAATTCACCTTATCCAAGTTCTGTTTCAATATTGGTATAATAGCAGCGTTGGTATAATTTCTAGATAAATAATCCCAATCAAG
>Ga0206679_10004380_pt1 | contig 10572 bp, 8 predicted proteins | sample M110012015metaG_FD_155464 | JGI IMG/M metagenome (GOLD analysis project Ga0206679, IMG submission 155464) | Ammonia-oxidizing marine archaeal communities from Monterey Bay, California, United States - M1 100m 12015 | ecosystem: Environmental > Aquatic > Marine > Intertidal zone | place: USA... | reverse complement strand
AAAATGGATGTGTCTGCAGATGGTCTTGAATGTGAATCTTGTGGATTTAGCCATGCTGAATTCAAGAAGACGGGAAGATTCGGATGCAGTGAATGTTATACAGTTTTTGGTTTTGGTTTAGAGAGTTTAGTTAAAGCAATGCATAAAGGCACACTCCATTTGGGCAAGGTCCCGTCAAGGTATCAGGTAACAAAAAAATATAATGATCAAATAACTGAACTGAAGGATCGTTTGAGAATAACTATAGAGGATGAGAATTTTGAAGAGGCAGCCAGATTGCGTGATGAAATTAAACTGGCCGAAGATGATTATATTGCATCAAATGAAAGTGAAATAGAGTGACGATAATTATCTAGTCGCAAGGATCAATATCAGCATGATGCAGTTTAAAACAATTCTTAAAAATCCAGCTCAATGGATGCTCAGTAGTGGTCCTTATGGTGAGATCGTGATTAGTAGCCGTGTTCGCCTAGCTCGTAATTTGCGGGGCATTTCATTTCCCGGTTGGGCAGTAGAAGAAGATAGAATAGAAGTCCTTAATCGAGTCAAGCCGGCAGTGGAAAATCTTAACGAAATGAGTGGAGCTTTTTCTTCTGATTTATCGAATTTAAAAGCTGTTAATAAACAGATCCTTGTTGAACGTCATCTAATTAGTCGTGAGCAGGCAGCAAAGGCTGCTGGTAGTGCGGCTATTATGAATCGCAAACAGACCTTGTGCGTGATGGTGAATGAAGAAGATCATCTCAGAATGCAATCAATTAAAGCAGGACTAAGTCTTAGTGATGCATATAAAATGATCGATGAAGTGGACACTAAACTAGAATCAACTCTAGACTACGCTTTTGATAATCAATATGGTTATCTGACCGCTTGTCCTACTAATCTTGGAACTGGAATGAGGGCCTCCGCGATGCTCCACCTTCCAGGACTGGTTCTTGCAGAGCAAATTAATAAGGTCATTAATGCTGTTAATAAGATAGGCCTAGCAGTGCGTGGTCTTTACGGTGAGGGAACGGAGGCCCTTGGCAATTTGTTTCAGGTTTCAAATCAGCATACTCTTGGTGAACAGGAAAATGAAATTATTGCGAGATTGGAAAAAGTTATTAGGCAGATCATTGAACATGAAGAGAATGCTCGTGGAAAATTATATACTGAGAATCGAACGGTCCTAGATGATAAGATTGGTCGCTCTTATGCTATTCTTCGTTATGGACATATAATTTCTACTAAAGAGGCCCTTGATTTGCTGTCTATGCTTAGGACTGGTGTTGATCTGGGTTATTTTTCTGATGATATTCGAGCCTTAATTGATGTTCTTTTTATGGAAATCCAACCTGCACATTTACAGTTTTTTGCGGATCGCAAGCTTGGTGCAGAGGAAAGAGACTATTTACGCGCGGAAATAATGCGTGATAGGTTGAAAAGTCTGCCTGAGCCAAGTAAGTTCTCAAGTAATAAGTCAAATGACCAGTCTTCCCAAGAAGATTAGTTTTAACTGAAAATGATGAATAACTTCACACCTCGAGCTCAGCAAGTTTTGGCATTAGCACGTAAAGAAGCAGATCGGTTCAATCACAATTATGTAGGAACTGAGCATCTTCTACTTGGCCTGATTAAACTGGGTCAGGGAGTAGCTGTTAATGTTCTTCAGAAAATGAGCTTAGATCTTGAAACGGTAAGACTGGAGGTCGAGAAACAAGTCGGATCTGGTCCAGAGACTAAGACTCCTGGGAATATTCCTTACACTCCCAGAGTCAAGAAAGTTTTGGCTCTTGCCGGGAAAGAAGCCAAAGCACTCAACCATTCCTATGTTGGCACTGAGCACATCCTCCTGGGACTTCTTCGAGAAGGTGATGGAGTTGCGGCTAGGGTATTGAAGAATTTAGAGGTCGATATTGAACGGACCCGTAATGAAATCCTAAGAGAATTGGATCCTAATTTTAGTCCTGGTGATTTGGGTGTTGAGGATGATGGAGTCTTTGAGGAAGCTGAAATTAGTGGCGGCGGCAAAGTGAGTAAGACTCCGGCCCTGCAAGCTTTTGGTAGAGATCTAACAGAGTTAGCTCAAAACGGTGAATTAGATCCTGTGATTGGCCGTCTCGAGGAAATTGAGAGGGTAATACAGATTCTTTGTCGTCGAACAAAAAATAATCCAGTTCTCATAGGTGAAGCTGGAGTAGGAAAAACGGCTATCATTGAAGGTCTTGCACAAGAAATCATAGCTGGCAATGTTCCTGAACTTTTACGCGATAGGCGGGTCGTTACACTTGATTTGGCATTAATGGTGGCTGGAACTAAGTACCGGGGACAGTTTGAGGAGAGGATCAAGGCTGTAATGGACGAGATTATTCGAGCCAAGAACGTGATTCTTTTTATTGACGAATTGCATACGATCGTTGGGGCCGGGTCGGCTGAAGGAGCAATGGATGCGTCCAACATAATTAAGCCTGCACTGAGTCGCGGTGAATTACAGTGTGTCGGTGCGACAACTCTAAATGAATATAGAAAACATATCGAAAAAGATGCAGCATTGGAGCGGCGTTTCCAGACTGTGAAGGTTGAAGAGCCGACCGTAGAAGATGCCATAAAAATATTGCAGGGTCTTCAGCATAAGTATGAATTACATCATAAATCCAAATATTCAGATGAGGCGATTAATTCAGCGGTCATTCTTTCGGAGCGTTATTTGACTGGAAGATTTTTGCCTGACAAGGCCATTGACATTATGGATGAGGCCGGAGCCAAGGCCCGTATCGGAGCCATGACACGCCCTCCTAAGTTTAAGAAACTTGAACAGTCCGTTGAAGAAATTCGAAAAGAAAAGGAAGAAGCGATAGGTGATCAGGAATATGAAAAGGCTGCCGCGTTGCGCGATGAAGAAAAGCAAAAGAAAGCACAGTTGGAGGAAATGCTTGAAGAGTGGCGATCTCAGAGTGAAGAGAAGACCATAGACGTTAGTGAAGATGATATAATGGCTGTCGTCTCAAAATGGACTGGCATTCCTCTGCAACGGATGGAGGAGGCTGAGGCTGAGAAATTATTGAGGATGGAGGAAGACTTAAAAACGCATGTCATTGGACAGGATGAGGCAGTCACTGCCATTTCCAAAGCATTGAGAAGGTCCAGGGCTGATCTGAAGGATCCGAGACGTCCAATAGGGTCATTTGTTTTCCTTGGCCCTACTGGCGTGGGTAAGACGTTTTTGGCACGCAATTTAGCCGAGTTTATGTTTGGTGATCCTGACGCTCTTATCCAAATTGATATGTCGGAATACATGGAGAAATTTACTTCGAGCCGTTTGATTGGTTCGCCTCCAGGCTATGTTGGATATGAGGAAGGCGGGCAACTTTCCGAGGCTGTTCGGAGGCGTCCTTATTCAGTTGTTCTGTTTGATGAAATTGAAAAAGCTCATCCTGATGTCATGCATCTTTTACTGCAAATTCTTGAAGAGGGTACCGTGACTGACAGCTTGGGGCGTAAGGTGGATTTTAGAAATACCATCATCATTATGACTTCTAATGTCGGTGCTGAACTCATTAAGAAGCAAACTGCGCTTGGATTTGGTGCGATAGATAACGAGTCAGCTGATTATGATGGAATGAAAGTAAAGATTCTTGAGGAGTCAAAGAAGGTTTTCAAGCCTGAGTTCCTCAATAGACTGGATGATCAGATTGTCTTCCATATGTTGGAAAAGAACGATTTGATTCAGATCGTTGATTTGGAAATTACTAAAGTTTTTAATCGACTCAAGAACCGTGACATCAATGTTAAGATTAATGATAAGGCCAGAGACTTTCTTATTGAAAATGGATATGATCCTGAGTATGGAGCAAGACCAATGAGGCGTTCAGTGGAGAAACATTTAGAGGATCCATTAGCAGAGCATTTGCTTCGTGGAGACGTGAAGGAAGGTGATCTTGTCACAGTGACTGTAGATAAGAAGGAAGAGTGTCTCAAATTTAAGGCTGAATCTGGTGAGCCTGTGGCTGAAAAAGCCTAGTTCTAATTCGATCTTAATTACTGATATTTTTATTGATAGTTAAAATTGCTGCTTTGAATGATAATATCATTGAACGTATCAGTTCGTAATGCGCATAGGATTTGTATCGACCCGTTTTCATGGTACTGATGGAGTTTCGTTGGAGGCTTCTAAATGGGCAAGGGTTCTTGAAGAGGAGTTAGACCATGAATGTTTCTGGTTTGCCGGAAAGCTCGACACTCCAGAGCACTCTTCTAGCCTGTGCCCAAAGGCGTTCTTTGAAGATCCGTCTGTTATTTCTTTGCAGGAAAAACTCTTCAGTAATTTAAATTCCTGCCCAAAGGATCTTGATGATTCTGTGAATATTCTTGAGAGAGAAATTTATAATTATTTGGAAAATTTTATCCGTGAACATTCAATAGATTTGGTCATTCCTCAGAATGTTTTAGCAATCCCTATGCACGTTCCGATGGGATTAGCAGTGACGAATTTAGCAGCTAATGGATTACCAATGGTGGCGCATCATCATGACTTTTATTGGGAAAGAGAACGTTTTCTGAAGGGTTGTGCTCAACATTACCTTGATTTCGCTTTCCCTCCGAAATTCAGCGAGAAATTTCAGCACGTAGTAATTAACTCACGGGCTAAAGAGTCTCTAATGGAAAGATTAGAACTGGAATCTACAGTCATTCCTAATGTATTTGATTTTGAGAACCCTCCGTCCAAGGCAGACGATTATGGAGATGATTTTCGTGATCAGTTTCAAATAGAATCTGATGAGATTCTTATTTTACAACCGACGAGGATCGTGCCCCGTAAAGGTATTGAATTGTCTATTGAATTGTGTTCCAGGATTCAGGAACGGACCAAAGAGAAGATCTGTTTGGTGGTTTCACATCTCGCTGGTGATGAGGGAATGGATTATTACTATCAACTCGTTGATTTGTCTGAGAGATTAAAAGTTAAAGTCATTTGGGCGGGGGAACGTGTCGGGGAATTTCGTGGTTTAAATAGTTCTGGCGAGAAATTATATAATCTGTGGGACGTTTATCCCCATGCAGATTTCGTTACCTATCCGAGTCTTTATGAGGGGTTCGGTAATGCTTTGTTAGAAACTTTTTATTTTTCTAAGCCTGTTCTTGTGAATCGATATCCTGTATTTAAGGATGATATTGAGCCGTGCGGGTTCAAGGTAGTTAGTATGGACTCTGAGATCACGGATGAAGTTGTATCCGAAACGATTGATTTGATCTTGAATAAAGATCTTGCGCGTCAATGGACACAATTAAATTACGATTTGTGTATGGAGAACTTTTCCTACAAAGTTCTAAGGAATTCCCTTGAAAGTATCCTGAATGAATTGATGACTAGTAATGACTGATTGCTACGCTTTGTCTTTTCCTTGCATTTCAGTTTCATCACCCCGGTCACGAATGATAATTTCACTAGGATGACCATTCGGAAGGGCCTTTAGACTCATGTTCAGATTATTGTCATGAGCAATGGCCCAAAGTAACTGGCGTCTTGTTATACCTATACTATCAATCGAAACTAATGGACTTTCTTTGGGCTTCTTAATGAAGTTGTATGAGAGTCCTATGAGTGGTGCATTGTTGAAGATCTCTTCTAGTGGAACCTCATTATAATAAACTCTTACTGGCGTATCCATCCACTTATTGTAAGGAGCGTGCCAACTGAACAGGAAATCCGCAGGGACTGCGGCTTTGGGTTCAACGAGTCCAGGCTTTGGTTTTGGATTGAAAATTGAGCAACTAACTAAAGCGATAGGGATTAAGGTTAGAAAGATAGCTCTAACAATTGACGTAGAGAGGTTATTTTTTGGAATGAACATTTTATAGGGGAATGAATAGTATAGTGCAAAACGTATAGTTGCGACTTAAAATTTCAAAATTACATGAATCTGGTAATCTTACAGTAATTCCTCAAAATTCTTTAATTTCGTGAAAATTATTTTCTTATAATGCTGCCTCTCCTTGAAATTCAGTCAAGCCCGTGGAACGATTCGCTTTTCCTTTAGTGGATCCATAAATGAAAAGACTTCACCTGCATGATACCCTTTCGAGGGACCGAAGTGAAATTTTCCCTGAGGACGGGAAAATTTTTAGGTTCTATTGCTGTGGGCCTACCGTCTATGGGCCGGCACATATAGGAAACTTCAGAGCCTTCCTCGTGCAGGATTTTTTACGTAGAGTCATAGAGCTTTCTGGTATCAAAACATTACATGTTAGAAATATTACTGATGTGGATGATAAGACGATTCGAGAAGCACAGAAGTCTGATCTATCATTGATTGATTTTACAGCCGAATGGACCAAGCGGTTTCATCAGGATGCCAAGGAATTGAACATGCTTGATCCGCACATTGAGCCGAGCGCGGTACAACATATTCCTGAGCAAATTCAGCTCATTGAGAAATTAATAGAAAGTGGTAACGCTTATCCGTCAGAAGATGGTTCAGTTTATTTTTCTGTAAGATCATATCCAGATTACGGAAAACTTACTCGCATCGATCAGCGTGATCTTATGGCGGGAGCCGGAGAAACTGCTAATGATGCGGACGAGTACGACAAGGATAATGTTTGTGATTTTGTTTTATGGAAAGCCAGAAAACCTGAGGACGGAGACAATTACTGGGACAGTCCCTGGGGTTCTGGTCGACCAGGTTGGCACTTGGAATGCAGTGCAATGGGGATGAAATATTTAGGAGAAAGCTTCGACCTTCATGCTGGTGGTGTGGATTTATGTTTCCCTCATCATGAAAATGAAATTGCCCAGAGTGAGGCGTGTACCGGCAAAGATTTTGTCCGTCACTGGTTCCACAATGAACATCTAATGGTTGATGGTAGTAAGATGAGCAAGAGCTTAGGTAACTTGTATACTCTTAGAGATATTCATGACCGGGGATTTTCTGCCTCTGAGTTAAGATATTCTCTTCTCTCTGGTTCTTATCGAACCAAAATCAATTTCAGCTTTGATAGAATGAATGAAGCGAGAATTAATCTTAAGCGGATTGCCATTCTTGTCCGAGACCTTGGCGCTGACTTGCCTTCATATGAAGAGTTATGTGAGTGTGCTTCTTCCGAGGATACGGTTCCCGGTCCATTTGAATCGAGTTGGGATGCTTTGCTTGAGGATTTGAATGCACCCGCTGCCCTCGGTGAGTTATTTGTTGCAATTAAACCTCTTGAAAAAGAGCTGGCAGAGGGGAACGTGACCGACGCTGATAAAAAAGCTGCCCTAAATGGCTTGGCCCTGCTCATTCATGCCTTTGGCTGGGTTTTACCAGAACCTGAATCGATACAGGTTTCTCTAGATGTTCCTGACCATGTCAAGGACTTGGCAGAAAAAAGATGGGCCGCTAAAGAGGACAAAGATTGGGCCGAATCTGATCGTTTGAGGGACGCAGTCCTTGCCGAAGGTTGGGTAATCAAAGATTCAAAGGACGGTTATGATTTAGAACCTTCCTAGGAATTCTTTCTAATTAATCAATCACTGTTATAACTGCGCGTCGATAACTTGTTAGACTAGGTGATCCATCATCTTCGACTATAAGAATCAGGTGGATTTTGTTAGCTGATTCAGGAGTCTTCTTGTTCGATACAGTGGCGCTAGTCCTCATGCCTTCTGAATGACTCAGTTTAACTGAATGGCGATAGTTTCCTGCTTCGCGGTAAATTATCCAACGATAGGAAATATCATCATGATCGGGATCATGGCTTTGTTCTGCGGAAAATTTAATCGTGGTTCCTGATTTCGCATTTAATTCTAATACCTTCTTTGATTGGTTTCCGTTCAGTACAGCTATCGGATTATGATTTGCTTTTGAGTATTCCTTATTAATGCACCAATCCATTCGTGCAGCGAAGTCGTGCTGAAAAGCTTTCCGCCAGCGCCATATAGTGGCCTGATCTGATGTGTAGTTCTTATCATTGATTGTGATAGTGTCTCTCGAATAGTGATTATTGGTCCATATTGGTCGTGTCTCTGCATAGGATTGATAAAGGACGTAACGTCCTCCCCAGCCTCCAAGGCTCGGACTAATTGCCCATCCTAACCCATTTTCAATAAGGCCCAGGAATGAAGGTGTGTCTCCTTCCATGATGTAGGCCACTTTTGGGTAAAGTTTACCCAGAGGTCCATGATTTTCTATGATGTTCTCAGTGAGCCAAGGATTGTCTACCAAATCAAAATGATGCATGGGTCCATTCTTGTAGTGACGGTCTCCTGATATTCCGGTCCAGGTTGCTCGATGATATTCTTTCCAACTGTTACTCGGAGTGACGATATAAGAGAGGCTGGGAAATTCTTTCCTGATCCATTTGCCGGCATCGTCCTGATCAGAAATAGTATAAACTCTTAGTCTTGATAAGAGTTCCTGCATCTGTTTTTCAGATTTCTGTGTACTGGCATCATGGAGTGCCTGTGCCAGAGTATTTGCTCCTCCCCAGACACTGATCCATAGAGGTCTAGGGTCATTTTTACTAGCAGCTTCAATGATAAGTTTTGAACCTGCGGTACTTTTTCCTGCCCCGACCGATCCCATGCCGTATCCGGACTGGCCGCTCATTGTGAGTTTTAAGAGATTATCGGGTCTGGGGTAGTTTTTGGAATGAATGAGTAAATTATCCCTTACTTTTGAATAGGCACTGATTTGTCTTCTGATCAGGTCTTCTCGTGTTTTTGAGCGTAAGTGCTGTGAGGTGGTGGCGATCAAGCCTTCTACCTCATATTCGTTGGAGTAGACAAGAAAACGAACCAGCGATTGTTCATCGTCTGGTTCGTTGGAAATATCTGTCAGTACTAGGACCCTTTCTTTGGCATTGCCTAACGAAAGGATTGATGTACTCAAAAGAGCAAAAAAAAGAATTTTATATTTCAATCAATAAAGTTGTCTTCTTTGAGTTTTTTATCAGTTTTGTACTCTTTTTTGATTATTGAGACTATTAGAATGCCTCCTCCGATCAGCAGCATTGTGACGGTGAGTTGTAGATAGAGGCCTGCATCGATTACATTACCCCATAATTGTGTAAGTGAAATTATCACCCATAATATTATGGTCCCTATTGCAACGCCACCGGCAAGGCGCAGGTCTCCTATTAAGTGTTCATTGCTTATCAGAGAACAGAAAAATATTGCCCCTCCAATTAGTAAGAAGCTGAAACTAATCTTCGAATAGATTTCAATTGAAGGGGGTCCTCCCCAGAGTTGTATAAGAGAAAGGATAACCCATATTGCTAATAATGAAGCAAATGCAATATAAGATCTCTTCATTATTTATCTCTTTCCAAGATGAAGACCAGCGCTTCTCTTTTAAAGAATAACAGCATCCGGCGTTGGTCTTTGTCCATGGTAACGACTCTCCATCCTTCAGCTGCGTTTGTGTTTAAAAATTGGGTTAACTTAACCGGATCAACTTTTGATTGCCCGAGAAGAAGAGATCCCAGCATTCCTTCCTGATATATTACTGATTTGTATTCTTTCATTGAACTAAGAATATAGGATTAAACTCTCAACACAATTATAAATTTTTTACTTTTTTGTAATTCAACTTAATTAAATTTCTTCAAATGATATATAGGAAGCGGGAGACGTGAGGTTTAAACCTACGGGAGGATTGTTTCTAGACTTGATTTCGTTGCGAGTCTCATAGAATTAGTGTGGAGTCACGTTAGTTAGTAAGAAGAAAACTTTATATAACTATTCTATAATAAAAAGGGCCGTTGGTCCGACCATGGACTAACGACCCATAATGACTTACATCATTTTGCAGGGCACTCACAGCGTGAACTGCGAGTCAGGCCCCCGCCACTTACAATGTGGTTTAGTATATGATTTGAAGCAACCCAATAAATTTAATGGCGTGGCTGTACTTGATCCTTTAGCGATCGAAATTTAACCTATCACTTCGCCAATCACATCCCCCTCGACATTTGTAAGTCGCCGCTCGATGCCGTTGTGGTAGAAAGTCAACTGCTCGTGATCTAGGCCCAGCAGGTGCAGGATGGTCGCGTTGAAATCATAAAGCGGATGTACGTCATGGATGGCTTTGCGTCCGAGTTCGTCCGTGAGGCCGTGACTTATGCCAGGTTTAACGCCTGCGCCAGTCATCCAACAGGTGAACCCGTCAGGGTTGTGGTCACGTCCCTTTGCACCCTTCTGGAACATCGGCATGCGCCCGAATTCGGTGCACCACACGACTAGGGTTTCTTCGAGTAGACCACGGTCACGCAAGTCTTTGATGAGTGCAGAAGCGGGCTGGTCGAGGATTTCGGCATGCACATCATATTGTTTCTTGAGGTCTTTGTGTCCGTCCCAGTTAAGTTGTCCACCGCTAGCGTAGGCGCCGTTAAATAATTGAACAAAGCGTACGCCCCTTTCGATCAATCGTCGCGCAAGAATGCAGTTCTTTGCAAATCCTGCCTTGATTGGGTTCGAGGCATTGTCCGCACCGTAGCTCTTCAGGATATGAGCCGGCTCTGAGTTTAGATTATTAATTTCCGGGACGCTAAGTTGCATTCTCGCTGCAAGTTCATAGCTGGCAATACGGGCAGCGAGTTTGCCGTCGCCCGGAT
>Ga0206679_10004379_pt1 | contig 10572 bp, 10 predicted proteins | sample M110012015metaG_FD_155464 | JGI IMG/M metagenome (GOLD analysis project Ga0206679, IMG submission 155464) | Ammonia-oxidizing marine archaeal communities from Monterey Bay, California, United States - M1 100m 12015 | ecosystem: Environmental > Aquatic > Marine > Intertidal zone | place: USA... | reverse complement strand
CATTTGCGGCCCAGGTCTTGGCCTGCAACCAGGAATTGGAAATCCCCTCCGACCGTTTGAACGTCAACGGCGGGGCGATCGCGCTTGGCCATCCTATCGGTGCAACGGGATGTCGCATCGTGGTGACTTTGCTGCATGAGATGCAGCGTCGTGATGTGCAGCACGGTCTCGCGACCCTCTGCATCAGCGGAGGCATGGGCCTCGCCAGCGCATTCCATCGTCAACCAATCGATTGATTTTTATCACTCGACCGCTCAATACACAAACACCTCAAAGAACCAAGGAGTTGAAACCATGAATATCAAGAAAGTAGGCGTCGTCGGATGTGGCCTGATGGGCCATGGGATTGTGCAGGTTGCTGCCCAAGGTGGTTGCACCGTGATTGCCTTGGAAACAGAGCAGGCTTACCTCGACAAGGGCATCAGCCGCATTGAGAAGAGCATCGCCAAGCTAGCCTCCAAGAACGTCAAGAAAGGCAAGTTGACCGAAGATCAGGCCAAGGATTGGGCCACCGAAGTTCGGGGTCGCATCACCGGCAGCATCAACCGCGAGGACTTGGGCGATTGTGACCTGGTGGTGGAAGCCATCGTGGAAGACTTGGACGCGAAGAAGGAACTCTTTGGCGCGTTGGGGAAACTGTGCAAGGCCGAGACGATCTTCGCCTCGAACACCAGCTCATTCCCCGTTGCGGAAATGGCGGTGGCCTCCGGCCGTCCCGAGCGTTTCGTGGGTCTGCACTTTTTCAACCCGGTGCAGCTGATGCGCTTGGTGGAGGTCGTGCGCACCGATGCGACCGATGAGGATGTTTACGCCGCGGCACGTGCCTTTGGCGAGGCCTGTGGCAAGACCCCGGTTTCCTGCAAGGATACCCCCGGTTTTGTGGTCAACCGGTTGCTTGTGCCCTACATGGTCCAGGCAATCAACATGCTCGATCGCGGGGACGCCAGCGCGGCGGATATCGATGCGGCCATGCAACTTGGTTGTGGTCACCCCATGGGCCCATTGACTTTGACCGATTACGTGGGCTTGGACACGACCCTTTCGATTCTCGAGGGCTGGTGCGAGCGCTATCCGAATGAGCCGGCTTTCGGGATTCCCGATTCCCTGCGATCCAAGGTTGCCGAAGGCAAGCTGGGTCGCAAGACGGGTCAGGGCTACTACACCTGGGAGGGGGACAAGAAAAGCTGATGTTTGCATCTATTCTTTTCATGCTGGCCCCAATGGTCTCGCCTCTGGTGGTCCAGGAAGGCGCAGCCGAGGTGCTACAGCCCGTTACTTGGGAAGCGTCGGATCTTTGGATTGCGGGCGCACCCTTTGAAGTCAGCCTCAAAATCACCGCGCCCGCCAATGGCATGCAATTGCCCCTATGGGCGTTGACTCCGGCGGCCTTTGATGTCAATGGCAAGGCCCTTGGCAAACGCCCTACGGGCATGATCGCCTTGGCCCCGGGTCAGGTGGTGGAAACCCGCTTTGATTTGACCGCGGCTATTGCCGGCGTGGCGCCTAAGGGGACCTTCACCCTCGCCTGCGCCATTGCTGGAAGTGGCGCGGCGAGTCAGGTTTTGTCCCCCGTGCCCTTGGCGGAGGAACTTGACTTCATGACGATTCCTGAAGAGGAGTTAGGTGGCTTTGAAGTAATCATGCTTACCAACCGTGGAGCCATGTGGTTCGAACTCTGGCCAGAGGTCGCGCCCAATCATGTGCGCAACTTCTTGGATCTCGCGTCCACCGGTTTTTACGACGGGTCCCATTTTCACCGGGTGATTCCGGGGTTCATGATTCAAGGAGGCGGGGGCCAACCTGGGAAATCGCCGCCACGTAAAGTCATGGCCGAATTTAACTCAAGCAAGCACGAGGCGGGCGTTCTTTCGGCCGCGCGCCTTGGCAACGACATCAACTCTGCTACAAGCCAGTTCTTTGTAATGCACAGGAACTATCCCAGCCTGAATGGACGCTACACGCCCTATGGCAAGCTGAAGAGCGGTATGGAAGTCGTGGAGAAAATTGTGGTCACGGGTGATCCGCGTTTTTCAGCGAACACCCCCAAGGGATCGACTCCCACCACCCCTCAGAACATCATGCGCGCCATTGTTGTGCGTGCAGGACCCAGCGCTGGCGAAGCCAGCGGTAAGTAAGTAAACCAAAAAGATAAACATGAGCGACGCAAGTAAAACACAAGTCCGTTTCGAAACTGGTCATGGCGACATGCTGATCGAGTTCTTCCCGGAACTCGCCCCCAAGCACGTTGAGAACTTCATCAAGCTCGCCCAGAGCGGCTTCTACGATGGCACCAAGTTTCACCGGGTGATCCCTGGATTCATGATCCAAGGTGGCGACCCCAACACCAAGAGCCCCGAGAGCTCCAGCAACAGGTGGGGAACCGGTGGTCCCGGCAGTACCGTGAAGGCGGAGTTTAGCGACAAGCCCCACGTGCGAGGGATCTTATCCATGGCGCGCTCCCAGGATCCCAATTCTGCTGGTAGCCAGTTCTTCGTGGTGCACGGGGACGCGGCTTTCCTGGACAACAACTACACGGTCTTCGGTCAGTTGGTAGATGGTCTCGACACCCTTGACGCCATTGTTGGCGGAGAGTGCAAGGCCGGCGGCGAAGGTTCTTCGCCGGTCGAGCCTGTGGAAATCACCAAGGCTCACGTGATTGTTGGGGAATAATCATGGATCTCATCAATTTGCTTTACGGAGTCGAAGGTGGCGTTGCGACAGTGACGATCAACCGCCCCGACAAGTTGAACGCCCTGAACCACCAGACTCTTCAGGAACTGGGTCAGGTGTTCGACGTGGCTCGAGATGACGAGAGCGTTCGCGTCTTGATCATCACTGGATCCGGCGAAAAAGCCTTTGTTGCTGGCGCGGATATTTCCGAGCTGCTCGAAGTCGCGGGTGACGGCGCTGGCGCCGCGACCCTAGCTGGCTTTGGTCAATCGATCCTCCGTAAGCTCGACAACCTGGGCAAGCCCTCCATCGCCATGGTGAACGGTTTTGCCTTGGGCGGCGGTTGTGAACTCGCCCTAGCCTGCACTCTGCGCACCGGCAGCAACACGGCGGTCTTTGGATTGCCTGAGGTTAGCCTCGGCATCATTCCCGGCTACGGTGGGTCGCAACGATTGGCGCGCATCGCAGGCCCCGGCGTGGCGCGTGAATGGATTTTGACGGGGGATATGATTCCCGCGGCTGAAGCCCACCGGGTCGGTGTCATTAACCGAATATTTGCGCCTGAGGAACTCAAGGAGGGCACCATGAAGATGGTCAAGTCCATTTTGAAAAAGGGACCTCTGGCCCTGCAGTTTGGGATCGAAGCGGTCTTGCGTGGCTGGGACATGTCCCAGGGCGAGGGAGAGGTTATGGAAACCGAATACTTCGGCAAAGCTGCTGAGACTGCGGACATGAAAGAGGGCATGGCGGCCTTCCTCGAGAAACGCAAACCAGTTTTTACGGGCAAGTGACAAGCGGGAGGCAAAGCCTCCCCTTCAATCAAGAAGCGAGATATAAGGAAATCAATATGACTCAGGACATCGTGATCGTTGGCGGGGCGCGGACCCCCATGGCCGAATATGTCGGGACGCCCGGCTTTGGCAAGTTCAAGAACATCTCGGCTATCGAGCTGGGCGCCCACGCTGCGAAGGCTGCGCTTGCGCGTAGTAAGGTCGCACCTGAGTCCATCGACCATGTGGTCTTCGGCAATGTGCTGCAGAGTTCTTTGGACGCCCTGTACGGCGCTCGTCACATAGGTCTCAAGGCTGGTGTGCCCGTTCCCGTTCCCGCTCTGACGGTCAACCGTTTGTGCGGTTCCGGTATTCAGAGCATCGTCAACGCGGCACAGATGATTCAACTGGGCGAGGCCACCACTGCCCTCGCTGGCGGTACAGAGAACATGTCCCAGGCGCCTTATGTGATGTACGGCGCACGGGAGGGGTTCCGCTTTGGGCAGGCGCCAGAGATGAAGGACTCGCTCTTCGCCAGCCTGCATGACCCCTACGCGGACTCGTTCATGGCCCAGACTGCTGAGGCCATTGCCAAGCGCCTTTCGATTACCCGTGAGGACCAGGATGCCTATGCATTCCGCAGTCACGAACGGGGTGCCGCCGCCGTGCAAGAAGGCCGCTTTGCGGAAGAGATCGCGCCCGTCGTGATTCCCACACGCAAAGGCGACATTACCGTGGACGCGGATGATCACATTAGGCCCGGCACCACCGTCGAAGGGCTCGCTCGCTTGCGCGCGGCCTTTGGCAAGGAAGGTACGGTTACCGCCGGCAACGCCAGTGGCATCGTCGATGGAGCCGCCGCCGTCGTGGTCACGACCGATGAACACGCCCGTTCCCAAGGTCTGAACACCCTGGCCGTGATCCGCGGCTGGAGCTACGTCGGCGTCGATCCCAAAGAGATGGGCATCGGCCCGGTGCCCGCGATCCAGCAGTTAATGGAGAAGAGCGGCCTTGCTCTGGATCAAGTCGACCGCATTGAGATTAACGAAGCATTCAGCGCCCAGTATCTGGGCTGCGAAAAGGAGCTTGGGCTCGACCGTGACCGATGCAACGTCAACGGCGGAGCGATCAGCTTGGGTCACCCCCTCGGGGCAACTGGCACGCGCTTGATCTTGAGCTTGGCGTTGGAACTGGGACGCAGTAAAAAGCGCTATGGCGTTGCTTCCGCCTGCATTGGTGGTGGTCAAGGCATTGCCATGCTGATCGAGAACACGTCCCTCTAGGAGAACCACTGTGAACCCTTTGATCCACAATGCCGCCAATGGCGGTCGCTTCGTTCGTTTAACACCGGGCAAGCGCGTGCTGTTCCTAACCAAGGAACCGGAGATTATCCGCGCACAGTTGCGCGGTGAGCTCGACTTGCGCATGGAGGATGTCAAGCCGGAAGACTTGCTTGATGACATCAATACGGACACGATGACTCCTGCCTGGGTGTGCTTCCGCCATCGGCCCGAAGAGCTTGCTCTTGACGCCTATGCGGGTTTGTTGGACGATCAGGGCAAGCGAGTGTTCGAGACCCGCGACCTGATCAACGGAAACTTTGAAGTGATCGTCTCGGGCCAGCGCAAAGGCACGGGTTCGAGTCGCGAAACCGCGCCACAGGCTGAGCGCTGGAGTGGCGTGCGCCTGGTGATTGCTAGTTCGTTCGCACCGATTCACGAGCGCAACAACCTGAACCTTGGGCAGTTGATGGGTGGCCACGACGTGTTGCGTCGCCTGCAGGCGGGTCAGGACATCCCCTTGGAGGAACTGATTGGTCATCACGACCCGGTAACCCAGGTAATGCTTGAGGCTGGCGGCCTGTTCCCCTTTGCTGCGAAATTCCGTGCAGGCGATGTCAAAGTTCCGCCTCCCAGTACAGGAGCTCGGCCTATGACCATCGCCGAGAAGATTCTTGCCCGGCAAGTGGTTGGCGGTAGGCCGGACCAAACGGTGCAACCAGATGATATCTGCCTTGTGAATGTGGACGGTGGTTACAGCCACGAGTTCACCACCGCCCAGGTGCATCACTTCTTGGAGCAGGAGTACGGCGCTGACTATGAGGTGGTCAACCCCGATAAGTTCGCGATTTTTGAGGACCACCTGCTATACGCAACTGGCGTCGAGCGCATGCGTCCCTTCGAATCCCAGATCCAAACCCTTCGCGATCTGCAAAACGACTTTCAGAAGCATTCCGGCGTGCGTGATTACTCCGCCGAAGACGGAGTGAGCCCCGGTATTTGCCACGAGATTGCACGGGAAGAATTCGTCGACCCAGGTGATTTCATCCAGGCCACTGACAGCCACACCTGCATGGGTGGTGGTTCCAACGCCTTGACCTGGGGTGTGGGTGCCACAGAATACGCCGCGTTGATTCACTCGGGCTTCACCACGGTCGAAGTCCCCGAGTCCATCCGGTTCGAATTGGTGGGTGACCTCGATCCGGGATGCACCGCCAAGGACGTGATCCTGGAAATCCTGAACACCTACGCCAAACAAGAGGACACTCTGAACCGGGTGATGGAATTCGGCGGTCCCGGACTTTCATCTCTTTCTCCGGATGAGCGCGCCACCCTCTGCAACATGGCCACCGAGTGCAGCGCCCGTTCGGGTGTTTGTGAAGGGGACCGTGCTCTTGCGGAGTGGCTCGTCGATCACCGGGAGGGCTTGACCATTGAACAGGTCGAGGCCATGTTCGTCTTCCCGGACAAAGGTGCCACCTATACCGGTGGAATTCACACTGTGGACCTCGGCGTGATCCGTCCCATGGTGGCCGAACCTGGGGATCCAACATACGGAAAACGTATTGAGGAGCTGGCCACCGTGCCCATCGACATCGCCTATGGCGGATCTTGCACCGCCGGCAAGGAAGACGATTTTGACTTCTATGCGCGCGTCTTGCAGGATGCTCTCGACCACGGGCGTAAGGTTGCGGACGGTGTGCAGATGTATGTGCAGTACGGCTCTAAAACCGTTCGGGCCTATGCCCAGGCCAAGGGCTACGACGCGATTTTCAAGACTGCCGGAGTAACTGTCATCGACCCCGGTTGCGGGGCATGTATCGGTTGCGGCCCCGGTGTTTCCGACAACGTGGACCAGACGACCGTCAGCGCGATCAATCGCAATTTCAACGGGCGTAGCGGCCCTGGCCGTTTGTATTTGGCCTCACCCTTGACCGTTGCGGCTTCCGCCGTGATGGGTCATATTGCTTCTTACCGTCCGGGCATGTTCGCTTCGGCCACCGCCTCATCCGAGGCTTGAATCCTGAACAAGAAATTTCCCATGGCTACCCACGACATTGCGATTATTCCCGGCGACGGTATCGGGCCCGATGTGACCGCTGAGGCATTCAAGGTTGTCGACGCGGCAGCTGAGGTTTTCGGTTTCGAACTGAACAAGACCCATTACCCCTTCGGTAGTCAGCACTTTTTGGACACGGGTGAGATCTGGCCCGATGCGGATTTTGAAGAAGTCAAGGGCATGGGCGCCCTGTACCTCGGAGCCATCGGTGACCCGCGCATCGAAGTGGGCAAGATGGAGTTCGGTATCATTGCTAAGGCGCGGTTTGACCTGGACCTGTACCTGAACATACGTCCGATCAAACTTTATGACGAACGCCTTTGCCCCCTGAAGGGTAAGGGTCCCGACGATGTGGACATGGTGATCATTCGCGAGAACACCGAAGGCGCCTACACTGGCATGCATGGGTTCGCGCACAAGGGTCAGAGGTTAGAAGTCGCCACTCAGACCATGGTTTGGACCCGTGCCGGCGTGGAACGCGCTGTGCGCCATGCCTTTGAGGTGGCCCGCGCCCGCGGCGGCCGCAAGCATGTGACTTTGATCGACAAGGCCAATGCTCTTCGCGCCCAAGATATCTGGACCCGCGTATTCGCTGAGGTTGCTTCCGATTATCCCGATATTACTACCGGCCACGACTACATCGACGCCGCTTGCATGCGGATGGTGGATTCCCCCGAGGACTACGACGTGGCGGTGACCAGTAATCTTTTTGGGGATATCATCACCGACCTTGGTGCCATGCTCCAAGGAGGCCTCGGCATCGCCGCTTCCGGGAACATTCATCCTGGCAAGGTCAGCCTCTTCGAGCCGATCCACGGCTCGTTCCCCGAGGCCGCCGGTAAGAACCTGGCCAGCCCGATCGCAGCGATCCTTGCTGGTTCCATGATGCTCGATTACTTGGGCGAGCAAGAGGCCTCCAGCGCCATCGAGAACATGGTCATCGATCTGTTCAAGTCGGGCCGCCTGAAAGGCGTCGGTGCTGGGGATCACGGCACAAACGAAGTGGGCGACATGGTTGCCGCCGAAGTGCGCGGCGTGGGCACGCCAGGCTGACGGCATAGGGCGAACCGTGACCCCTTCCCTATTCGTCTGGGGCTTTGGATACGGTTTTCGCCCTGAATACTAGGATAGGGGGACCATGAGGAGGTCATCGTTTGGTCCCGAACGGATTGCTGACCCCGCTCCCGGGAGTCTGCTTCCCTCTCGCTTTGTGGGCGTCCTGGACTCCACAGGTAGTTCACAGGTTAGCCTAGGCTTGCGGGATCTCCCCCGTTCGAGACCCGGTTTTTGCAAGGGCAGGGGCCTTTGCTAGGCATCACGAGCAAGGCCTCGGCGCCCAGTTGGTCTGTGATTCAGGGCGACGCCCGGTAAGGACGGGAGACGATGATTTTCATTCCCATTTTGGGCATTGGCGGTTAGGCTGACCCCGGTATAGGCCCCGTCACATCACGTTCATCATTCCTTCCATGTTCAGCTTGTCGATCTACTGCCGCCGTACTCTGAACACAATCCCGCCTAGCGTGGACGAGCGATTGGCAGTTGGTAAGCCCCTCACGTCCGCCGCAGGAAGTGTTGGGGCTTTTTCTGTGGCTGCTCGTAGTGCTGGAGAATTCGCATGAAGTTGAAGGTGACTATCGGAGCTCTAGCCTGGGCGCTTCTGATTTCAGTCATGCATGTCCACCTCAACATCGGCTGGGGGTCTTTTTCTGACCGGATCGCAGTCATGCGGGGCCAACAGCGCGCAGAGTTGATGATTGGTTTTCTGCCCGTGACATGACACCTGACCTGCCCCGTCACCAGTTGGGTGACAGAAAACTCCACCAAGGGCACGCTCTTTCAGAGCATTAAATTCACCGACTGGCCCACGGTCAAGGAGGCCCTGATTTCGAAGGATGTGGGGGGTGTGTTCATCCTCGCTCCCATGGCCATGCAGCTCGTGGCGGATGGGGTGCCCATCAAGGTGGTCTATCTGGGCCACCGAGATGGTACGGCGATCGTGGTGGGAAAGGATTCCAACATCCACGACTTTGGGGATCTGGCTGGCAAGACCGTGGCTATTCCCAGTCGTTACGCCAATCAAAATGTGCTCATGCACCGCCTGATGCGGGAATGGAACATGGCCGAGAACTCGATCGAGTTGCGCGAAGTGCCTCCACCCGAGCACCCAACCGCACTCTTGGCTGGCGCCATTGACGCCTACATTGTGGGCGAACCTTTTGCCGCCAAAGCGGAAGTGGATGGCTTTGGGCGCGTGCTCTATCAAGCCAGCGAACTTTGGCCGGATTTCATTTCCTGCGTGCTGGTGGTACGCCAGGATTTGATCGACGAGCAGCCGGAGCTGATTCAAGAGCTCGTTGCGGGTATCGCCAAGTCTGGCAAATGGCTGGATGAAGACTTGGAGCATCGCCTGGACGCGGCGGAGGTTGCGGGCAAGCGTTACTACTTCCAACCTCCCGAGCTGCTCAAGCATGTGCTTTCCAAACCGCCGGACCGTGTGCGCTACACCCGCTTGACGCCTCTCAAGGAAGAATTCGACGAGATCATGGAGCTTGCCTTCGAGATTGGCGTTCTGTCCCGGCGCGTGGCGTTTGAGGAATATGCCGATGACCGTTTTGCGGGGGGGTCGGAAGGGGTTTCCTGGGATTTGAAAGCCCTGCCCAGGCCGGAAGGCTGGGATAAGGGGGGAGTTCGATGAGTTATTGGCCCCTGTTTCTGTCGTTGATCGCTTTAGGGGTTGTGGCCGCCGCCCGTTGGCAGAGTGCGCGCCAACAGTCCGTTTTGTTGCCCCTGGCTATCAGTTGTCTGGTGGTGGTGCTTTGGGAGCTGGCCTGCCGTTGGACCGAGACCCGTGTCTTTCCCACTCCGGGCCAAACCGGGCTCGGTCTGCTCGAGCTGATCGAGAGCAATCGGTTGTGGGGCGACATTGCCGCCAGTCTTTTCCGTGTGACCTGGGGCTTCATCCTCGCCGTGGCGGTGGGGATCCCCCTGGGACTAGTGGTGGGTTGGTCCACGCGCACTTTCCGCGCCCTTAACCCGATCATCCAGGGCCTGCGCCCGATTTCGCCCATTGCTTGGATTCCCATCGCGATCCTGTGGTTCGGCATTGGGGACGGCGCTGGGATTTTCCTGATATTCCTCTCGTCCTTTTTTCCGATCACTGTGGGCACCATGGCCGCCGTGCGTAACATCAGTCTTGTTCACCAACGTTCGGCGCTCAACTTTGGCCTGAGTGGGCTCGAGCTCTTTCGGCGCGTGGTCCTGCCCGCTGCTCTACCTCAGATCATTACCAGCTTGCGTATCGCCCTCGGGGTCGCCTGGCTGGTGATTGTTGCGGCCGAGATGGTGGGCATGGACTCTGGTCTTGGTTACCTAATCAACGACGCGCGCAACGCAGGCAGTCGTTATGACTTGGTTGTGGCCACCATGTTGGTGATCGGTGCCATCGGTATCGTGCTCGACCTTTTGATTCGGCGTCTAGAACGGTTTGACGAAGTGCGTTGGGGGTATGCAGAACGATGAGTAAGCAGCCCAAGGTCGTATTCGAGAAGGTGAACAAGGTCTTTGAACGCCGCGGGGCAGACCTGGAGGTCTTGGCCAACATTGACCTGTCCGTAGCTCCCGGGGAATTCGTGTGCTTGTTAGGCCCTTCCGGCTGTGGCAAGAGTACCTTGCTCAACATCTCCGGAGGTTTTGAGGAGCCCACCTCTGGTCGGGTCTTGATCGATGGAGAGCCCGTCCAAGGCCCTAACCCCCGGCGTGTTTTCGTCTTCCAGGAGTACGGCATTTTTCCCTG
>Ga0206679_10004375_pt1 | contig 10576 bp, 15 predicted proteins | sample M110012015metaG_FD_155464 | JGI IMG/M metagenome (GOLD analysis project Ga0206679, IMG submission 155464) | Ammonia-oxidizing marine archaeal communities from Monterey Bay, California, United States - M1 100m 12015 | ecosystem: Environmental > Aquatic > Marine > Intertidal zone | place: USA... | reverse complement strand
GCTTCTTTAGAACAGTACTGTATAATTTTTGGAAATGTTGCACCTACAACAATTCCGTCAACTTTTGCAGTCAAAGCCCAGTTCAAAAATAATTGGTATAATTGTTGTTTTTTACCCATTTTAATTTCCAAATCATAAGATAATCTAGCCTCAGGTGCGCTCATATGACACAATGTAATCACACCTTTCTGTTCTTTATGAGATGATTTCACTAAATTCTTTAAACTGTCCAATCCCATGATAGGATTTGCAATTACTGCATCAAAGCCCAGATCCCACAGATGCTCAGTGGTTACACGATTGGTGTTTCCAATATCATTGAGTTTGATATCAGCAATTGTTTGTAGCCCATAATCATGAGCAGTTTTATTGATTTTAATAATTTCCTTAGCACTAAGAGGAAGAAGCAAATGGAAATTAAGTTTAATTCCACACAGATAAGGATTCAATTTTTTAATATTTTGAATAGTTTTGTTTTGTAAATTTTTTACAGACGAATCATAGTCATTAGCAAGGATTACTTTTCCATTGCTTTTTGATATCTGAGAAAGTCTAGTTTTGAAGGTGGCCATAATCAACTAGTGGATGAGTATTCTTCAATTTTATTATTTTGATATAGGAATAACCGTGTTCAGATGGATTTGGAACAAAAGTTGGGTCTATCCCATTAGTTGTTGAAAATTTTATGAATGGATTTCCAGGATCATCATTCAAAACAACATGACAAAAATAAGATGTTCCTTCATCATTGAAATTCATAAAGACACCAAGAAGCCATTTATCATTATGTGGAAATAAAAACAACGGAAAAGGAATATCATCAAAACCCCAAGTTAGTTTAGCTAGACTAGATAAATCCTCGAGTTCAATCGGCAGGTATCTATCAAGTGTTCCATTTCCAGGTTGTAGTGTTTTTGGAAGTGATTTGATTCGAATGATTGGGGAATAAAGTTTACTAGAATCAGAAGTAGAGTCCACAATACCAGATTCTTCTTTTCCAGATTTTAAGCCATAACACAGATAGTCACCACTATGCTCTAAAGGGGTATAATACACAATAGGTTTTTCTTTTAAAACATCCATTTGCACAGATAGTATTTTTTTACCATCATGATTGTGAGAAAAAGATACACGTGGTGCACGTTCTAGTGCACAGACCAATCGTGTAAATTCCAAAGTTGAAGTGACTTGTATGTAACGAGGTAATTTATCAACAACGGGGGTTTCTAATTTATCCACAAGTATTTGTTACAGATTATCAAATTAAACTTATCCAAAAATAGGGAGCCTAACTTCTTCTATCAACAACATCATTAATTGCTGGGCCAGTACCAATAATTGTTACAGGCGTGTTTAATTCATTTTCAATATTTTTGATAAAAGATTTTGCATCGTCAGATAATTCATCATAAGAAGTCTTTCCAGCACAATCAGTAAAAAGAACATCTAATTTTGTAATAGAAATCTGTGTTGCACCATTAAGCATAATTGCACGCCTAGCTAAATCAAAATCAAAATCTGCAGCACGTCTTTGACGACCTGTAACAGTTCCAAATTCAGACCAATTTTTCTTTTCTGCATCTTCAAGAGATAATTCCTTTTCTAAAGGACCAGTTCCTACACGTGTAACATAAGATTTGAAAACGACAATTACTTCATCGACTTTTGTAGGTCCCAATCCAACGTCGGCACAAATTCCAGAAGCAGTAACATCTTTTGAAGTTACAAATGGGTATGTACCATGCCATAAAGAAAGAAACGTTCCTTGAGTTCCTTCAACTAAAACATTTTGATTGTCAGACAATGCAGAATTTATCTCATGAGGAACATCTACAATAATAGAAGATAATGAATCAAAATCTTTTGCCATTTTTAAAACCCGCATTGCTCTATCAGAATTAGCAGGACCAGTACCAGAACCAGTGCTACCAATTTTTTCTTTTAGTTCACCTTTAGAATCTCTCATCAAATGAGTTTCTTCAATTATTCCACAGTGTTTATCGATAAATACACGGCCAGATGCACCAAAATCTTGAATTTCCTTATCAAGTACTTTAGGATTAATCACAACACCAGGTCCAATCATAACTTTGGCATTTTTATTTAAAAATCCACTTGGAAGCATTCGAACTTTGTATACTTTGTCACCATCCATTATTGTATGACCGGCATTAGGACCTGCACCACCACGAACTATAATTTTAGGATCATCTTTAATTGCCAAATATGAGATAATTTTTCCTTTACCTTCATCTCCAAAAAATCCTCCAACAACAACAGTGGATGTCATAATGTTAAACATCTATTTCGTTTATTTAAGCTAAAGTATTATTACATGATTTTATATTCAGGCAAAATCAAATTTGATCGATGTCGGAAGATAATTTTGCCGGAAATATCATAGTAAATTTAGCCAGCCTACCTGATTTTCTGAGAACACCAATTTTAAAAAAAAGAATGATAGAATTCTTTTCAAAAGAAGAATCAGACAAGAAGCAAATTATCTATAATGCATTAGAAGCAGGTCCAACTATTCCATTTCTTAATTTCTCCAAATTGTTTAAATCTTGGTTAAAGATTGTAGCGAATTTATCAGAGGAGCACAGAGAAGGGATGTTTTTAGCATACATTAAACAATCACTATTGCATCCAGAAAAATTAATTGCATTTAATTTAGATGGAATTTTAGAAATGTTTTTGCAATTAGAAGAAAATGAGAAAGAAACTATATCAAAAACAATCAAAAGAATTATTGAAAATCTAAATGAACAAGATAGGAAAAAAATTCTAATTATTATACCAAATAATGCAAAAAAACATTTAAGAATTTAATTTATTTGTGGTTCGTCAGGTTTTCGATTATCCTCATCTGAATAATCAATTATTTCGCCTTCAGGAGATAAAACACCTACAAAGATTTTTTCATGTTTTTTTAATAATTTACGATGATCAGCCATTGACATATCTAATTTCATTTCATTCATTACCATTACCTGATATTCTTTCCACTCAGCCCAACACTTAGTACAAGTAGGATATTTTTCATTCACAGGTCCTAATTGTTCAGTGTCTGGAATAGAATTTTTACATTTACTACAAGTGCGACTCATAGAAGTCAGCAAGAAATTACTCCTTTTATCTTTTTTTGATGTAAAGTAATAATAATTCATAAGCAGTATTAGATAGTATGAAGATCAAATGTCCAAAATGTAACGAAGATGCTGAAATGGCCATGGATTATTCTTTAGTAAAATGTGGTTCATGTGATTTAGATATGAGTTATGGAGAATATGTAAAATTTGTAGCTCACAATCAACCCAAATATTCAGACATTCTAGGAGATTACGCAGCTGGTGGCAGTACAGAAGGCCATACAGCAGGTTCATTGGATGAATGGGATTAACAAGATAGTAAAATGATTCATCAGATTAAAATAATTACTTTAACAAATCACTAAACACCATTGGAATTTTTATTAGAAAACATTCTCAATTTTGTTGGATTTTTAGTGGGACTTGCAATAGGAATTATGTCATATATTGGATTTAGAAACACAGGAAGTCCAACATTATTTAGATTAACAATTGCATTTCTTTCAATTAGTTTAGGATTTTTTGTCATATGGTCAGGATACATGATAGAAGATTTTGTAATAAAATCAGGAAGCATAGAAAGAGGAGTTCAAACTGTAGGAATTGTAATTCAAACTGTAGGGTATTTTTTTATTGCATTTTCTCACAGCATAAAATCATTTTTCCCAAAATCAAATTACTTTAGATCAGTAGGAATTTTACCATTCTTTTTAGTATCAACTGTTCAATTGGAACATATTTTCAGATCAATTTCATTTATCTTGTTAGCATACGGTGCAATTGAAACAATGTTGTCATATTTTGAAAATAAAAACAAAGGTGCAATTTCGGTATCAGTAGGATTAGCACTTTTAGCGTTAGGGGAATTTTTGGGATGGTATTCTTTCGTATTTCCAGAATCAATACTATATTCAGTATCAATGACTATCAAAATTGGAGGGTTGATTGCATTATTCATTCCAGTAAGCAAGGTCCCATTAAAGAAGATAAAATTTGATGGTGACTTTGATAAACTGTAAATCAGGCTCAAAAACAAAAATGGGTCAAATTCTTTTATCTTTTTAGTACATATGAAAATATCAACGGTCTCTCATAGAAATTTAAGAAGTAGAAGTCAAGGAAATGGGAGAATACAGAACACAAATGAAAATAATTGGGGACATCTTATCAACTACACGAGATGATCTTCAAGATGAAGACGGAGCAACAGTAACATATCTAATTAGAAAAGCAAATATTCCTCATTCAAGAATTTCAAGAATTTTAAAAACACTAGTTTCACAAGGTTTGTTAGAACAAAGGGATTCTCAGGGTTCAAATAAATATAAAATCAGTCAGTCAGGAAGAGAATTTCTTCAGGCATATTACTCATTTACAAAATTTGCAGACAATTTTGGATTAAATATTTAATTTTCAACAGCATTAAACTCATCTAGATTATCTTCAAAATCATCTTCAAATTTATTGTCGTCAAAATTAGGAAAACATATGCAATATTAATGAAAACATAATGAAGTCAAAAGGTTAGTTAAAAGTAAATAATAATTACACAAAAAATTACTTAGATATTATTGAAAGTAGGTTGTAACATAGAGGGTATTGAAAAAACATTTCAAGTGATTGAAAATGGAGGGATTGCAATATTCCCCACAGACACAGTATATGGGATAGGCTGTAATCCATACAATTCAAGTGCAGTAAAAAAAATTTATGAAATTAAATCTAGAGAGAAAATCAAATCACTGCCAGTATTAGCATATTCACTAGAGATTGTAAAAGAAATAACATGTGTTGACGCATTCACTGAAAAAATCATAGAAAAGAATTGGCCAGGCCCATTAACATTAATTTTAAAATTAACAGATCAAAAATTGAAAAAATCATTAAGATTAGATGACAAAATTGCAATTAGAATTCCAGATTCAGAATGTACGTTGAAATTATTAGAAAAATGTAATTTGTTGGTAGGGACTAGTGCAAACATTTCTGGAAATAAATCATTCACGGATCCTGAGGAATGTGTTAAAAATATTAAAAATTACGACATTTTTCTTAACGGAGGAACAATTACAAGTAAAGGGGAATCCACGATAATTGAAATAAAAAATGAAAAAATTGAAGTTATTAGAGAAGGCGTATTAAAAAAAGAGGAAATCACAAGAACTTGAACTTAATAATTACCTGTGCCAGGCATTTAGAAGAAGAAGCTGAAGATGAAATAATAGACATCTTAGATGAGCTAGGAGATACAGATGTCAAAACATCAATAAGCAATATGTCAGGAATTTTGACCGCAGAAACAGCACTGGATCCAATAGAAGTTGTTAAAAAAATGAAAGAGATGCTATTAGATGAACCGTGGAGTATCAGATATTGTCTCAGAGTCATACCAATTCAAAAATTTATTGAAACAAATGTAAAAGGAATTGAAGAAGCAATTTCTAGCATGTCAAATCAAATTCAAGATACAGACACATACAGAATATCAATTGAAAAAAGAAATTCGGATGTTTCAAGTAAAGAAATAATTACAAAAATAGCAGATCAAATAAAAAACAAGGTCTCGTTAGAGTTTCCAGATAAAATAATTTTAATCGAAATATTAGGAAATATGACAGGAGTTTCTATTTTGAAAAAATCAGACATACTAAGTCTTGAAAAAACAAAACGCAGTATGTCAGAGTAGAGTAGAAGCCTTCTCAACTAAAATATCTTCCAAAGGAGTTTTAGAATAGACAGCGTTAACATGTTTTTTTGAGATATTGAAATATTTTTTGACAAACAAATCATTATTTTTTAAAAATAAATCAACACATATTGGAGACATTTCAGAATATAATGAGTCAAGATTATTTTTATTTCCAATAGAAATTAAAATAAAATTAGCAGATGGCTTCATCCCAACAGAAGATATTGCATTAGAAATTTGTAATGTTGCTGCAAAACGCATTAAAATATCAGTTTCAAGTTTGTTTGAGAGTAAAATGTTGTTTTTTTCAGCATTAATTGAAATGGATAAAATTTTTTTGAGATGAGATGCGTTAAGAACAAAACTGCTAGAAACAGCTTGAAATTTAATCTTGGGGTATTTTTTTCTCAAATCATCAATGAATTGAACATCAATTGTTTTTTGACCACGAATTTCAATTATCTGAATTTTCTTTTTTTCAATTTCAAAAACTAATTTTTTTGATGATCCACCATGAATTACAGGGATAATACTAACAACGTCATTATGATGTACAACAGTAGATTTCCCACTCATCGCAGAAGAATCTGACCCGTTAACAGCAATTAAGATATTTTCAATATCCAAATCCGAAGTATTATGAGGTTTTAATTTCAATAGTAAGTCAAGTAGTGCTTGAATAGAAATTTCAGATTCTTCAATTTCTAATTGACCAGAATTGAAAGACTTTTTTGCGCCACCGATTAATTTTACATATATCATATCTACATTTAATTTAAAATTTAGAAATTAATATTTAGTTAATTATTCAGTTTTTTCTTCTACAGGTTCAACTGCAGGAGTTGTTTCAGTTTTTTCTTCTACAGGTTCAACTGCAGGAGTTGTTTCAGTTTTTTCTTCTACAGGTTCAACTGCAGGAGTTGTTTCAGTTTTTTCGTTTGTAAGGGTAATTTCTTCAACTTCTTCGTTTGTAAGGGTAATTTCTTCAACTTCAGATTCTGCAATTTCTAATGAAGGTTCTTGCTCTTCAACAGCAACAGAATCTGAAACACTACGATCTTGTTTGAATTTTTCTTCACGGATTTGTTTTTTGATAAATCTTGTTATGTAACCAGCAACCTTGTTTTTCAAGCCTTTAGAGCGAATGATGGAAACCTGGTTTAACGCTAGTTTATTTTCAGCAAAGTCTTCACCAAATTTAGATTTATGTTCATCTAATACTTCAAATGAAAGACGCTTTATCCTATCCACGCATGAATTAACGAAGGGGGTATTTTATACCTATATTCCCAAATAGCATTTTGTATTTTCTTCTAGTAAAGACGACATATCATCAAATGTTTTTTCAAGGATTTTTGAGGCACAAAATATAACACTAGGTATGAAGCTGATCTGTCCAGACTTCATTTCAAAACATCTAGAAAATCTAACAGGTCCATCGGTTTCAACAAGAATTTTTGATGGGTATGCTTTAGATAATAAAGTCTGTTTATCGTTTGCGTAAATCGTTACAGGTCCAAAAGATACAAAAAAACCCATATCCATAGCTTTTTGAAGTTGTTTTTTACTTCCATCAAACCAATGAAGTAAAGCATGTTTAGCATCATACGATGTCATGATTTCAAAAATATCATCAAGACTTTTTCTAGAATGAATAGATACAGGTTTATGAAATTTTTCAGCAGATGAAAGCAATGATTCAAAAACTTGAATTTGCTTTTTAGTATCATCAGTATTTTTTACATATGTAGGATCTAATCCAATTTCACCTATTCCAGAAATATTATTTTGGTTTAATTCTATTAAATCAATAATTTTTTCAAGATCATCATTTGCGTATTCAGGATGTATTCCAATAAAAGGCAAAACAAGACTACTTTGTTTTGATAATGACAAAGTCTCCAAAGAATTTGTAACGTTTGTCGAGACACAACATGCTTTAATTTTGAGAAACTCCATTTGTTTTAAAATAAAATTAATTTCTGAACGATAAACAGGATCAGAAAGATGGATATGAGAATCAAAAGACCACGTCATTTTCTAACTAATTCTGAACATTGTCTGTATAAATCGATTCCTTAGTGATATTTTTTCACTCATTAGGTTTTTCACAAAAAACTAAAACAAAATGTATGAAATCTTCAGAATTAGGATTATCTGCGATGTATCGAATTTTAAAAAAAGCAGGTGCGGAAAGGGTCAGTGATGAATCAGCAGATGAATTACGAAGGGTGATAGAAGATGTTGCAGACAGTATTGCAAAAAGCGCAATTGACATGGCGTCTCATGCAGGTAGAAAAACAGTCAAAGGAGAGGATGTAAAATTGGCTTCAAAATCATTTAACAAATTCTAATCTAAAGAGTTTAATTGTTCATTTCGTGTTTTTCAAAACGGTACTCTGGCAGAACGGTTATGCGTGAGCCTGCAAAGCTTATACAAGGGGGTTCGACTCCCTCGGGTACCTTTATTCTACAATTACCTGAGCGAACATCCAAGGATGTAACGTACAAAAGTAATCGTATGTACCAATTTCATCAAAAGATAATGTGTAATACTCGTACGGATCTAAATAACCACTATCAAAAAGATCTGTAGGCTCTCCATAAAATCCCGATGTCACAGTATGAAAAGAGGAGTCCTCATTCAACCAAGTAACAGAACCTCCTTTTTCTACAACAATGTCAGATGGGATATAACAAACATCTTCAACATCACATCCAGGACGCGAAACTTTTGTAGGCATTATTACATCAGCGTGAATAATTTCGTCTACTTCAAGATTCTTCTCTTCAGAGATAGTTTCTTCCAGAGGGGTAGCAGAGAAAGATAAACCAATTATTGAGATAGAAATACCCAGAATTATTGCCAAACTAATTATTTTTTTTATTATTTCATTTCACATCCATTTGAGAGTTATTACACAATTACCTAATTCTCTAAATATATAATACATTACAAAAGTAAATGTCACAAAATTCTAGTGGATTGTTAGAATACATTCCAGGTTCACATGCACTATTAGTACAAAAAAATTCTAGTCCGCCACTAGAGGGTTTTGCAGAGAACATCAGAGAAAACATTCATGAATATGCAGAAGATTCAAAAAATGAGGTTGAAAAAGGGAACAATTTCCTTCAATGGATTTTAACAAGAGTTTTCGAGGCTACAGAAGATGATGCAGCAGATGCAATTGTGGATGGGGCAAATGATTTAGGAATTGACGCCTATCTCCCAGTGGACTTTTCAGATAATACAGTTAGATTATTTCAATCAAAATACGGTACATCACATTCACTAGAAGCAATTGCTAAGTTCAAAGAAGATGCAAAAAGATTACTTTCAAAAGACATTACAAAAATGAGGCCAGAATTAGCTCAACTCGTTACAAAAATCAAAGAAAAAAATTTGAAGATAAAATGTTGTTATGTAACTGATCAAAAAGTCGAATATCAAGATGAGCTGGTAGAAGTCATAGATGAAGATAAAATAATTCAGAAATTGTGGGAGAGAATTAAAAAGCCAGCAGCAGGGAAAAAATCATCCATCAAACTTGAAAGAATGCTTACACATGAAAATACAATATTAGGGATTTTAAAACTACGCGAGTTAACAGAATTTGTAAGTAAAAACAGAGATTATGTTTTTGAATCAAACATCAGGCAATGGATGCAATTTAAAACTACAGTTAACAAAGGATTACGAGATACGTTACAAACAAATCCAGGAAAATTCTTTTTTTATAATAATGGAATTACAATAGTAGTTAGTAATTTTACAGATTTAGGAGAAAACATGATTGAACTGTTTGCCCCACAAATCGTAAATGGTGCACAAACATCAAATTCAATTTTAGATCATTCAAAGAGAACAAAAAACATGGATGGATCGATGACGGTTACAATAATTAAAGCTGATGACGAACAAGAACAAAACAACATTACAAAATACAGAAATTCACAAAATTCAGTGAGAGGAAAAGATTTAGTTTCATTAATGGATTTCCACAAATCAATTAAATCACAATTAAAAAATTGTGGGTATTTTTATGAGATTCAGGCAGGTTCATTTGATACAAAATCAAAATCAAAACAATTAGAGTATAGTGGAGATACAGCATACAACAATTATCTTCCAGATAATCATAAAAAAGTCATTGTTGCCAAGGATGCAATTCAATCATTAGTAGCAGGCATAGAACAAAGACCAACTGAATCATACAGTTCGCCATCTCAATTTCTTCCACGAGGTAGTAAATATGATCAAATTTTTAATGATAATCTCAAAGACGACTATAGGATCATACTATATCCATATCTTGTAAAAGAATTTGCAAAAAAATCACTGAAATATGGAAAACAAGGAGGGCACAAAACAAAAAGATATGCAACATTGTTTTTTGTAGCCGTTTATTTCAGAATACTACATAAAAAAATTCTAGAATCCAAAGGAGATTTTAAATCAGATATTAGGAAACTAGAACCAATTTTTCATAGCTTTAAACTCAACAACAGAATTTTAAAAATTACAGATGTAATTGTGACTAAATTTTTAGAGGATACAGTTGTTGATGATGAGATTGAATTGGCAAATACAAAACACAATTTTTTCTCCCAACATGTTTGGAATGATTCAATGCTTCGAGTTATAGATAAAAAAATCAAACAGGAAGAGGAAGAAATCATGTCACTAAAAAAGATAGCAAATAATTTGTTTTAATTGAAAAGGCAGTAGTCTAACCAAGCAAAAATCTTGCAGGAGGTTTACATTAGTTAAACTAGCTACCTGATTTGATTA